>ENA-OQHL01001231-OQHL01001231.1-human-gut-metagenome-genome-assembly--contig:-NODE-1231-length-13732-cov-5.197280_pt1 | contig 13732 bp, 12 predicted proteins | sample MGYA00242565_ERZ504723 | MGnify/ENA primary metagenome ERZ504723 (study PRJEB26092, sample SAMD00036211) | human gut metagenome | host: Homo sapiens | study: EMG produced TPA metagenomics assembly of... | reverse complement strand
ATGGTGTAGCGGCTTATTTTATTGTTAAGGCACTTATGAATAAAGTCCCAAAGCTTAATGCTATATTTAATTAAGCAGTAATAATGAAATAGTAATGATAATATAAATTGTAATTTGTTAAAAATAAAGGCTGTCCGATTATGATATGGCTAATCTTTACAGAACATTTTGTGTCAGGTAAAGAGGCATATCAATATTGGACATGCTTTGTGATAGTGCTTGTATTTTTTATGTATTTTGTGAAAGCTATATTGACATTTGATTAAGATGTGCTAATATAAAATCACTTTTGTAAAATATATTTATAAAAGATATTTACAGAAGTGATTTTAAAATAGATAACAATTATTAAGTGGCAATATTATTGTCATAGAAATGAGGTTAAGGATGAACGAAGGAATGTGTGTTGAAAAGATGCCAATTACAGATGAATATCTTGAAAAGATGGACGCATATTGGAGAGCTGCCAATTACTTAGCAGCTGCCCAGCTTTATCTTTTAGATAATCCTCTCTTAAGAGAGCCTTTAAAGAAGGAACATATTAAGAAGAAAATCGTAGGTCACTGGGTACAGTTCCGGTCAGAATTTCGTTTACTGTCATATGAACAGAGCTATTAAGAAGTATGATCTTGATATGGTGCTTATATCTGGTCCTGGTCACGGCGGCAATTTCTTTGTAGCTAACTCATACCTTGAGGGAACATACAGCGAGTTAATTCCGAATGTAAGTCAGGATATGAACGGATTAAAGAAGCTTTGCAAACGTTCTCGTTCCCAGGAGGAATATCAAGCCACGTTGCACCTGAGACACCAGGTTCAATTAATGAGGGTGGTGAGCTTGGCTATTCGATAGCACATGCATTTGGTTCGGTATTTGACAATCCGGATCTTATAACAACTTGTATTGTTGGTGATGGTGAAGCTGAGACAGGACCACTTGCTACAGCATGGCATTCTAATAAGTTCCTCAATCCTGTGACAGACGGAGCAGTGCTTCCAATATTACACCTTAATGGATATAAGATAAGCAACCCTACAATATTCTCACGTATATCACACGATGAGATAGAAAGTTTCTTCCACGGATGTGGCTGGAAACCATATTTTGTTGAGGGCAATGACCCAATGACAATGCATAGAAAGATGGCAGAGACATTAGATACTGTTATTGAGGAGATTAAGGAAATACAGAGAGAAGCAAGAGAAGAAGGTAAGACAGAAAGACCATTCTGGCCTATGATTGTACTTAGAACACCAAAGGGCTGGACAGGACCAAAGGTTGTTGATGGCAAGGAAATTGAGGGAACTTTCAGGGCACATCAGGTTCCAATTATGATGGATAGACCAGAACATTTACAGCAGCTTAATGATTGGCTTGAAAGCTATAAGCCAGAAGAATTGTTTGATGAAAATGGCAGATTAATTCCAGAGTTAAGAGCACTTGCACCAAAAGGAGATCACAGAATAAGTGCCAATCCTCACGCTAATGGTGGTAAGCTTTTAAGAGATTTAAGACTTCCAGATTTCAGGGATTACGGCGTTGATGTACCTTTCCCAGGAGCAAAAGATGGTCAGGATATGATTGAACTTGGAGGCTTTGTAAGAGATATATTCAAGTTAAATGAAGAAACTAAAAACTTCCGTATCTTTGGACCAGATGAAACAATGTCTAACAGATTAGGCAAAGTATTTGAGGAGACTAACAGGGATTGGAATAATGTTCTTAAGGATAATGATGAATTCCTTGCCAAGGACGGACGTGTAATGGATTCAATGCTTTCGGAGCATATGTGTGAAGGCTGGTTAGAAGGATATCTTCTTACAGGACGTCATGGTTTCTTTGCAAGCTATGAAGCATTTATCAGAATAGTAGACTCTATGGCGGCACAGCACGCTAAATGGTTAAAGGTATGTTCACAGCTTCCTTGGAGACAGTCAATTGCTTCACTTAACCTTATTCTTTCATCAAATGTATGGCAGCAGGATCATAACGGATTTACACATCAGGATCCAGGCTTCCTTGACCATATAGCTAATAAGAAGGCGGATGTGGTAAGAATGTATCTTCCACCAGATACTAACTGCTTGCTTTCTTGCTTTGACCATTGCATAAGAAGCCGTGATTATGTCAATGTGCTTGTTACATCTAAGCACCCAAGACCACAGTGGCTTACTATGGAACAGGCTGTTAAGCACTGTACACAGGGTGTTGGTATATGGGAATGGGCAAGTAATGACCAGGGTGAAGAACCGGATGTGGTAATTGCCGGCTGTGGTGAGACACCTACACTTGAAGCACTTGCGGCTGTTACAATATTAAGAGACAATATGCCTGATTTAAAGATTAGATTTATAAATGTAGTTGATTTATTCAAGTTACAGTCTAATACACAGCACCCACACGGCCTGTCAGATACAGATTATGATGCGTTATTTACAAAGGATAAGCCAATTATATTTGCATTCCACGGCTATCCAACACTTATACACGAGCTTACATATTACAGACATAACAGAAATCTTCAGGTATTCGGTTATCAGGAGGAGGGTACAATCACAACTCCATTTGATATGAGAGTACAGAATGAAATTGACCGTTATCATCTTGTACAGGCTGTTATTAATGCACTTCCACAGCTTGGCAACAAAGGTTCATATCTTCTCCAGAAGATGAGAGATACTTTAGTTGCACATAAGCAGTATATAAGCGAGTATGGTATGGATCTTCCAGAGGTACAGGAATGGAAGTGGCATACACCAGATAATAAATAATGGTTATAAAACTAGTTAGTGAATAATTGAGTGATTTATATAAAATATTTTATAAAAGCTGCTTAATGTATTGCAAAATGTACAAAAAAATAATATTATATAAGTAACTTTTTGAAATGTATTTATTAAAAGTAAGGGGATACGTCATATAGCAGGATGTGTCCCCATACTTGTAGTAACGGGTGTTACAGAAATGGAGGATTTTACAATGAATAACAAACCATCTATTAAAATCGGAATTGTGGCAGTGAGCAGGGACTGTTTCCCAGAGAGCCTGTCAGTGAACAGAAGAAAAGCTTTAGTTGAGGCTTACAAGAACAAATATAATGCAGATGAAATATATGAATGTCCAATATGTATAGTCGAAAGCGAGATACATATGCAGCAGGCATTAGAAGATGTCAAGAAAGCTGGCTGTAATGCTTTATGTGTATATCTTGGTAATTTTGGACCAGAAATTGCAGAAACTATGCTTGCTAAATATTTTGACGGACCTAAGATGTTCGTTGCGGCAGCAGAAGAAACATCAGCTAATGGAGGCCTTGTAGGTAACAGAGGAGATGCTTATTGTGGTATGCTTAATGCAAGCTACAACCTGAAATTAAGAGGAGTTAAGGCATATATTCCGGAATATCCAGTAGGAACAGCAAGTGAATGTGCAGATATGATTCACGAATTCATACCGGTTGCAAAGGCTGTATATGCGTTAAATAATCTTAAGATTATAAGCTTTGGACCAAGACCTAATAATTTCCTCGCCTGCAATGCACCAATTAACCAGTTATACAATCTTGGCGTTGAGATAGAAGAGAATTCAGAGCTTGACCTTTTTGAAAGCTATAATAATCACGCAGGAGATGAGAGAATTCCAGCGGTTGTAAAGAGTATGGAGAAGGAATTAGGAGAAGGTAATAAGAAACCTGAGATACTTTCTAAGCTTGCACAGTATGAGCTTACACTTCTTGACTGGGTAGAAGCACATAAGGGTTCAAGAAAATATGTTGCAATCGCAGGAAAATGCTGGCCAGCATTTCAGACACAATTTGGCTTTGTTCCTTGCTATGTTAATTCACGTCTTACAGCTATGGGAATACCTGTATCCTGTGAGGTTGATATATACGGAGCTTTAAGTGAATTCATAGGAACAGTTGTAAGCGATGATGTTGTTACACTTCTTGATATTAATAATACAGTTCCATCAGATATATACGAAGAAGATATTAAGGGCAGATTCAATTATACAATTAAGGATACATTTATGGGCTTCCATTGTGGCAATACAGCAGCGTGCAAGCTTTCATTCTGTGAGATGAAGAACCAGATGATTATGGCACGTTCACTTCCAGAAGAAGTTACTAACGGAACACTTGAGGGAGATATTGTACCTGGTGATATTACATTTTTCAGGTTACAGAGTACTTCAGACAGCCAGTTAAGGGCGTATGTTGCACAGGGTGAAGTTCTTCCTGTAAGAACACGTTCATTTGGTGCTATAGGAATATTTGCAATTAATGAAATGGGGAGATTTTACAGACACGTGCTTGTTGAGAAGAATTATCCTCATCATGGGGCAGTAGCATTTGGACATTATGGAAAGGCTTTGTTTGATGTGTTTAAGTATCTTGGCGTTGAGGACATATCATATAACCAGCCGGCAGGCGTGCTTTATAAGTCAGAAAATCCTTTTGCATAGTTAAGATTATAACGTAAATATATAATAGTTTATAGAAATGGGGTGCGGTATGTATTATATAGGTGTTGACCTTGGAACATCTTCGGTTAAGCTGATATTGATGGAACCAACAGGTGATATTGTAAATACAGTATCTAAGACTTATCCTATAAGCTTTCCAAAGCCAGGCTGGTCAGAGCAAAATCCGACAGACTGGTATGATAAGACCTGTGAGGGAATCAAAGAGCTTATAAAGGATATAGATAAGGACAAGGTTGCAGGAATAAGCTTCGGAGGTCAGATGCACGGTCTTGTTATTCTTGATGAGAATGATAATGTAATAAGACCGGCAATTCTTTGGAATGATGGAAGAACAACTAAGGAATGTGATTATCTTAATAATGAGATTGGAAAGGATAAGCTTACAGAATATACAGCGAATATAGCATTTGCTGGCTTTACGGCTCCTAAGCTTCTCTGGGTTAAGAATAATGAGCCTGACAATTTCAAAAAGATTGCTAAGATAATGCTTCCTAAAGATTATATAGCCTACAGGCTTACAGGAGTACATTGCACAGATGTATCGGACGCGTCAGGTATGCTTTTATTAGATGTTAAAAAGCGTGACTGGTCAGAAGAGATGATTAACATATGCAAAATTTCAAGAAAACAGCTTCCGGCTTTGTATGAAAGCTACGAAAAGGTTGGCTGTATTACTAAAGAAGCTGCTATGGAGCTTGGACTTCCAGACAATGTATGTGTAGCTGCTGGAGCAGGTGATAATGCTGCTGCGGCAGTAGGTACTGGAACTGTTGGGGACGGAATGTGCAATATTTCTCTTGGAACAAGCGGAACAATATTTATATCAAGCAGTAACTTTAGCGTTGATAATAATAATGCACTTCATTCCTTTGACCACGCGGACGGCTATTATCATCTTATGGGCTGTATGTTAAGTGCAGCTTCCTGCAATGGCTGGTGGATGGATAATATTTTAAAGGATACAGATTACAAAGAAGCACAGTCACATATAACTAAAGATATGCTTGGCAATAATCATATATATTTTCTTCCATATCTTATGGGAGAGCGTTCACCACATAATGACCCGCTTGCAAGAGCAACATTTACAGGAATGACTATGGACAGCACAAGGACAGATATGACACAGGCGGTGCTTGAGGGTGTTGCATTTGCGATAAGGGACTCTTTTGAGATTGCCAGATCGCTTGGAATTAACATCACAGAAACCAAGATGTGCGGTGGTGGTGCTAAGAGTGAGCTTTGGTGTACAATTATGGCTAATGTGCTGGGAATTAAAGTACATCTGTTAAAGTCAGAAGAGGGTCCGTCTATGGGAGCTGCTATGCTTGCTATGGTGGCGGCTGGTGAATATGAAAATGTTAAGCAGGCGGCAGACAGCATTGTTGGAATATGTAGGACAATCGAGCCGGAAAAAGACATTGCAGACAGGTATAATTCACGTTATAATACATTTAAAGACATATATCCTGCATTAAAAGGGGTATTTGAGAAAATGTAATTGATGTATCTGGCATAATAATAACAGATAGTGTATATGCAGAATGGAGGTTTTATGAAATTTTTTATTGATACGGCAAATGTTGATGATATCAGAAAAGCTAATGATATGGGTGTAATCTGCGGAGTTACAACTAATCCATCATTAATTGCCAAAGAAGGCAGAGATTTTAATGAAGTGATTAAAGAGATTACAAGTATTGTTGATGGACCTATAAGTGGTGAAGTTAAGGCAACTACAGTAGATGCGGAAGGAATGATTAAAGAGGGCCGTGAGATTGCTGCGATTCATCCTAATATGGTAGTTAAGATTCCTATGACAGTAGAAGGCCTTAAGGCAGTTAAGGTGCTTTCAGCAGAAGGAATAAAGTGTAATGTAACACTTATCTTTTCAGCTAATCAGGCACTTTTAGCAGCAAGAGCAGGTGCAGCATATGTATCCCCATTCCTTGGAAGACTTGATGATATATCACAGCCGGGTATCCAGCTTATTGAAGATATTGTTGGTATATTTTCTAATTATGATATCCAGACAGAGATTATATGTGCAAGTGTAAGAAATCCTATACATATAACAGACTGTGCACTTGCAGGAGCTGACATAGCAACTGTTCCTTATAAGGTTATTGAGCAGATGGTTCATCACCCATTAACAGATGCAGGTATTGAGAAGTTCCAGAAAGATTATAAGGCAGTATTTGGAGAATAAATGATTTCATCACAGAAAATAACAACGTCAGAGGTTAGAAAGTATAATAAGAACAGAATATTTAAGCTTATATATAACAGCAGTGCAATATCAAGGCAGGAGATTGCGGATACACTTGGATTGTCACTTCCGACAATCAACCAGAATATCAAGCTTTTAAAAGATTCAGGGCTTATAGTTATGGAGGGTAGTTTTGACTCAACAGGAGGAAGAAAAGCCCAGATGATTATGGTAAATGCTGATGCAAGATTTGCAATAAGCGTTAACGTCCGTGCTAATGAATTAAAGGTGGCACTTATAGATCTTAATGGAGAGATAAGAAGCCAGAAAAGTGTTGATATTGAATTCAGCCCGGAAAGTGATTATGGAGTTAAGGTATCAGAGCTTGTCGATGATATAATAGAGGAGAATAATATTAATACTGATAATATACTTGGCATAGGAATAACTATGCCGGGTATATTCAATAGTGATAATACAATGATAATTTCATCTCCACCACTTAACACAAGAGACTATAAGACTGATAACATTACGAGTCGTCTTAAGTATGATTATACTGTACAGAACGATGCAAGAGCCAGTGCATTTGCTGATTACTGGTATTCCCATAAGAATGAAAATGCTCATATGGACGAGTCCTATCACGACAAATTCTATCTTATGATTAATGATGGAGTTGGTGGTGCGTGTGTAAGCAATGATAAGATTGTGCAGGGAGAGCATAACAGATATGGTGAATTTGGACATATGACTTTATATCCTGACGGAAGAAAATGTATGTGCGGAAAGAAGGGCTGTGTTGAAAGTTATCTTTCAGCAAGAAATCTTTCATCAGACCTTGGCATACAGATAGATGAATTCTTTAAGAAAGCATCTGAGGGTGATGCACAATGCGTCAAAGTTCTTGATGAATATCTTGATAATCTTACAACAGGAATTAATAATCTGTATGTTATATTTGACAGGGATATAGTAATTGGTGGATTTGTTTCAAGATATCTGTTAGAATATGAAGAGAATATAAGACAAAGACTTATTGATAAATATTCTTTTGATACAGATGGAAGATATTTTTCAATTTCAAGTTGTACATCAGAGAGAACGGATACAGGAGCAGCAATAATGTTTTTGTCTGAATTCATTAATAGTATTTAACAAGAGGGACAGAGGCGAGATGGATAAGAGCAGATTGTATAGGGTCATTAACAATTTAAGAAATACAATTACATTAGAACACTGCGTCATAAGATTTATTATGGCGTGGTGTTTTGTTAGTTTAGTTGAGAGTTTTATAATGAATAGCAGAAGGTATATGATAAACAGCCTGTCATACGTTAAAAATGTTGATATGGTTTCAGTTATTATATGCTCGCTGGTATTAACAATAGTATTATATGCCATATTTGAAAAGCTTCAGGATAATAACAGGCTTAAAGCCTGTATTCTTGAGGGAACTTTATTAACAGGAGTTGTATTGGTATATGCCTGCGTGTGTGTATATGAATATAATGATGTGTATTTTGTGGCTGGAATGACACTTGTTGTACTGGCGGCAGCTGTATATTCATATAGTTATGTGCACAAGATTTACAAGGGATATATTAGTGACAGCACCACTTATAATGCGGATATAAAAGATATAAGTAAAAGAATGTATATCACAGGTGTTGCGATAGTTGCAGGTGTTATTACAGCATTTATAAGTATATGCATGGTGTTCCGTTATCTGTCATTTGGCTCACCTAATTTTGATATGGGACTTTTTTCGCAGATGTTTCACTATATGAAGACGACGGGCAGAATGTTAAATACAAGTGAGAGAGATCATCTTATGTCACATATGTGTGTGCATATATCACCAATGTTTTATACGATACTGCCATTTTATATGCTTGTATCATCACCGGTGACGCTTGAGGTTATGCAGGCAGTAGTCATTGCAATAGCAGTAATTCCACTTTGCAGGCTTGCTGAGTACAAAGGAATGTCAAGACGGGCTGCGTTAATAATATGTATAATATACTGTTTTTATCCGGTTATAAGCGGTGGATGCTTTTATGATATACACGAGAATATGTTTCTTCCAGTGCTTATATTTATATTTCTGCTATATATGGAAAAAGATAATATGACAGGAATATTAATATCTGCAATACTTATATGCCTTGTAAAGGAAGATGCACCGGTATTTCTTATGTTCATGGCCCTTTATATGATAATAGGAAAGAGAATGTATAAAAAAGGATTTATTATACTGATATTATCCATAGTGTATTTTGTCATTGCCTGCAAGATAATTGAGATAATAGGAACGGGCATAATCTCTGACAGATTTAATAATATGATTGCGGAAGGTAATGGTAATATAACAGGAATAATAAAGACGGTTATTAATAATCCAGCGTATATAATTACGCAGATTATGGATAAAAGTAAGATTGCTTATATATTAAAGACACTTGGTGTTCTTTTGTTCATACCATTATGTACAAGAAAGTGGAGCAGATTTATTCTTCTTGGACCTTATATAATGTTTAACCTTATGTCCGATTATGAATATTTCCATAGCATATATTTTCACTATTCATTTGGTTCAGGTGCACTTCTTATATATCTTTTAATTATTAATATATGCGATATGGATGTGAGGAAGAAAATGTTAATGCTTCGTATGACAGCTATGGCAGTTGTTATATTTTTTATGGCATTCAATGTATCAAGGCTTGATAATGCGTTTAATTATGTGGACGAGAATAATAAAAGGGTGATTGATACTATGAATGAAGGGCTTGGTACAATTCCTGACGATGCAAGTGTTACAGCGACAACATTTTTATGTGCCAGTTTATCAAAGCATAAGATATTGTATGAATTATATTATACCGACAAACAGACAGAGTATATAGCTTTGGACTTAAGATACAGCGATACTTATTACAATGTCAGCAGTTACCTGAATTCATCACAGTATGAAACTGTATATTATGCAGAAAATGTAATCGCAGTATTCAAAAATAGAGCAACAGGCAATTGATTAAATTGTCAGATTTGTTATAATACATCTATATAATTATGTGAATTGGAGGACAAGTAAGATGATAGCAGAATCAATGAAAGCACTTGTTAAAGGAAGCTCAGTTATCAGAGCGATGTTCGAGGAAGGTAACAGGCTTGCTAAGATATATGGAGCAGAAAATGTATATGACTTTTCATTAGGTAATCCTAATGTGCCGGCTCCGGATGAAGTTAATGAGGCAATCAAGAATATAGTTGATGAGGAAGAGTCAGTTGTCCTTCACGGATATATGAGCAATTCAGGCTTTGAAGATGTAAGAGAAGCGATTGCACAGTCACTTAATAAGAGATTTGATACACATTTTAATTACACTAATATTGTTATGACAGTTGGTGCGGCAGGTGGTCTTAATACAATACTTAAGACAATTATCAATCCTGGTGATGAGGTGCTTACATTTGCACCATTCTTTGGAGAATATAGGAATTATGTAAGTAATTTTGGTGGAAAGCTTGTTGCAGTATCTCCAGATACAGCTACTTTCCAGCCAAAGTTTGATGAATTTGAGAAGCTTATTAACAAGAATACCAAGGCTGTAATTGTCAACAATCCTAACAACCCAACAGGAGTTGTGTATTCAGAAGATACAATAAAGAAGTTAGCTAAGATTATGGAAGACAAGCAGAAAGAATTAGGCATAGAGATATTCCTTATAGCTGATGAGCCATACAGAGAACTTGCTTATGATGGAGTAGAAGTTCCATATCTTACTAAATATTACAATAATACTATAGTTGGATATTCATACAGCAAGTCATTATCACTTCCAGGTGAGCGTATCGGATATCTTGTGATTCCAGATGAAGCAGCAGATTCAGATGATATGAAGTCAGCCGCTTCTGTAGCAACAAGAATATTAGGATTTGTTAATGCACCATCATTACAGCAGAAGGTCATTGCCAGATGTCTTGATGCCAAGGTTAATATCGAAGCTTATGATAAGAACAGAAAAGCACTTTACGAAGGGCTTACAAAGCTTGGTTTTGAATGTATTAAGCCAGAAGGAGCGTTTTATCTCTTTGTCAAATCACCAACAGAAGATGAGAATATTTTCTGTGATACAGCTAAGAAGCACAATATACTTATTGTTCCTGGTTCATCATTTGGCTGTGCTGGTTTTGTAAGGATGGCTTACTGCGTATCATACGATACAATAATTAATTCACTCCCACATTTTGCAGAAGTTGCTAAAGAGATGGGTTTATAAAATCAATATGCGAAAAATGTACGCGGAAATGAGGATTATTAATGAAAGCTTGGGAGAGTAATATAAGAAAGGTTGAACCTTATGTTCCGGGCGAACAGCCTAAGGTTCAGGATGTTATTAAACTTAATACTAATGAGAATCCATATGGACCATCAGAAAATGTCAGAAAAGCAATGGAAGCAATAGATATAGACCGTTGCAGATTATATCCGGATCCTGATGTGACTAGCTTGTTAAGAGCATTGCAGATTATTATGGAATGGATAATAATCAGGTATTTGTCGGTGTGGGCTCAGATGATGTGTTATCAATGTGTTTCCTTACACTTTTTTAATGGAAAGAAGCCGGTATTATTCCCGGATATTACATATTCTTTTTATAGTGTATGGGCTGATCTGTACCGTATACCATATGAGAAGCAGAAGCTTGATGATAATATGAAGATTGTTCCAGAAGACTATTATAAAGAAAATGGCGGTGTAATCTTCCCTAATCCTAATGCTCCAACAGGTCTTTTAATGGATCTTAACAGTGTAAGGGATATTATTGAACATAATAAAGATGTTGTAGTTATAGTTGATGAAGCATATATTGATTTTGGAGGAGTATCAGCTAAGGATTTAGTGAATGAATATGATAATGTACTTGTTGTACAGACATTTTCTAAGTCACGTTCTATGGCGGGTATGAGAATTGGATATGCGTTTGGTTCAAAAGAACTTATAAAGGCACTTAATGATGTGAAATTCTCATTTAATTCATACACAATGAATATGACATCAATTGATATGGGTGTTGCTTCAATCAATGATAAGAAGTATTTTGAGGAATGTGTTGAAAGAATAACAGCTACAAGAGAAAGAACTAAGGAAGAACTTACAAAGCTTGGATTTACGTTCCCAGACTCTAAGGCTAACTTTATATTTGCTACACATAAGAGTGTTCCAGCTAAAGAAATATTTGAAAAGCTTAAGGATTTGAATATATTTGTAAGATATTTTGCACAGCCAGGAATTGATAATTATTTAAGAATTACAATAGGTACAGATGAGCAGATGGATAAGCTTATAAGTGCTTTATCTGAGATTGTTGGTTAGAGGAGACTTTATGGCAGTACCATTTGAGAATAGAAACTTCCATAAGGAAATGCTAAAGCTTGCAGGACAGCTTCAAAAAGAAGGAAAAGTACCAAGATTATTATTACATAGCTGTTGTGCACCTTGCAGTAGTAACTGTATTGAAGTTCTATCGAAGTATTTTATGGTTACAGTATTTTATTATAATCCGAATATATCAAGTGATGAGGAATATAAGAAAAGAGTTGCAGAGCAGATAAGATTTATAAAAGAATTTGATACCCCTAACAAAGTTGAATTCATCGAGGGTGATTACGAACCGGATGTATTCTTTAAGGAAGTTAAGGGTCTTGAGAAAGAGCCAGAAGGCGGTAAGCGTTGTTTTAAATGTTATGAATTAAGATTAAGAAAGACAGCAGAACTTGCCAAGGCAGAGGCGTATGATTATTTTACAACAACTCTTACAATCAGCCCATTAAAGAACAGTGTAAAGCTTAATGAGACAGGCTTAAAGCTTCAGGAAGAATATGGTGTTAATTACCTGCTTTCGGATTTTAAGAAGCAGGAAGGTTATAAGAGGTCTATTGAGCTGTCAAAGGAATATGGATTATACAGACAGAATTACTGCGGCTGTGTATATTCAAGACAGCAGATATTAATGAGCAAATAAATATATGCACAGTCAGGTGGTGCCACAGTGGCAACACCTATAATTAGTGACGAAGGGTTATATATTTTGACACCGGTGTCATATTATAGTATGTTATCATTAACCAGACAGAGTATAATAAGGAGGAATAATTATGGCTAAGAAGAAATCAGGCATTGTTAAGGCAGCAGTAGGTATTGGTGCGGTAGTAGTTGCTGGTAAAGTTGCATACGAGAAGTATAAGACAACTAAGAGCCGTTATACAAAGGAAGAACAGGATAGTGCAGATCTTGAGGTCCGCAAATATAATGCAATATGTGAGAAGAAGGTTGTTGAAGTAGAAGACGAGGAATTTGTTGGCTGTGAGATAAAGTCAGTAGCTTCTAATACAACTCTTGACCTTGGTCTTGCTGTATTTGAAAAAGATGTATACATTAATTTTGAAAGTGTATGCAGTAATGTCACAATCATTCTTCCAGAGGGTGTTAATGTGGCGTGTGACATAGAAAAGAGAATAGCAGGTGTTCATAATCTTGTAGAAAATGTTGATGAAGAAGGAATTCATACAGTATATGTAATTGGAAAAGCAACATTAAGCAAGGTTGATATTATTCCTGTTAATTTTTATGTGGACGACGATGATGTAGAAGATATATTAGCAGAAGATGATTTTGATGAAGAAGAAGCATTTCCAGAGTCAGGAGATGTAGACGTAAAAGTTATTAACAAGAGCGAGAAAGAGGCTGTGTCAGAAGAAACAGTTAAGTCAGAAGACGGCTTTAAGCCTGCAGATAACGCTGATACTACTGAGGACAACACAGAAACTATTAATCTTGAAGAAGTTAAGTAGTCAGGATAAAGCGTATGAAGTTCAGGGATAAAATGATTGAATATTTTGATAATATTCCAGAAGGTACGGTTGTAGTTGCTAATGCAATGTATGAACAGGGATTTACCAGGATGAGCCACGATGCTTTTTTCAGGTCTATAGAAAGACTGTGCGAGGATGGTTACATTTTAAGAGCT
>ENA-OQHL01001229-OQHL01001229.1-human-gut-metagenome-genome-assembly--contig:-NODE-1229-length-13745-cov-3.005287_pt1 | contig 13745 bp, 15 predicted proteins | sample MGYA00242565_ERZ504723 | MGnify/ENA primary metagenome ERZ504723 (study PRJEB26092, sample SAMD00036211) | human gut metagenome | host: Homo sapiens | study: EMG produced TPA metagenomics assembly of... | reverse complement strand
ATATTCTTGTTTACTGTATCTGTCATGATCACATTATCAAACGCCTCCCCGTATCCTTTTACACGATCATAAAACAGACTGTCTCCTATCAAACGCTTCCCCTCATTGGTCAGCACGGAACGGTCCACTGCAAAGATCCTGCGCCGTGTTGTGCCGCAGTTTTAAGTATGTAAACAGGGAGAATGTGCATGGAAAAGGTTTGGATCCTTGGAGGAATGCGAAGCTTTATCGGTGTGAAGGACCGGATGTACCGGAATGTGCCGGCAGAGGTTCTGGGAGCGGAGGTGCTCAGGGCTGTCATTGAAAAATACCAGCTTGCAGAGTGTGATATTGATTTTATCATCGGAGGAAATGCAGTGGGTGGGGGAGGAAACATGACCCGCCTGGCCGCGCTGACCGCGGGTCTTGAGCAGGAGATTCCGGCGGTAAGCCTGGATCTGCAGTGTGGTTCCGCCCTGGAGGCAGTCACCCAGGCAGCAGCAAAGATCGAGAGCGGTCTGGCGGATCTGGTGCTTGCAGGCGGTATGGAAAGCTCATCCACCCAGCCGCTCCGGATGTGGAATCCGAACCATCCGAACTACGAGAAGGACAAGGTGTGGACGGTGGCGCAGTTTATACCGGGGCAGCAGGGCGAGCAGGTCATGCTGGAAGGAGCAGAGCGCACCGCAATATCGGAGCACGTGACAAAAGAAGAACAGGATTTCTGGGTGCTGGAGAGCCACCATCGGGCAGCAAGGACCGTGCAGAAGGGCCTTTTATCGGACATTCAGGTATCGGTGGCGGGAAGTCGGAAGGATGAAGGCATCCGTGCCTCCATGAGCCAGAAGCTCATGGACCGCCTTCCGCATCTTCTGCCGGGCGGCTGTGTGATCCACGCAGCCAATGCCTGTCTGATGCATGACGGCGCGGCCTTTGTGGCGCTTTGTTCCGAGGAGTATGGAAAACGTCATAACCTGACTCCGGCGGCGGTGCTGCGTTTCGGGACTGCTGTGGGCGGTGACCCGCTCATGAGTCCGAAAACCGCGGTTCTGGCAGTGGAAAAGCTGTTGAAAAAGACTGGGCTTACATACGGACAGATCGATGCTTTTGAGGTAAATGAAGCCTTTGCGGTGATTGATGTGCTGTTTGAGCGGGCCTTCCCGGGAACGAGAGAACGCTATAACCGGTTTGGCGGTGCGCTGGCCTATGGACATCCTTATGGAGCTTCCGGAGCGCTGCTGCTCCTGCATCTTTTGAAATCCCTGGAATCCTGCAGCGGACAGTATGGTATTTGTTCCGTGGCGGCGGCCGGAGGCATTGGAAGCGCAATTCTGGTGGAGCGGATATAAAGCCAGGGGACAGTCTGGGAAGAAGGGAAAGAAAATGTTGACAAATTATCTGGAAATGATTCAGTCAGTGGAGCGGGACCGGGAGGCCCTGCTCTTTTCTGACCGTGTTTATACCTATGGAAATCTGGCGGACCTGGCATTGGAAAAACAAAAGCAGCTCCATCTGGAAAATAGAAAACAGCAGCTTGCTGTGATCCGGGAATCCTCCATTCTGGAGCAGCTTGTGGCATTTCTGGCCTGTCAGGGAACCGGGGCAGTGCCGCTTATTGTTCCAAACGACACAACGGTGCCGGATGCTTTTTTTGAGATAAAAATTCCGGATGAAGCCTGCATGGCCGTTATGACATCTGGCACCACTGGGAGCGGGAAGCTTTTGTTCCGTACCTTTGAGAGCTGGTATGGATATTTTGAAACCCAGAACCGGATTTTTGGCATAAGCGGAGAAAGCCGTCTGTTTGCACAGGGAAGCCTGGCATTTACCGGGAATCTGAATCTGTATCTGGCACAGCTTTCAGCAGGGGCCGCAGTGATTGCCTGCGACCTGTTTGATCCGAGACTCTGGAAGCAGCAGCTGGAAGCATACCGGGCAGATGGAATCTATCTGATCCCGGCAAAGCTGCGGGCACTAAAGCAGGTGTATGAGCGGGAGCGGGAACCGGAAAAACAGACAAACAGGCATATCCGGCTGATCCTGAGCGGCTCCCAGAGCTTTGGCGGCGCGGAAGCACTGGCAGTTCAGCGTATCTTCCCGCATGCGGATCTGATCCTGTATTACGGCGCAAGTGAGCTGAACTATGTAAGCTATGTTCATGGCCGGGATATGGGGGAAGATAAAACCCTGATCGGCAGAAAGTTCCCGGATGTTGACATCTGCCTGAAGGATGGCAGGATTCATGTAACAACGCCATACGGAGTGGTGGGGGCAGGCACGGATACCTTTGTGGGGGATTATGGTCACTGGGATGAAGCGGGAAATCTTTACTTTGACGGCCGCAGAGATGATATCTGCAATATTAATGGAAGAAAGATTTCATCCGTGAGGGTGGAAAATGCCATGCTGGACGTGCCTGGTGTGAAGGAGGCTGCGGTGAAAGCGTCATCCCGGGGCGGCCATGATACACTGATGGCCTGGGTGGTGTTGGATATGCCGACAGCCGGAACCGGACCGGAAGCTGAAAGACCGCTGCAGAAGCAGGAAATGAAACGAAAGATCCGGAATCATCTGATTCAAGTACTTTCTGCCAGTGAGATCCCGCAGGGAATCCTGTTTCTGGAAGCGCTTCCGAAAAATGAGAGCGGAAAAGTCCGGAAACGTGATCTGATATAAAAATACAGCATATTGATAACTTGTAATGCCGCGGATTCTATGATATATTGGTATCCGTGGCATTTTGCCAATTTACGAGAGAAAAGAGAATGTTATGTTACAGTATCTGATTGTATGCCCGCTTGTGTTTCTGGCGGGATTTGTTGATTCCATTGCAGGCGGAGGCGGTCTGATTTCCCTTCCGGCCTACATCATTGCCGGAGTTCCGGCGCATTATGCCCTGGGTACGAATAAAATATCATCTACACTGGGAACCAGCATCGCCACATGGCGGTATCTGAAGCACGGATATCTCAAAGACAAGCAACTGATCTGGACGGTGCTGTGCGCCTGCCTGGCAGCCATTGTGGGTTCCTACATTGGATCCAGTCTTTCTCTTATGGTGAGTGATACCGTGATCAAGCATATGATGATGGTAGTGCTTCCAATCGTGGCATTTTATGTGCTGCGGAATAAGAACATGGGTGCAGAGACCGAACAGAAAAAGCTGTCGAATAAGGCGGTACTGCTCATCTGTATAACGGCAGCTCTGGTGATTGGTATGTATGACGGTTTTTACGGACCGGGAACCGGAGCCTTTTATCTTCTGGTCCTGACCGGAGCTGCGCATCTGAATGTGTATGAGGCATCGGCTATGACCAAGGTACTGAATCTGACCTCCAACGTCATGGCCCTGACGAACTTTCTGCTCAATGGAACCGCGTATTACGGCCTGGGACTGGCTGCAGCCGCGTTCTGCATTGCAGGAAATTACATTGGTTCCGGCCTGGTGGTAAGCAATGGACAGAAGATAGTCCGTCCGGTCATCCTCATTTGTGCTGGCTATTTTTATTCATCAAGATTTTAATGGGAATCTGATCATAATGTATATATGAAAAAGGAGAATTTCTATGAAGTGGACCAAATTTACCTTAAAGACCACCACGGAAGCTGTTGATCTGATCAGCAGCATGCTGGACGAGATCGGTATCGAGGGTATTGAGATCGAGGACAATGTACCGCTGTCTGACGCAGACACCAAGGGTATGTTCATCGACATCCTCCCAGAGCTTCCGCCGGATGACGGCACCGCAAAGGTAAGCTTTTATGTGGAGGATTTAAGCAATCTGGAGAACATCATCCATCAGGTGAACGCAGGACTCGATGAGATCGCGGAATTTGTGAATGTGGGTGAGCGCAGCTTAAGCGTTTCAGAGACTGAGGACAAGGACTGGATCAACAACTGGAAACAGTATTTCAAACCGTTTACCGTAGATGATATCCTTATCAAGCCAACCTGGGAGACCATCCCGGAGGAGCATAAGGACAAGCTGCTTATTCAGATTGACCCGGGTACCGCGTTTGGTACCGGTATGCATGAAACCACCCAGCTGTGCATCCGCCAGCTGCGCAAATATGTGAACGCCGATTCTGAGATCATTGATGTGGGAACCGGAAGCGGTATTCTGGGTATTGCGGCCTTAAAGCTGGGCGCAAAGAGTGTGTTCGGCACAGACCTGGATGAGAACGCTATCGTGGCTGTGGGCGAGAACCTGGAATCCAACAACATTCCGGCAGACCGTTTCCATGTGGTTCAGGGCAACATCATCGATGATCAGGCTATTCAGGACCAGGCTGGTTACGAGTGTTATGACATTGCGGCAGCCAACATTCTGGCTCCGGTCATCATTATGCTGCAGGGAGAAATCTGCAAACACATCAAGCACGGCGGCATGTTCATCACCTCTGGCATCATCAACACCAAGGAGCAGGATGTCAAGGATGCCATGAATGCCAATCCGGAGCTTGAAATCGTGGAAACTACCTACCAGGGCGACTGGGTATCCATTACCGCCCGCAGAAAATAAGGAGCAGCAGCGTGTATCATTTTTTTGTAACACCGGCACAGATCATGGATGGCTATGCCGTGATCACCGGTCAGGATGTGAATCATATCCGTAATGTCCTGCGCATGAAGCCAGGAGAGCAGGTGGGAATCCGCGACGGTATATCCCGCAGCTATATCTGTGAGCTGGAAGCCATTGAAGAAGAGGAGATCCGGGCAAAAATCCTGACGGAGGATACCAACTTAAGTGAGCTTCCGGCAGAATTGTACCTGTTTCAGGGCCTTCCCAAGAGCGACAAGATGGAACTTATTATTCAGAAGGCTGTGGAGCTGGGAGTGCATGAGGTTATTCCGGTGGCTACCCGCCGTGCAGTGGTGAAGCTGGACCGGAAAAAGGAGGAATCCAGGCTGAAGCGCTGGAACGCCATTGCGGAGAGCGCAGCCAAGCAGTCCGGACGCATGATGATTCCCCAGGTGCACAGTGTGCTGACCATGAAGGAGGCCTTTGCCTATGCAAAAAGGATTTGATGTCAATCTGATCCCCTATGAGCTGGCAGAGGGCATGAAAGAGACGAAAGCCATTCTGGATCAGGTAAAGCCCGGTATGCGTGTGGGCATCTTTATCGGTCCGGAGGGCGGCTTTGATGTAGAGGAAGTGGAAGCAGCCATGACGGAAGGCATCCATCCCATCACTCTGGGACGGCGCATCCTGCGGACTGAGACCGCGGGCATGACTATGCTTTCCATCCTGATGTTCCAGTTAGAACAGTAAATATAATAGGAGTATTATGCAATGGAAGCATATTTTGATAATTCAGCTACCACCAAGGTCCTGGACAGCGTGAAGGACATCGTGGTAAAAACAATGACAGAGGACTATGGCAATCCGGCTGCCAAGCACCGCAAGGGCATGGAGGCAGAGCAGTACATCCGCGATGCACGGAAAATTATCGCGGATACCATGAAGGTGCAGGAGAAGGAAATCCTGTTTACTTCCGGCGGTTCCGAGTCCAACAACATGGCACTGATCGGCGCAGCCTGGGCGAACCAGAGAGCCGGAAAGCACATCATCAGTACCTCCATCGAGCATCCGTCTGTATACAATCCGCTGGGGGTGCTGGAGGAACTGGGCTTTGAAGTGACCATTCTTCCGGTTGACCATGATGGCCACATCAGCCTGAAGGAGCTGGAGGAGGCCATTCGCCCGGATACCATTCTGGTTTCCACCATGTATGTGAACAATGAGGTGGGAGCTGTGGAGCCGGTGGAGGAAATCTCAAAGATTATTAAGGCAAAGAATCCGTCCACCCTGTATCATGTGGATGCCATTCAGGCCTATGGCAAGTATGTGATTCGCCCGAAAAAACAGGGCATTGACCTGCTTTCCGTCAGCAGCCATAAGATCCACGGACCGAAGGGTGTCGGATTCTTATACATCCGCAATGGCGTGAAGATCAAACCGCTCATCTACGGAGGCGGCCAGCAGGCAGGCATGCGTTCCGGCACTGAGAATGTTCCGGGCGTGGCAGGCTTTGGCGCTGCCGCAAAGGAGATGTACACGAACCATGCGGAAAAGGTACAGAAGCTCATTGAGCTCAAAGACTATATGACCGACCGTCTGGGCGAAATCGAGGGAACGGTCATCAACAGCAAAAAGGGCGAGGCGAGCGCGCCGCAGATTGTGAGCGTCAGCTTTGAGGGCGTGCGCAGCGAGGTGCTTCTGCATGCGCTGGAAGACAAAGGTGTTTATGTTTCTTCCGGTTCCGCATGTTCTTCCAACCATCCGGGTATCAGCGGAACCTTAAAGGGTATCGGTGTGGCACAGAAACTTCTGGACTCCACCATCCGCATGAGCTTTGGCATGTTCAACACGAAAGAAGAAGTAGATTACACCATTGATGTATTAAAGGAGCTGGTTCCGGTCTTGCGCCGTTACCAGAGAGGATAACTAAGAAAGGATAAAAGTATGGTATACCAGTCATTTTTGATTAAGTACGCAGAGATCGGTACCAAGGGTAAAAACCGTTACCTTTTTGAGGATGCCCTGATCAAGCAGATCAAGAACGCGCTCAAAAAGGTAGAAGGTTCTTTCATTGCATCCAAGGAGTCCGGCCGTATCTACGTTCAGGCTCTTAGTGAGTACGATTACGATGAAGTGATCGAAGCCTTAAAAAAGGTATTCGGTATTGCGTGGATCTGTCCGATGCTGCAGCTTGAGGACAAGGATTATGAGAATTTAAAGAAGGTTGTTGTGGACTACATTGATCAGGCTTATCCGGACAAGCATTTTACCTTCAAGGTAGATTCCAGACGCGCGGACAAGAATTATCCGGTCCGTTCCGAGCAGATGAACTGTGATTTTGGTGAGGTGATCCTAAACGCATTCCCGGAGACCTCTGTAGATGTGCATCATCCGGATGTTCTGGTGCATGTAGAGATCCGCAAGGTCGTTAATATTTACTCCCTGATGATCCCGGGACCGGGCGGTATGCCGGTGGGCACCAACGGAAAGGCAACCCTGCTTTTGTCCGGCGGTATCGACAGCCCGGTGGCAGGCTATATGATCGCAAAGCGCGGTGTGAAGATCGATGCAGTTTACTTCCATGCTCCGCCATACACCAGCGACCGCGCAAAGCAGAAGGTGGTAGACCTGGCCAAGCTGGTAGCACGTTATTCCGGCCCGATTCCGCTGCATGTGGTAAACTTTACCGACATTCAGCTTTATATTTACGAGCAGTGCCCGCATGAGGAACTGACCATTATCATGCGCCGCTACATGATGAAGATCGCAGAGGAGATTGCAAAGAAGAGTGATTCCCTGGCCCTCATCACCGGCGAGAGCATCGGTCAGGTGGCATCCCAGACGGTTCAGTCCCTGGCTGCAACCAACGAGGTCTGCACCATGCCGGTATTCCGTCCGCTGATCGGCTTTGATAAGCAGGAAATCATTGATATTTCCGAGAAAATCGGAACCTTTGAAACCTCCATTCAGCCGTTCGAGGACTGCTGTACCATCTTTGTGGCCAAGCATCCGGTAACGAAGCCGAACTTAAATATCATTCACAAATCAGAGACTAAACTGGAAGAGAAGATTGATGAGATGGTACGGGCTGCGCTGGAGACAGAGGAAGTCATCTGGTGCGATTAAGTTTTCAAGCAAAAAATAAGGATACTCCGGTCGGAGTATCCTTTTAAAAATCACGTAAGCGGAATTATTTGATGATGTACGGGGACAGGGTCTCCAGAATCTCATCGATACCAGCCTCAGCATGGATGTTTAAGTCGATCGGCTTGGAAAGATCCAGGCTGAAGATACCCATGATGGACTTTGCGTCGATGACATATCTGCCGGATACCAGATCAAAGTCGACATCAAACTTGGTTAAGTCGTTTACGAAAGACTTCACTTTATCAATAGAATTTAAAGAAATACGAACTGTTTTCATGTGAGAAACCTCCTTAAATGGTTACCTTTTTAATCTTGGCGTAGGGATAAAATCTTCTTTCGCCTTATGATAAATTTTACAAACATATCGGGGGAAAGTCAATAGGGAGTTTCCATGAAATCAGGTTAAATATTTGTTAGGACAATAAAGGAGAATTATATGAGAACGGCAGCATTGCACAATCTGGGCTGCAAGGTAAATTCCTATGAAACGGAGGCCATGCAGCAGCTTCTGGAAGAAGCTGGATACGAGATCGTGCCCTTCCACGAAAAGGCCGATGTCTACATTATCAACACCTGTTCCGTAACCAATATCGCGGACCGCAAGTCCAGACAGATGCTGCACCGGGCTAAGAAGCAGAATCCGGATGCCGTGGTGGTTGCGGCTGGCTGCTATGTCCAGGCGGCAGCAGAGGAGCTGAAGGCGGATCTGGCAGTAGATGTCATCATCGGAAACAATAAAAAGCAGGATCTGCTTCCGATCCTGGAAGAATATTTCAAAGATAAGAGTGACAGCAGCCATGTGATCGAAATCAGCGAGACTCATGAGTATGAGCGCCTTTCCATCCACAAGATTGCGGATCATACCCGAGCCTTTTTGAAGATTCAGGATGGCTGCAACCAGTTCTGCAGCTACTGCATTATCCCATACACCCGCGGACGCGTCCGCAGCCGCAGCACCGGACTGAGGTGTAGCCGAGGCGCGGGAGCGTGGCAGCCGCGGGCTATCAGGAGGTGGTCCTGACCGGCATCCATTTAAGCTCTTATGGCGTGGATTTTAAGGAAGAGGAAAAGAAAGAAAACCTGTAAGCCTGATAAAACAGGTGCATGAGGTGGAGGGAATCCGCCGCATCCGCCTTGGCTCTCTGGAACCGCGCATCATCACCGAAGAATTTGCGCAGGCACTGGCTTCTATGCCGAAGTTCTGTCCGCATTTCCATCTGTCCTTACAGAGCGGCTGCGATAAGACCTTAAAGCGCATGAACCGCCATTACACCACAGAGGAGTACGCTGCAGGCTGTGAGATCCTGCGCAGATACTTTGACAATCCGGCAATCACCACCGATGTCATTGTGGGCTTCCCGGGTGAGACTGAGGAAGAGTTTGAAGAGACAAAGGCATTTTTAGAGCGGATCGGCTTCTACGAGATGCACATTTTCAAGTATTCCAGACGTGCCGGAACCCGCGCGGACCGCATGCCGGATCAGATTCCGGAGCAGGTGAAGAGTGTCCGCAGCGAGATACTTTTGAAACTGGAAAAACAGATGTCAAAGGCATACCGTGAGAGCTTTTCTGGCAAGAAAAAAACGGTGCTTCTGGAAGAAAAAACCGAGATCGGAGGCCGTGCGTACATGATCGGCCATACTATGGAATATGTAAAAGCTGTGGTTCCATATGCAGATAATCTGAAAAATAAAATGACCGAAGGCATCCTGAAAGAGGCATTAAACGACGAAGTGTTGTTACTGGATAGTAGGAATTTTCTGAACTGAAAATTCCGTATGTTATCGTGGTGACAGCAGATTTTGCCGATTTGGAATGCGAAGCATCGGCAAAATCCGTTGCTGCTGAAAACAGCAGCAATGAAGTCCTCTTACTTGACGAATCATGGAAAGTAGTATAGAATATAAAAGAATAGTTAAAGGACGTGAAGAACATGGGCGAAATTCATAACACACAGTTTTTTAAAGCAGTACAGGAGAACAAAATGGATGTCAGCCAGGTTTTGGAACAGGTGTATGTGGCGCTGACGGAAAAAGGTTATAATCCGGTAAACCAGATCGTAGGTTATATTATGTCCGGAGATCCAACCTATATCACCAGCCATAAAGGTGCCAGAAGCCTGATCATGAAAGTCGAGCGTGATGAAATTCTGGAAGAACTGATGTCTGTTTACATTGATGCCAGATTAAAATAAAAGCTTGTGCCAGATATAACAAAAGATGCTTGCCAGCCATATCCGTCCGGAGAGGCTGGCAGTTTTGTGTATGATAGGAAAATTTTATGAGAATTTTAGGACTGGACTATGGATCCAAAACAGTAGGGGTAGCAGTCTGCGATCCGCTGGGCATGACGGCTCAGGGCGTGGAGACGATTACCCGGAAGGAAGAGAATAAGCTGCGCAAGACCCTTGCCCGGATTGAGGCCCTGGTGGAAGAATACCAGGTTGAAACCATCGTTTTGGGATATCCTAAGAATATGGATGATTCAATTGGGGAACGTGCGCTGAAAACAGAAGAATTTCGCAATATGCTGGTACGCAGAACCGGTCTGCCGGTTGTTCTGTGGGACGAGCGTCTGACAACTATTGAAGCAAATGAGATTCTGATCGAAAGCGGAGTACGCAGAGAAGACCGGAAAAAGGTGATCGACAAGATCGCGGCCACCCTGATCTTACAGTCTTATCTGGGCTCCCTTAAGTAAAAAAACAGGAGAGAGACCGTGATGGAAGAAAAAATTACCCTGCAGACCGATACTGGGGAATCTGTGGATTTTTATGTCCTGGAGGAGACCCGTATCAATGGAATGAACTACCTTTTAGTGACTGATTCCGAAGAAGAGGAAGACGGCGAGTGTTACATTTTAAAGGATGTTTCCAAAGCAGAGGACAGCGACGCCGTATATGAATTTGTAGAGAACGATGATGAGATGGATTATCTTTTTAAGATTTTTCACGGAACTGATGGAAGATATGGAAGTAGAGCTTCAGAAATAAGCTTTTATGAAAATAGACTTGGAGGAAAATATTGAGCATGGAGAATCAGAACAATCAGAATGACAAACCGGCTGACGGATACGCTCAGGCACCGCAGCAGGAAGAAAAGTCCGTGCTGGCAGAGCTTGCAGAGTTTGTTTCCCGCAAGAAGGAGGCGGCGCAGAGCGTGAATGTACCGGCGGAAGCAAAGCAGAACGTGGAAAAAGCGCAGAATACAGCCAGTGCCGCAGATGAGGGCGGCAAAGCAGCTTCGGATGAAACACAGGAAGAAAAGAACGAGCGCCCGGTGAGAAATACCCGCAGCAGAGGTTCGAGAAGACCGAGAAATACAGCTCCGAAACGTGAGGAAGACGCAGATCCTTCTGAGAATGAGAAAACGCAGGAGGAAAGAAAGCCGAGAACTACAAGGGCAAGCCGCAGCGCGGCAGCCAGAACGGAAAAGGCGGAAAGACCGGCAAGAGGCGAGCGTGCAGCCCGCGGCGAAAAAGCAGAAAAACCGGCAAAGCCAGAGCGCGCGGCCAGAACAGAGAAACCTGCGAGAGCAGAGCGCCCGGTAAAGAGTGAGAAACCGGTCAGAGTTTCCAAAGCAAAGAATGTGCTTGCAGATACCAGTTCCAAGCCGAAGGTACGCATCATCCCGTTAGGCGGTCTGGAGCAGATCGGTATGAACATTACCGCATTTGAGTATGAGGACACCATTGTAGTGGTAGACTGCGGTCTTGCATTTCCGACGGATGATATGCTGGGTATCGACCTGGTCATCCCGGATGTTACTTATCTGGAGCGCAACATCGACAAGGTCAAAGGTTTTGTCATCACCCACGGACATGAGGATCATATTGGTGCGCTGCCTTACATTTTACAGAAGATCAATGTTCCGGTGTATGGCACCAAGCTGACCATTGCTCTCATTGAGAATAAGTTAAAAGAGCATAACTTAATGAAGAGCACCAAGCGCAAAGTGGTAAAACATGGTCAGTCTGTGAATCTGGGCTGTTTCCGTGTGGAATTCATCAAGACCAACCACAGCATTGCAGATTCCGCAGCGCTGGCTCTGTTTACTCCGGCCGGCATCATCGTGCATACCGGAGACTTCAAGGTTGATTACACCCCGGTATTCGGTGATGCCTTTGATCTGGCGCGTTTTGCTGAGCTGGGAAGAAAGGGTGTTCTGGCGCTTCTCAGTGATAGTACAAACGCCATCCGCAAAGGCTTTACTGCTTCCGAGCGTACGGTTGGAAAAACCTTCGATGCCATCTTTGCGGAGCATAAGAACAATCGTATTATCGTAGCAACCTTCGCATCCAACGTAGACCGTGTACAGCAGATCATCTTTACCGCTGAAAAATACGGACGCAAGGTTGTGGTAGAGGGCCGAAGCATGGTCAATGTCATCGGTACGGCCAACGAGCTTGGCTACATCAACATTTCCGATGGCACCCTCATCGAGATCGATCAGTTAAAGAACTATCCGGATGAGCAGACCGTGCTCATCACTACGGGAAGCCAGGGTGAGTCCATGGCGGCTCTGTCCCGTATGGCATCCGGCATGCACCGCAAGGTATCCATTAAGCCGAACGATGTTGTCATTATGAGTTCTACTCCGATTCCGGGTAATGAGAAGCAGGTAGCCAAGGTTATCAACGAACTGGCTATGCGCGGCGTTGAGGTGATCACCGAAGATACCCATGTATCCGGCCATGCCTGCCAGGAGGAGATCAAGCTGATCTACTCCCTGCTGCATCCGAAGTTCGCGCTTCCGGTACACGGTGAGTACCGTCACCTGGTGGCAAATCGTTCCATTGCAACGGCTATCGGTGTGCCGAAGGAGAACGTGCTCATCATGTCTTCTGGTGATGTTGTGGAAATCTGTGAGGATTCCTGCAAGGTTGTGGATCATGTGCAGCATGGCGGTATTCTGGTAGACGGACTTGGTGTGGGCGATGTCGGAAACATTGTACTGCGTGACCGCCAGAACCTGGCACAGAACGGTATCATCATTGTAGTCCTGACCCTGGAGCGTTACAGCAACCAGCTTCTGGCCGGACCGGATATCGTATCCCGCGGCTTTGTTTATGTAAGAGAGTCTGAGGATCTCATGGACGAAGCAAAACGCGTAGTAGATGACGCAGTTGCAGACTGTCTGAGCCGTCATGTGACTGACTGGGGCAAGTTAAAGAACATGATCCGCGACAGCTTAAGTGATTTTATGTGGAAACGTATGAAGCGGAATCCGATGATTCTGCCGATCATTATGGAGGTTGAATAGGCTAAAGATGAGCCATATCACCAGAGACATCAACAGGGTGACCGGAACGGTCATCGGAATTTCGGGAAAGCTGATCCTGTATGCCCTTGTGATCCTTCTACTTGCAGAGGGTGTCACAAGAGGCTATGCCTTCGGTCATTCCCTGTTTTATGAAAGCTCCGTGGAGCAGGCACCGGGCCGCGACATTGTGGTTACGATTCAGGACGGACAGAAGGATTCTGAAACAATTCACGAACTGAAAAAAGGCGGACTCATCGACAATGAACTTGCCATGCGGGTCCAGATGAAGTTCTACGATTATGAGATTCATCCGGGAACCTACACGTTAAATACCTCCATGTCATCGAAAAAGATGCTTCAGGTTCTGAATGAGAAGATCGAAGAAGGGGAGGACACGGCATCATGATGGATCAGGACCGGATCACCCAGTATATCCATTCCCTGGATCAGGGGCACGGCGCGTTCTGTGACCAGATCGCGAAAACGGCGAGAACCGGACGTGTGCCTATCATCCGGAAAGAAACGGCCAATTTTCTGCAGGCCATGGTAGCGGCAAAGCAGCCAAAGCGCATTCTGGAGGTAGGAACCGCTGTGGGCTATTCTGCCCTTCTGATGGCGCAGGTCATGCCGGAGGGAACGGATATCATCACCATTGAAAAATATGAGCCGCGCATTCCAGTGGCACGCCGTCACTTTGAGGAGGCGGGGCTTTCTGACCGCATTACCCTGCTGGAGGGGGATGCTGGGGAAATCTTAAAGGAACTGGATGGCTCCTTTGATTTTATCTTTATGGACGCGGCCAAGGGACAGTATATTCACTGGCTGCCGGATATTC
>ENA-OQHL01001227-OQHL01001227.1-human-gut-metagenome-genome-assembly--contig:-NODE-1227-length-13755-cov-2.876651_pt1 | contig 13755 bp, 12 predicted proteins | sample MGYA00242565_ERZ504723 | MGnify/ENA primary metagenome ERZ504723 (study PRJEB26092, sample SAMD00036211) | human gut metagenome | host: Homo sapiens | study: EMG produced TPA metagenomics assembly of... | reverse complement strand
ATCGTAATCGGAGCAGAAAATATGTACTATGAGGAAAAGGGAGCATATACAGGAGAAATCGCTCCGGACATGCTGACAGACGCTGGCGTCAAATATGTAATCATCGGACATTCCGAGAGAAGAGAATACTTCAAAGAGACGGACGAGGACGTCAACAAGAAAGTATTAAAGGCGTTTGAGCATGATATTACACCGATCATCTGCTGCGGAGAGACTCTTGCACAAAGAGAACAGGGTGTGACAATGGATTTCGTACGGATGCAGATCAAAATTGCATTCCAGAATGTAACGGCAGACCAGGCAAAGACAGCGGTAATCGCATATGAACCGATCTGGGCGATCGGAACCGGAAAGACAGCAACAACAGAGCAGGCACAGGAGGTTTGTGCAGGTATCCGGGCATGTATCGGAGAAATTTATGACGACGCGACAGCTCAGGCAATCCGTATCCAGTATGGCGGCTCTGTAAATCCTGCCACGGCACCGGAATTATTCGCACAGCCGGATATTGATGGCGGACTGGTTGGAGGCGCTTCTCTGAAACCGGATTTCGGTAAAATCGTAAACTGGAAATAAGACAGACTGCCCTGCGGATTTGTTTCCGCAGGGTTTGCTCGTCCCTGAGATGACTAGTGTAGTGGTTTTTCCCGGAAGTGTAAGTAACAGTTCAGCCATGACAGCTCGGATTAGCCGCTATGCAGCTTTATCGCCACTTGCGTGGCGAAATTCTCGTTGATGGCAGAGCGCCATATACAAAGCACACAAAAATCTTTGTTTTCAAACAAGTTTGAACTCAGATTTTTGTGACTTTGTGCATGGCTGAACTGTTACGGAAATATTGCAAAATATGACCGGGGATAGTACAATAAAAGGGTCGGATGATGACGGGTAAAGCCGGAATCGGGGAAGGGAAAGTAAGATGGTAACGATTAAAGATATTGCACAGGCGGCTAACGTCAGCGCTATGACCGTCTCCAACGTTATACATGGGAGGACGAAAAAGGTTTCCAAGGAGACAAAGGAAAGGATCGAACAGATCATGGAGGAGATGCAGTATGTCCCAAATATGGGAGCTCGGATGCTCGTCCAGAACGAGTCGAGGATTATCGGGGTGATTTCCAACTTTCTGTCGGATACAGAGCATGAGACACTGTATCATCCGCTTGCCGCGGAAATGATCGGTGAGATTGAGAAGGAAGTACGTGCAAGGGGATATTATTTGATGCTGTACTCGGCCTCTACGGAGAAGGAGATCCGGGATCTGATCCATACGTGGAAGGTGGACGGACTGCTGACGATTGGGATTCCGACGGAGATCTGCCGCAAACTTGGCCAGGAGATTAAGATGCCGGCTGTATTTACGGACTGCTATTTCCGGGATGATGAGAGATACAGAAATGTAGGGACTGAGGATGAAGAAGGCGCTTATCTGGCAGCATCCTATCTGATTGAAAAGGGACACCGTAGGATTGCCTTTGTCACGGATGGCCCGTATGACGAGAACGAACGGCCGATGGACGGGGCGGAAAGAAAGCTAAAGGGTTATCAAAGGGCGCTTCGGGAGTCACACCTGTCGTTCGACGAGGAGCACGTATACAGGGGCAGTATGCAGGCGGAAAAGCAGCTTACCATGATGCAGTCCCTCATTGGTTATATCTTTGATTATACGGCAGTGATCTTCAGCAGGGATTCGTATGCTTTGGAGGCAATGGATTATTTCCGCCATCACGGCGTCTGGATTCCGAAGGACATTTCCGTGATCGGGTTTGACGATCTTACGATGTCAAGACTTGCCTATCCTAGACTTACAACGATCCGGCAGGGAGCCGGCGAAAAGGGACGAGAGGCCGCCAAGCTTTTGTTTCAGGCACTGGAAGAAAAGGAAGAAAAGAAGGTAGAGATCAGAATTCCGGTTCGGCTCATGGAGCGAGAGACAGTAAAGGAACTCTATGTATAAAGCCCAGGCGGGATGAGATTGCCTGTACCCCCCTGACGGGGACAGATTTCCTGCGCTTGAAAGAAAAGGGGAGAGCATGTAAAATTGGAAGATAGAAATAAAGGAGAGAAAACAATGAGTAAGAAACCAACAGTACTGATGATCCTGGATGGTTACGGATTGAGTGATAAAATGAACGGAAATGCGGTTGCGGAGGCCAATACTCCTGTTATGGATCAATTAATGGCAGAGTATCCGTTTGTTCGGGGAAACGCAAGCGGTATGGCCGTAGGGCTTCCGGAAGGACAGATGGGGAATTCCGAAGTCGGACATTTGAATATGGGAGCCGGCAGGATTGTTTACCAGGATCTCACCAAGATCACGAAGGCTATCCAGGACGGAGATTTCTTTGAGAATGAAGCGCTGCTTGCAGCCTGTGCCAATGTAAAAGCGCATGACAGTGCCCTGCACCTGTACGGTCTGGTATCAGACGGTGGTGTACACAGCCATAATACGCATATTTACGGACTTCTGGAACTGGCAAAGCGTCAGGGTATCTCCAAAGTCTATGTACACTGTTTCCTGGACGGACGTGACACTCCACCGGAATCCGGAAAGGATTATGTGCAGGAACTTTCCGATAAGATGAAAGAGATCGGCATTGGTGAGATTGCGTCTGTCATGGGACGTTATTATGTGATGGATAGAGATAACCGCTGGGATCGTGTGGAGCTTGCTTATAAGGCGCTTGTATATGGAGAGGGTAACCAGGCCAAGGACGCTGTGGAGGCGATTCAGAATTCCTATGACGATGGAAAATCGGATGAATTTGTTGTTCCGGCAGTCATCACAAAAGGAGGAAAACCGGTTGCGACCATTCAGGAGAACGACTCCATCATCTTCTTTAATTTCCGCCCGGATCGTGCAAGGGAGATTACAAGAGTATTCTGTGCCGACGAGTTTGATGGATTTGACAGAGGAGAACGTGTCCGTACGACGTATGTCTGCTTTACAGAGTATGACGTTACCATCCCGAACAAGATGGTTGCGTTCCATAAGACAGAGATTACAAATACATTCGGGAATATCATTTGCCAAAAAACCATATGAAGCAGGCAAGATTGCGGAGACAGAAAAATACGCACATGTAACTTTCTTCTTCAACGGTGGGGTAGAAGAGCCAAATGAGGGAGAAGACCGAATCCTTGTAAAATCTCCGAAGGTAGCAACTTATGATCTGAAGCCGGAAATGAGCGCCTACGAAGTTTGTGACAAGTTGGTAGAAGCGATCAGATCTTTGAAATACGACGTCATCATTATCAACTTCGCAAACCCGGATATGGTTGGGCATACCGGAGTGGAGGCTGCGGCGGTGAAAGCTATTGAGGCTGTGGATGAATGTGTCGGGCGGACTGTGGATGCCATCAAAGAGGTGGATGGACAGATGTTTATCTGTGCTGACCATGGAAACGCAGAGCAGCTCATTGATGAGACGACAGGAGAGCCATTTACCGCACATACAACGAATCAGGTACCATTTATCATCGTCAATGCAGATCCATCCTATGGATTACGGGAAGGCGGATGCCTAGCGGATATCGCACCGACTCTCATTGAGATGATGGGAATGAAAAAGCCGGAAGAGATGACAGGCTCCTCTCTGCTGATTAAAAAATAAGATCAAGATAAAAGAAAATAAGGAAGAACCGAAGCGGAAAGCCAGAGCGGCATACTCCCTTCGGTTCTTTTTTGTCAGAATCAAAGGACGTGTGCCAATGTGTCCGAAGGCATCTTGAAAGGAAACATAATGAATAAATTTTAAAATAAAAATTCATTTTAGACATGCAGATTTGCGAAAAATTGAAAAAATAGCAAGAAAATTGCAAGAAAGTCTTGACGGATAGTCAAAACATAGATAGAATAATATTCAGTGAAAAAGAGGAAGGGCGGTAGAACCATGACAGCGTATAAAGATCTGAGTAAAGACGAGCTGAAGGCTTTGAAAAAAAGAGTTGACCAGGAAATTTGAAGAGGTAAAGGCGAAGGGACTGAAACTTGATATGTCCCGCGGCAAGCCTTCTACAGAGCAGCTCAATCTTTCGATGGGAATGATGGATGTTCTGACAAGCAGTTCTGATCTGGTTTGTGAGGAAGGTGTAGACTGCAGGAACTACGGAGTACTAGATGGAATCCGGGAAGCAAAGCAGCTTCTGGCGGATATGATGGAAGTACCAAAGGACAATATCGTAATTTTCGGAAATTCCAGTCTGAATGTCATGTATGATACCGTTGCACGTTCGATGATTCATGGTGTGATGGGAAGTACACCGTGGTGCAAGCTTGATAAAGTGAAGTTCTTATGTCCGGTACCGGGATATGACCGCCATTTCGCGATTACAGAGCATTTTGGCATCGAGATGATCAATGTTCCGATGACCCCTACGGGTCCGGATATGGATATGATAGAGAAGCTTGTAAGCTCAGATCCGGCCATCAAGGGAATCTGGTGCGTGCCGAAGTATTCCAATCCGCAGGGGATCACCTACTCGGATGAAACGGTTCACCGCTTTGCAAAATTGAATCCAGCAGCAGAGGATTTTCGGATCTACTGGGATAATGCCTATGGAATTCATCACCTCTACGAGGATAAACAGGACTATCTGATCGAGATTTTGATGGAGTGTAAGAAAGAAGGACACCCGGATATGGTGTATAAGTTTTCTTCTACCTCCAAGATCAGTTTCCCGGGATCCGGGATTGCGGCGATTGCGGCATCCGATGCCAATCTGGCAGAGATCCGCGAGCAGATGAAGATCCAGACGATTGGGCATGATAAGCTCAATCAGCTCCGACATGCGAGATATTTCAAAAATATTCACGGCATGGTTGAGCATATGAAGAAACATGCGGCAAGTATGAGACCGAAGTTTGATACGGTACTGGCATCTTTGGAAAAAGAGCTGGGCGGTCTTGAAATCGGAAGCTGGCTTGCTCCAAGAGGAGGATACTTTATCTCCTTTGATTCTTTGGACGGATGCGCTAAGGCTATTGTGGCAAAGGCAAAAGAGGCAGGACTCATTATGACGAACGCCGGAGCGACGTATCCGTATGGCAAAGACCCGCATGACAGTAATATTCGTATTGCGCCATCTTATCCGACTCTGGATGAGATCAAGCGGGCTATGGAAGTCTTTACACTGAGCGTTAAGCTTGTCAGTGTAGAGAAGCTCCTTGCACAAGTAAAATAATTTATGCCCCTTCTTTAAAATTTATATATGCCCTATATGAAATGCTGTATGCGGATACGTCGTATCTCACATACAGCATTTTGCGTCTAAGAGAAAGAGACGATGACTGGAAAGTAAAAAGACCGCCGGACGTATCGATGGAGGATACGGATCTCGAACGGTCTTTTGCTTTTATAAACAAATCCCTATTTCTGTCATATGGACGCCTGGATATCTTTTTCCAGATTTTTGTTTGCCGTGGAGAGCATCAGCTTGATTCGGTTAAGCTGGTTGACCTCGCTGGCACCTGGATCATAGTCGATAGCTACGATATTGGATTCCGGATGAAGTCGCCTGAGTTCCTTAATGACTCCCTTTCCGACTACATGATTCGGCAGACAGGCAAACGGCTGGGTGCAGACGATGTTCCTGGCTCCATTCTCAATGAGTTCCAGCATCTCCCCGGTTAAGAACCAGCCTTCACCGGTCTGGTTACCAAGAGAGACGATTTCGCTTGCCATGGAGGCAAGGTGCTCAATTCTGGACGGCGGGGTGAAACGTTTACTTTTTTTGTAAGCGTCCACAGCCGGTTTCCGGAACCATTCCAGAACGCTGATTCCAAGATTGGCAAGCCGAGCGGAGGACTTCTTCATTCCCAGATGAGTATGCTTAAAGTTCGTATTGTAGAAGCAGTACAGTAAAAAGTCCGCCAGATCCGGAACAACAGCCTCAGCGCCTTCATGCTCCAGAAGATCCACCAGATAATTGTTGGCCGCCGGAAGGAATTTGACAAGGATCTCTCCAACAACACCGACACGTGGTTTCTTCTCGTCCGTAATCGGAAGCGTGTCGAAATCGTGAATGATCTGCCGGCAAAGCTGTTTGAAGCGGCGTCTGGAAGGGTAGCCTTCGGAGACAAATTTCCGGCAGACAAAAGCCCATTTCTCATAGAGAGCATTGGCAGAGCCTTTTTCGGCTTCATACGGACGGATACGATACAGACATCTCATAAAGACGTCACCGAGCAATGCCGCATAGATACCGCGCAGCGCCAGCATCGGTGTAATCTTAAATCCTGGATTCTTTTCCAATCCGCTTAAGTTGATGGAGATGACCGGGATGTGCTCATACCCGGCTTTTTTTAAAGCACGGCGGATAAATCCGATGTAGTTGGAGGCACGGCAGCCGCCGCCGGTCTGGGAGATAATCACTGCCAGATGGTCTGTATCATATTTTCCGGAGAGAATCGCGTCCATGATCTGCCCGACGACCATCAGGGATGGATAGCAGGCGTCGTTGTTGACATATTTCAGTCCTACATTGACTGCGTCTTTATTATCATTTGGAAGAACTTCAATCTTATAGCCGGATGGGGGCGCGGAAGGCCGGTTCAATCAGGTCGAAGTGAATCGGCGACATCTGCGGGCAGAGGATCGTATACTTCTTCTTCATCTCTTTCGTAAACGGTACTTTCCGGATCGCGGCGCTGTGAACTTCCCGTTTTTCCTTCTTGGCGTCCCGGACACGGATCGCAGCCAGAAGAGAACGAATCCGGATTCTTGCCGCTCCCAGGTTGTTGACCTCGTCAATTTTCAGTGAGGTATAGATCTTTCCGGAACCGGTGAGAATGTCGGATACCTCATCTGTAGTAACGGCATCTAGCCCGCAGCCGAAGGAATTAAGCTGGATCAGATCCAGGTTTTCCGTCGTCTTGACATAGTTTGCCGCCGCATAGAGACGGGAGTGGTACATCCACTGATCCATGACATTTAACGGACGTTCCACCGGATTTAAGTGGGAGATGGAATCTTCCGTCAGGACCGCGATTCCGTAAGAAGTAATAAGCTCCGGAATTCCGTGGTTGACCTCAGGGTCATAGTGGTATGGCCGTCCTGCCAGGACAATACCGTGGCGTCCGGTTTGATCCAGGTAAGCAAGGGTTTCCTCCCCTTTTTTTCGAATATCCTCCCAGCAGGTTTCCAGCTCTGCCCAGCCTTTGTGGGCGGCGTCCCGGATTTTTTTCCTCCGGAATCTGGAATTTCTCCCGGAAGATTTCCACCAGGCGGTCTGCCATGATTTCTTCTGTTGTCAGGGCAAGAAACGGATTCATAAAATCGACATGCCCCTGGACGATCTCGTCCATATTGTTCTTGATATTTTCCGCGTAGGAGGTGACAATCGGGCAGTTGTAATGATTGTTGGCATCCGGAAATTCATTTCTCTCGTACGGAATACAAGGATAGAAAATCCGGTCCACATTCTGCCGGATCAGCCATTCCACATGGCCGTGCGCCAGCTTTGCGGGGTAGCACTCGGACTCACTCGGAATGGATTCGATGCCCATCTCATAGATTTTTCGGGAAGAAGCAGGAGAGAGGACAACGGAAAATCCAAGCTCAGTGAAGAAAGTAAACCACAATGGATAATCCTCGTACATATTCAGTACACGAGGAAGGCCAATCGTTCCGTAAGGCGCATCCTCTTTGGCCAATGGTTTGTAGCCGAAGTAGCGTTCATTCTTATACGCAAATAAGTTTGGAATATCCGTATTTGTTTTTTCTTTTCCCAGACCTCGTTCACAGCGGTTTCCAGTGATAAAGCGTCTGCCGCCGGTAAACTTGTTGATGGTCAGACGACAGTGGTTGGCACATCTCTGGCATTTTGCCATGGAAGTGTCGTAGGTCAGGTTTTCAATGTCCTCGATAGAGAGCATGGTCGTCTCTTTACAGTCGTATGTATGATAACGCTCCCTGGCGATCAGAGCAGCGCCAAAAGCACCCATGATACCGGCGATATCCGGGCGGACTGCCTCACATCCTGCGATTTTTTCAAAACTTCTGAGGACCGCGTTGTTATAGAAGGTACCACCCTGCACGACGATATTCTTTCCAAGCTCCGAAGCGTCCGATACCTTGATTACCTTAAACAGGGCATTCTTGATAACAGAATAGGCAAGTCCGGCGGAAATATCCGCAACGGAAGCTCCCTCTTTCTGAGCCTGCTTCACCTTGGAGTTCATAAATACCGTACATCGGGTACCAAGGTCAATTGGATGTCTTGCATAAAGTGCTTCATCCGCAAAGTCTTCTACGGAATAATTCAGCGACTTGGCAAAGGTTTCTATGAAAGAACCACATCCGGAGGAACATGCCTCATTGAGCTGTACAGAGTCAACTGTATGATTCTTAATCTTGATACATTTCATATCCTGGCCGCCGATATCGAGGATACAGTCCACATCCGGCTCGAAGAAGGAAGCGGCATAGTAGTGGGATACGGTCTCTACTTCGCCCTCGTCCAGAAGAAAGGCAGCCTTCATCAGAGCCTCTCCGTATCCGGTGGAGCAGGAGTAAGCGATCCGTGCGCCCTCCGGCAGCTTGGAATAAATATCCTTAAGCGCTGTGATCGTAGTGGCAAGCGGGTCTCCGTCGTTTCCATGGTAGAAGGAATAAAGAAGTGTTCCGTCTTCGCCGACCAGAGCAGCCTTTGTAGTGGTAGAACCGGCATCGATGCCCAAGTAGACATTTCCCTGATAACTTGCCAGATCCTTCACAGGAACCTGGTGTTTGTCATGGCGGTCTTTAAACTCCCGGAAATCATCCTCGGAAGAGAAAAGCGGCTCCAGACGCTCTACCTCAAAATCCATCTGGATATGATCCGCCAGACGTTGTTGCAGCTCAATGATCGGGATATCCAGATCTTTTTTCGAGTTCAGCGCAGATCCCACCGCCGCAAAGAGGTGGGAGTTTTTCGGCGCAATCGTATGCTCGTCGTCCAGATTCAGAGTCCGGATAAAGGCTTCCCGGAGCTCAGAAAGGAAATGAAGCGGACCGCCCAGAAATGCGACGTGCCCCCGGATCGGCTTTCCACATGCCAGTCCACTGATGGTCTGATTGACCACCGCCTGGAAAATGGAAGCAGCCAGGTCTTCTTTCGCGGCTCCATCGTTGATGAGAGGCTGAATGTCTGTCTTGGCGAACACACCGCAGCGCGCGGCAATATCATATAAAGCAGTATAATTCTTTGCATATTCATTCAGGCCCGTGGCGTCTGTCTGCAGCAAAGAGGCCATTTGGTCGATAAAGGAACCGGTACCTCCGGCGCAGATTCCGTTCATTCTTTGCTCCACGTTTCCATTTTCAAAATAGATAATCTTCGCGTCCTCGCCTCCGAGCTCGATGGCAACATCGGTCTGCGGTGCATAATCCTGTAAAGCCGTGGATACGGCGATAACTTCCTGGACAAACGGAACACCAAGATGCTTTGCAAGTGTCAGCCCGCCGCTTCCGGTGATTACCGGGGAGGCGTGGATCGCCCCGAGCTGGTGGACGGCTCTTCCAAGCAAATCAGAAAGGGTTTCCTGAATGTTTGCGAAATGTCGTTCGTAATCTGAGAATAACAGCTCATTTTTCTCGTCAAGTACTGCGATCTTGACGGTCGTAGAGCCAATGTCAATTCCCAGAGTGAATAAATCCCTTTGGCTCATATTACGTTACTCCTTTTCTATTTTGTACCTGTAGATGTATTTCTTCTTATGATTAATATATTTTTGCAACATCGATTATTATACGACAAAAAGAAGCAAGATACAATAAAATCTTCCTAAGGAAAAATGAATTTCTTGTAAAGTCTTCTGAGCTGATTGACAAAAAAACATTCAGAAGCTACAATGAGAATCGAGTATGAAAGGAGAGAAAAAATGAATTGGATTTCACGTTTAGAGCGTAGATTCGGCAGATTCGCAATCCCTAATCTGATGTATGTGATCATCATTTTTGTATGCGGTCGGCTTTTTGCTGAACATTCTCAATCCCTATTTTTATATCCAGTATTTGTCATTGAATGTTTCGGAGATTCTGCATGGACAGATTTGGAGGATTGTTACCTTTTTGATCCAGCCGCCGTCGGACAATGCGATATTTTTGCTGATTGCACTTTACTTTTACTATATGATCGGGAACGCACTGGAGCAGACGTGGGGATCGTTCCGCTTTAACCTGTATTTTTTTACGGGTGTGCTGTTTCACGTGATTGCGGCATTCCTTATTTATCTGTTTACAGGACAGGTTTATCTGCTAGGGACGACGTATCTGAACCTGTCTTTGTTTTTTGCTTTTGCAGCGGTTTATCCGGATATGGAGTTCCTTTTGATTTTATCTTATTCCGGTGAAGGCAAAGTGGCTGGCATGGTTTGAGGGGTATTCTTCGTCTGGACCGTTGTTCAGGCGTTTCTCCCGTCATACGGGGGAACATATTCCAGCTACCGGGCGAGCGCTTTTGCGGCGGTTGTATCGCTTCTGAATTTTTGATTTCTATTTTTTCGACGAGAAATTACGCAAAGATTTCTCCGAAGCAGCAGAAGAGAAGGCGGGAGTTCAAAAAGCAGATGCAAAGAAGAGAGCCAAATCACTACAGTGCACAGCCGGACGGACGGGTGCCGAGACACCGTTGTGCTGTATGCGGCAGGACCGAGCTGGATCACCCGGAACTGGAATTCAGATATTGTTCCAAATGCAACGGAAACTATGAGTATTGTCAGGATCACCTATTTACACACGAACATGTAAAATAGAAACACGCAGCTGAGTTTACGACCAGAAAGGAATGGAAGAGATGAAGAAGACGAAGATTGTATGTACCATGGGGCCAAATGCCAACGACGAGGGGCTGATGCGGAATCTCGTGAAAAACGGGATGAATATCGCCAGATTCAACTTTTCACACGGAGATTATGAGGAACATAAGTATCGCATGGATATGCTGAAGAAGATCCGGGAGGAGGAAAAGATTCCGGTTGCGATTCTTCTGGATACAAAGGGACCGGAGATCCGCACCGGTGTATTAAAAGACGGTAAGAAAGTCATGCTGGAAGCAGGGCAAGAGTTTACCCTGACGTCTGAGGAAATCATAGGGGATCAGAAACGGGTTTCTATCACATATAAGGGTCTGACAGAAGATGTCATGCCGGGACGTAAGATTCTGATTGATGATGGATTGATCGAACTGGAAGTTCTGAGAATTGAGAACCATGATATTGTCTGCCGGATCATCAATGGCGGAGAGCTCGGTGAAAAGAAGGGGATCAATGTGCCGAATGTACCGGTACGTCTTCCCGCGATTACAAATAAGGATCGAGAAGATATCAAGTTCGGCGTCACTCAGGGGATTGACTTCATTGCAGCATCCTTTGTGCGGAATGCAGAGTGTATCATTGAGATCCGAAGCTGGTTAAGAGAATGTAATGCTCCGTACATCCCGATCATTGCCAAGATCGAAAACGCGGAGGGAATCCGTAACATTGATGAGATTATCCGAAGCGCAGATGGTATTATGGTAGCAAGAGGAGATATGGGCGTGGAGATTCCTGCTCAGGAAGTGCCGTATATTCAGAAAGAAATCATAAAGAAATGTAACGATAACTTTAAGCCGGTCATCACAGCAACGCAGATGCTGGATTCCATGATTCGTAATCCGCGTCCGACTCGTGCGGAGGTAACGGACGTAGCCAATGCGGTTTATGACGGGACAGACGCTGTTATGCTTTCCGGAGAGACGGCACAGGGAAAATATCCATTGGAGGCACTTCAGATGATGGTGCAGATTGTGGAGAATACAGAAAGCCATCTGGATTATGAAGTCCTTCTGAAAAAAGCGCAGCAGCATAGAAAACAGAGTATTTCCAGTGCGATTGGGTTTTCCACTGTGGCAACGGCGGACAATCTGAATGCAAAGTGTATTGTAGCCCCAACGATGTCTGGAGCGACAGCAAAAGTTGTATCCAAGTTTAAACCAAGGGCGGACGTGATTGGCGTCAGTCCGGATGAGTCGACGCTCCGCAGGATGCAGATTTATTGGGGAGTACGGCCGCTGAAATCGATTCCCCTTCGTTCTACGGAAGACGTTTGTGAGAATGCCCTGGAGATGGTGAAGGCGAAGCAGTTCGTAGAGCCAGGAGATGTTGTTGTTTTGACAGCAGGACTTCCGGCGCCAATGGGAACTTATTCCTACTCCGGTAACGGTGGGAGCAATATGATGCGGATTGCGGTAATTGAATAAGAAACTGAATCAGGACGGATCGGACAGATCCGTCCTGATTTATACTTGACTTTCTAAGGAGAACCGACTATAGTAGTACTATAAAGAGCTACTAAGGAGAGAAAATGGGCAAAGAACAATTTAAGGAACATTTGATGAAATTTGATTTGACAAGACAGGAAGCCGCAGTCTATGAGAGTCTTCTGGAGAATGGAAAGCTGACCGGATATGAGGCCGCCAAGCTGACCGGGATTTCCCGTTCGAATGTCTATGTGGCGCTTGCGTCCCTGTGTGAAAAGGGAGCGGCCTATCTGGAGGCGAGTGAGAATGGAAAGCGTTATCTTTCTGTGCCGGTACAGGAGTTTTGCGAGGACAAGATTGACCAGTTGAAAAAAGAAGAGGACTGGCTTGTAATGCATGCACCGGTTCGGAAAGAAGAAGAGGAAGGTTATATTACGATTTCCGGGCAGGAGACCATTGAGGCGAAAGCAAGAGCTCTTCTGAAACGGGCAAAAGAGAGGGTGTATCTGTCTTCTGGACAGGCTTTTCTGGAGGCAGTTCTGCCGGAGCTTACCGAGTTTGCCGGAGATGGAAAAAAGGTCGTCATTATTACGGACTGGGAAGCGTATGTCGGCCCTGGGAAGGTATATTACACTGCAGACAGGAAAGGACAGATGGGAATGATTGTAGATTCCTCCTTTATTCTGAGCGGAGAATATAGAAATCAGGATCGCAATACCTGTCTGTATACAAGCCAGCGCAACTTTGTGGAGATCTTTAAAGAGGCGATGGCGAACGAGATAAAAGTAATTGAGCTTACGAAAGGAGAAACCAACTGATGGAAAAGAAACCATTTGTTTCCAAGGAAAACTGGAAGAGATCATAAAGGAGTTCCCGACGCCATTTCATCTGTACGATGAGAAAGGGATTCGTAAGAATGCAAAAGCACTGAAAGAAGCGTTTGCATGGAACCCAGGCTATAAAGAATATTTCGCGGTGAAAGCGACGCCGAATCCGTTTCTCATTCAGATTCTTAAGGAGTACGGCTGCGGCTGCGACTGTTCTTCCTTTACGGAATTAATGCTTTCTGACGCGATCGGTATGAAAGGAGAGGATATTATGTTTTCCTCTAACGACACGCCGGCAGAAGAGTTCCGTCTTGCAGACCGTCTGGGAGCAATTATCAACCTGGATGATATTACCCATATTGAATTTTTGGAGAAAGCCATCGGCCATATTCCGGAGACGATCAGTTGTCGTTACAATCCGGGCGGAGTGTTCAAGATTACCAATGATATTATGGATCATCCGGGAGACGCCAAATACGGGATGACAACGGAGCAGATCACGGACGCTTTCCGTATTCTGAAGGAAAAAGGAGCAAAAGAGATTTGGAATTCATGCGTTCCTGGCAAAGCAATACCGTGACGAACGAATACTATCCGATGTTGGCAGAAAGTCCTTTTTTCAGACAGCGGTCCGTTTTAAAAGGAAGAGACCGGAGTGCATATCAAGTTCATCAATCTGTCCGGTGGAATCGGAATTCCTTACCACCGC
>ENA-OQHL01001225-OQHL01001225.1-human-gut-metagenome-genome-assembly--contig:-NODE-1225-length-13769-cov-3.209573_pt1 | contig 13769 bp, 14 predicted proteins | sample MGYA00242565_ERZ504723 | MGnify/ENA primary metagenome ERZ504723 (study PRJEB26092, sample SAMD00036211) | human gut metagenome | host: Homo sapiens | study: EMG produced TPA metagenomics assembly of... | reverse complement strand
AGATATAGAGCAACGATTTGATTTGGCAAAATTAAAGAATAAAAATATACCTTTATGTGGCTTTAAGTGTAGAATTGACAATGAAATAGTAGATAAGGGTCAATATGAAATAGGTATTTTATTAACCAGTACAATAGGAGCAAAGCACGTTGTTAGAACAGGGTATACAATAGATATTACTGTATAGAATTTAGTATATTTTGTACAGAGTTTCCGTATTATTTACAGAGGTGATTAATATGGGAGAATATTTTGTGGAAAATTTATTTTATATTATAATTGGACTAAGTGTGTTAAGCTTTATTATTTTAAAAATTGGAGCTAAATTTATAGGTTTTGTAGCTAGAGGAGTTTTTGGAGTAGCAAGTATATTCGTATTAAATATATTGCTTTCACCATTTAATATAGCTGTAGGTATAAATGCTTTAACAGGTCTTTTAGCTACTTTTTTAGGCTTTCCGGCTGTAGTGCTTATGTTTGGACTTGCTTTACTTTTTAGATAGGAGAAGAAAATGTCTTTTATAAAACAATTTACAGATAACCTGCTTTCAATGGAATTTCGTACAATAAGCAATATGAACGATAATACACTTTTAAGTGATGAAAGCAAATATATGGGACTATGTAAGTTTACAGGCAATACAATGTACATAGTTGTAGCCATAAATGGGGATAATCCGGATTATGAGATTATTACCCATGGCCTGCAAAATTTCCTTGCTATGGAAAAAGATTTAATGTGGTTTCTTTATTTGTGTATTTTAAGGAAAAGGCTGATGAAAAAATAATAAATTACTGTAATGTTGATATTTTGGATTATAATGCACCTTATGTGGAATTAAAATGGGTTGCAGATATTTCAGAAAAAAAGATTATAGTAAATGGACAACAGCCTAATAAATTAATTGATATAGAAAAAGCAATAAATAATGCTCTCAATATGGAAGGCTATGACGTAGCAACTGATGTCAGAGATTTGGAAAAAAAGCATATTGAAAACAGAGCAAAAAATGTAAAGACCAATAATATTGCCTTTACAATAGGTCTTATGGCAATTAATGTTATTGTATTTTTGGCTATGGAATTATTGGGAGGTTCAACAAATACAGAGGTATTACTGAAATTTGGGGCATTAGACAGAGATTTAATATTGTCAGGGCAAATATATAGATTGTTTACATATATGTTTTTGCATATAGGATTTATGCACCTTTTATGTAATGGCTTTTCTATTTATATATTTGGTTCTAGGGCAGAAAAATATTTTGGAAAATTGAAATATGTAATTATATATATTATTTCAGGATTGTTAGGTGGATTACTTAGCATTATATTTAACGGAGCAGTCTCTGCCGGTGCAAGTGGAGCAATATTTGGTATAATGGGAGCAAATATAGTATATTCAAAGTTTTATAAAAGGTCTATGGACGGACTTGACTTAGGTGTGCTTATAGTTTTTGCTATTATAAATATAGGAACTGGTATACTTATACCAAATGTAGATAATTGGGGTCACTTAGGTGGTCTTATAGGTGGTATTATAACATCACTAATTTTTTGTATAGGAGAAAAGAAGAATGAAACAACTTAATGATGAAATATTAAAAAGTACAAATGAAATGTGGGCAGACAGACCTGTAGTTTTTGGTGATGGGGATAAAAATTGCCATTATAATGCTTATTGGTGAAGCACCGGGAGCAGAGGAGGTAAAAGAAGGTAAGCCTTTTGTAGGAAAAGCCGGAAAGAACTTAAACGAGTTTTTGGAAATTTTAGGTTTAAAAAGAGAAAATCTCTATATTTCAAATGTAGTAAAGGTTAGACCTACGAAAAACAGTCCTAAAACAGGTAAGCCTATTAATAGACCACCAAACAGAGAGGAATTGGAACTTTTTGTGCCATATCTTCAGAGAGAAATTCAGCTTGTTAAACCTGAATTTATTGTTACTTTAGGTAATTTTGCACTTAAAAATACTCTTATGGATAACAAAATTACAATAGGGGAATGTCATGGAACATTAATACAGTATAATGGATTTAAGGTTTTTCCGTTATATCACCCAGCATCAATTATATATAATAGAGCATTAAGCGAAGTATATCAGCAGGATTTACTTAAATTAAAGGAGCTTTTATGAGAAAGGCTGTTTTGATAGCATTACCTTTTGTTGCTTTAGGAATGTTATTTTTATTAAAAATGTTATTTCCTTTTGTACTGGCACATTTGTATTCCTGTAGGTTTAAAGAAGTTACGGGATATTGGTGTCCTGGCTGTGGAAATACTAGATTTGCAATATATCTCCTTAGAGGAAATATATTGAAGGCTGTTAGATGTAACTACGGAACAGATGTGGTTATAATTACAGTTGTTTTGTTTTATATTGAACAGCTTTTAAAATCTTTTGGAATAAATAAAAAACTGCTACCTAGAAAGATAGCTTTCTGGGTAACAGTTTTGGTTATAGTTTTAGTTTACTATATTTTAAGAAATTTTATTCCTTTTCTAAATATCCCTAGCCTATTTTAATAATATGGGTGTACACCAAAAGCACCTATAAGGCTTGCAGCACCAAGACCAAGGCATACAATAATAGAAAGAGCAAGACCTACGCAAGAAAGAATGATACCTAATATAGATATTGTTCTGCTAAGTGGGTCTTTTTTGTATGAATAAAGACCAAGTACAGCACCGGCTACTGCCATAATAAGAGCTGGAATATTAGTGCAACAACATAATACAGAGAAAATACCAAGAACTAAAGAAGCGATAGCTGTTCCAGTTGATGGATCTGGTAAAGATGAAAAGCTAAATTTTTCTTCGTTTAAATTCACATCTTTAGCACCTTCAGGTATGCTGTCACAAACATCGTCAGTTGTGTTATTGTTTAAATTTTCGTTTTCGTTCATAAGAACACCTCCTCATTTATTAAATGATTCTCTACAATATTATTTTACCATAATTTATATTTTAATACAATTAAGATATTCTAAAGTTTTCCAAATAAAAAAATGCCGATAAAGGGGAAGAAAATCGGCATTTTTGTTTATTTTATAAAGGGAATTTTTATGAAAAAATCTTTTATTAGTGTTATTTATTTTAGTTTGCACTTGCTGTCTGAGTTTCAGTTTCTCCAGCAGGTGCAGATTGTGTCATTACAACAATTTTTTCAGGAGTAACTCCGTCATCAGAATATTTAATTCTAACAACATCATCAACCTTAATATCGCTTAATGAACAACCAGTTTCAGTTTCTTTATCTCGTGTATAAAGTATACTTTCGTCTGGAACTTCAATAAGTGTTTCATCTGTGTTAAATTCTAATGAATGACCTTGAGAATTGTCCTTATCCTTAGGGTCAGGTGCGTTGCCTTCAGGGGCATTACCTTCTGGAGCATTCCCATCTGGTGGAGCAGAAGGCTTTTCACTATCACTAGGTGGGTTGCTATTGTCCTTCTTGTCAGGTTGTGTACCGTTGTCATCAGGTTTTCCTTCTGGCATTTTTGCAGTCACCACGCTGATAGAATGGTCAGTAACAGCTGTAACCTTTGCTATAGTGGAATTATCGTCTTTGTCCGGTTTATTGTCAGGTGCATTAGAGTTGCTACTTTCTTCACTTGTAATTTCTACACTGCTTTGCTGTGATGCAGTTTGTGTTGATGAATTACAGGCTGTGAAAGCCAACATACCAACAACAGCAAGACAAAGGAATATATTTTTTTTTCATATATCTGTCCTCCTTGTGATTTATTTTACAAGTAATAATATAGCAAATAAATCTTAAATTAAAAGAATAGGAAGATTAAAATAAAATTAAAATTGGAATATTTTAGAATTTAAAAATTGATATTTGTGATTTGTATAAATATAGAAATAAAAAAAGGACTTAACCCTTACCCTTGGTTAAGTCCTAGAAAATATTAAATTAGTCGATGAAACCAGTATTCATCTTGTTCATGCTCTTAATAACAGAAGTAATGAAAACGATTTCGTCTTCAGTAAGAGAACTAACAAGACTCTTTAAAGCTCTACGAGCCTTAGCACTTCTTGTGTTTTCCATATCCTTCATATCAGCACCGCCGTTAGAAAGGTCCTTAGTAATAAGGTCGTCTAAAGAAATATCGAAGAATTCTGCAATAGCTACCATATTCTTAACACTTGTGCCTCTCTGACCTCTTTCGATAAGACCAAGGAAGCCAGGTGCCATACCGATAACCTTAGCAAAGTCATCAATAGTAAGACCTCTACGTTTTCTTTCGTATCTAATGTTTGAGCCAATAATTTTTGCGTAATCCATATTGAAAATCTCCTTTCGATTATTTGTTTGTAATGTAATTTATCAATATGTCCCCTTATATAATATATTCTATATTATATGAAGGAAAAAATCAAGCCCTAATTTGTTATAAAAAATTAAAACAAAATTAAGATTTACATCTGACTTAAGTAGTTTGCATAGCCGATGTTTTCTAGTTTTTCAGCCTTTTCCTCTACAGAGTCCTTTAAGTCCCTTTTATAGGTCTTAACTTTTTCCTGAAGTTTAGGGTCAAAAGCTGCTAACATTTGCACTGCAAGTAAGCCTGCATTTTTTGCTCCGTTAATAGCAACTGTAGCAACAGGAATACCACCTGGCATCTGTACAATGGAATAGAGAGAGTCCACACCACTCAATGCTCTAGTCTTAACAGGAACACCTATAACAGGCAATGTTGTAATGGCAGCTGTCATACCAGGAAGGTGGGCAGCACCACCAGCACCAGCAATAATAACCTTTAAACCTCTTTTCTGTGCTGTAGAGGCATATTCATACATTTTGTCTGGTGTTCTGTGAGCAGAAACGATGGTAAGTTCGTATTCAATACCAAAAGAATCTAAAACCTTTGCAGCTTCACTCATAACAGGTAAATCTGAATCGCTACCCATAATTATTCCGACTTGAACCATTGTATTAGTCCTCCTTTGATGTAATTTTTATTAAACTAAATGCTTTATCGGCAGTTTCAAGAGCATCTTTTACTGTATCGGCTGTTACAGTAATATGACCCATTTTTCCTCTTAGGTTTGGAAACACCCTTTCCATAAATATGGACTGTAGCTCCCTTGAGGGCACATACATCATAAAGACCTTCAACATATGTTTTGCCACTATGACCTTCTTCACCTAAAAGATTAACCATTACAGTTGGTCTAATAAGGCTTGTATCACCTAAAGGTAAACCAACAATAGCTCTTATATGATTTTCAAACTGACTTGTAACACAGCCTTCTATTGTATAGTGACCGGAATTATGTGGACGAGGGGCAACCTCATTAATAAGAATTTGGTCATCTTCAGTTACAAACATTTCCACACAGAACATACCTATACCGTCAAAGATTTCCATTACTTTCTTTGCAGCATCCATAGCACCTTCTGTAGCTGTTTTGTCTATGTCAGCAGGTACTACTGTTTCGTGAAGAATACTATCAATATGTCTGTTATCCCCAACAGGATAAACAGCAACATCGCCATTTAAACTACGGCAAGCTAAAACAGAGGTTTCCATACGGAAATTAATCATTTTTTCAGCCATAAGCTTAATTTTGCCATTGCCAAGTTCATTGTAAGCAGAATTTATACTGTCTCTACTCTTAACTACGGCATTACCCTTACCGTCATATCCACCGGTACGAGCCTTGAGCATATATGGATAGCCATATTTTTCTCCAGCCTTTTCCATATCTTCAATGGATTCAATAGCCATAAAGTCTGGACAAGGCAAACCATTTTCAGCCATAAGTGTTTTTGAGTAAACTTATCCTGAATAATCTTCAAGCTCTTTGCTGTAGGATAAATTTTGTATCCCTTATTTTCAAGTTCTAAAAGGGCATCAGCGTTGATATGTTCAAATTCATATGTAATAACATCTGCCTTTTCAGCAAGGAGTGCAAAAGCATTTTTGTCGTTGAAATCTGCGATAATGTGTTCATCGCATATACTATGAGCCGGGCAGTCAGGAGTAGGGTCTAAAACGATAACATAGAAGCCCATTTTTTTAGCCTCAAGTATCATCATTTGACCTAACTGGCCACCACCTATAATGCCAATTTTAGTTTGTAAAAAATTAGTTGGCACAACAATTCACCACCATTTCTTTTGTTATTTAATAATAACACAATAAATATATCATTTCAATAGCTTTAGATTAAATATCGGTTAAAATTCTGTTGTTTATAACTGGAATTTGTGATATAATAAACAAAGTATTTTTAAAGAGGAATTTATATATTTTATACTATTTTATAAAGCATATAAGAAAGAGGAGTTTTATAAATGGCAACAAAAAAGAAAGGTCCAAAAACTGGTACAACAAGAAAAAAGTCCAGCACATCAAAGGCTAAAACATCAAGTAAGAAAACAACACCGAAAAAGAATAAAGTAATAAAATTACAACAGAATAAAGAAAAACAATTTTTAAATAAGGAGATTTATGCTGTAGGCATTATTGGTGTATCAATTTTGCTTTTTGTCTGTGTAGTAGCAGGAGAAAATATGGGCATAATAGGAAATTATGTTTCTATTTTCTTACGCCATACATTTGGTATAGGAGCAATAGCATTGCCTATTGTACTTTTGATATATGGAGTACAAATGCTCAGACATATGGAAGATGAGGATTTAAAACGTAAAGCTATTATCTTTATAGGATTTTTTATTACATTAATAAGTTTGGCGCATACTTTAAAAGGTTGGGAACCATCAAGTTCTTTAGGTGATTATATTTCAAAATGCTATCTTAATGGTTCATTGAAAAATGGTGGACTTGTAGGTGCTATTTTTGGTGGATTATTAGGCAAGATTTTAGGTCAGTTAGGTGCATATATTGTACTTTTTGCTATCCTTGTAATGCTTTTTATTATGGCAACAGGCAAGTCTATAATGGAATTCTTAAATGGTATAGGAGAATTTATAGATGGTGTTCGTGAAAATAACGATTATGAAGAAGAATATTACGAATTAAAAGCTATAAGAGAAGATGAAAAAGCTGTATCTGAAAAAGTAGAAGATGAAGACGATACAAAAGAAAAAACAGAAAACAAAAAAGATGATGGGAGTTCAGAAGTTGAAGAAGACGCTTCTGATGAAGTTGAAGAAGAAAGAGATACTAGAAAAAGTGTTAAAAGAAAAGGTGGCTTTTTAGGTTTATTTAAAAGACGAGAACCGGTTCAGGAAAAAGAGGAAAAGTATGTTCCTCCGGTTGTTACTTTTGAAATAGGAGAGTATAACAAGAATGAAGAACATAATGAAGAATTGGAATTAGATAACTGTGATGTTGTAAACCAAAGATATAATTATCTTCATAGACCTAGAGAGTTTGACGAAAGTATACCTAGACTTCGTGAAAGGGTAAAGCAGGCACAAGAAGCCATTGCTAGAGGAGAAGAAAAGCAGTACGTATCAAAGATCTTAAATGGTATACAAACTGAACTTGACAAGTATAGTGAAAAGTCTGATGAAAAATCAGAGGAAAGCGAAAATGTTCAAAGTGCTGATACATCTCAAATAGATGCAGATATTCCAAGCCTTAAAGAGGAAATAAAAGGTGCTGGGGATATATTTATGTGGGATAATCCAAAAACAGAGGAAAAAGAGCAGACTTATGACAATGTACAAAGTTTTTCAGAACAACCTGAAAATAATATTGATTTTGGCTTTAGCTCTGAACCACAAAATGATTATGCAGATATTCAGCATAGTGCAGTTGAAGAAAACAACGGTGGCATTTCTTCAGGTGTTTTAGAAATTACTCCTATTGAGGAAAATCCTGATTTAGATACAGAAAAAATTGCATTAGATGCTTTAAAGTCAATAAATAAGCCTAGTATACAGATTATAAGTGACGATAATGCAAATGATGCTATTGATGATAAAGAAGCCATTAATTTCGCAGACCCTATTAGAAGTAGTGAAGATGCTATTTTATCAAATAATATTGAAGAAAAAGAACCTAAGATATTTAATGAGTCAGAAAACGTAGAAGAAAATATTTCTGATGAAGTAGAAGAAAAGAGTTCTGTTCCAAGGTCAATGTTTACTGAAAGTATTTTCAAAAGTGGTGATAGCAAAAATGAAACCAGTCTTGCCGGAAAGAATTTTAGCTATAGTGAACCGGAATTTATAGAGGCTGAGGAAGAAAAGAAGGTATCTAAATTAACAAACCAAGCTGAGGCTGTTACAATTCCTTACCAGTATCCTAAAATTGAATTCCTTGCAAAAAATCCTGATGAAAACAGCAGTTTTACATCAAGAGAAGAAAAAATGCGTAAGGTTAAGAAGTTGGAAGAAACTTTAGCAATATTTGGGGTTGAAGCAAAGGTAAATAATATAAGCCAAGGTCCTGCTGTAACAAGATTTGAACTTACACCTCCAGTTGGTGTAAGAGTAAACAAAATAGAGGGTCTTGCCGATGATATTGCTCTTGCTCTTGCAGCAAAGAGTATAAGAATTGAAGCACCTATTCCTGGTATGAGTGCTGTAGGTATTGAAATACCTAATGATAAAATTTCAAATGTATTTTTCAGAGAAATTTTACAGACAGAGAAATTTAACAGTTATGACGGTAAAATAGCCTTTGGTATGGGTAAGGATATTGCCGGAAATATTGTAGTTTCAGATATTTCTAAAATGCCACATTTACTTATTGCCGGTGCTACTGGTTCAGGTAAGTCTGTATGTGTAAACACAATTATTACAAGTATGTTGTATAAGTATTCTCCTGATGAAGTAAGACTTATATTGGTAGACCCAAAGGTAGTAGAATTAAGTGTTTACAATGGTATACCACACTTGCTTATTCCGGTTGTTACTGACCCACACAAGGCAGCAGGAGCTTTAAACTGGGCTGTTAGGGAAATGATGAGAAGATACGACTTGTTTGCGTCAACTGGTTCAAGAAAGTTGGAGGCATACAACAAGAATGTTGCTAAAGAAGATAGATTGCCACAGATTGTTATTATTATTGACGAGTTGGCTGACTTAATGATGGTTGCAAAGAAAGAGGTAGAAGATTCTATTGTGCGTCTTACACAGCTTGCAAGAGCAGCAGGTATCTATCTTATAGTTGCAACACAGAGACCTTCTGTAAACGTCATTACTGGTCTTATTAAAGCAAATATTCCTTCAAGAATAGCCTTTAAGGTTTCTTCTCCTGTAGACTCAAGAACAATTCTTGACTGTTCTGGTGCTGAAAAACTTTTAGGTCGAGGTGATATGCTTTTCCGTTCAGTTTCTATGGACAAGCCTCTTAGAATACAGGGTGCTTTTGTATCTGATGATGAAGTTGAAAAGATTGTAGATTATATTAGAGTGGATGAATCTCATTATGACCAAGAAATTATAAAGCAACTTGAATCTTCGTCTTCAGACGGAGTTACTGTTTCAGGTGGTTCAGGTGATGGCGAAGACGAGCTTACAAAACAGGCTATAGGTTTCCTTGTTCACAGTAAGAAAGCATCTATAAGTGGTTTACAGCGTAAATTCAAAATTGGATATAACAGAGCTGCTAACATTATAGAAGACCTTGAAGAAAGAGGTATTGTTGGTCCTGATAATGGAGGAACAAAGGGCAGAGAGGTTCTTATGAGCGAATACGAATACAAGGAATGGTTAGAAAGAAATAGTTAAAATTTGAATAAATACAGTTTTATGTACTACTATATGAAAATTTTAAGTTGACTAAAATTAAAATTAGGATTATATTTATATCAATATAAAACCTAGGAGGATGAGAAAATGAAAAGTGATATTGAAATTGCACAAGAATGTGTCATGGAACCCATTACAAAAGTAGCAGAAAACTTTGGTATTGATGTAAACGATTTGGAAATGTATGGCAAGTATAAGGCTAAGATTTCTGATGAATTATTTAAGAGTAGCAAAAATAACAAAGATGCAAAGCTTGTTCTTGTAACAGCCGTAAATCCAACTCCAGCTGGTGAAGGTAAGACTACTGTAACTATTGGTCTTTCACAGGCTTTAAATCAGCTTGGCAAGAAGACACTTGTAGCTTTAAGAGAACCTTCTCTTGGACCTTGTATGGGTGTAAAAGGTGGTGCAGCAGGTGGTGGATATTCACAGGTAGTTCCTATGGAAGATATTAACCTTCATTTTACAGGTGATATTCATGCAATGACAACAGCTAACAACCTTTTATCTTCTATTATTGATAATCATATTAAGCAGGGTAATGTTCTTGGTATTGACCCAGACAACATTATTTGGAAGAGATGTGTTGACCTTAACGATAGAGTTTTAAGAGATGTTATCGTTGGTGTAGGTGGAAAACTTAACGGTGTTACAAGAGAAGACGGCTTTATGATTACAGTTGCTTCTGAAATTATGGCTGTAGTATGTCTTGCAGAAGATATTACAGACTTGAAGGACAAGTTAGGCAAAATGGTAGTTGCTTATACTTATGATGGTAAGCCTGTAACTCCAAAGGATTTACACATTGTTGGCGCTATGGCAGCTCTCTTAAAAGATGCTCTTAAGCCAAACTTAGTACAGACATTAGAACATACACCAGCTTTCATTCATGGTGGTCCTTTCGCTAATATTGCCCATGGTTGTAACAGTGTAAAGGCAACAAAGACAGCTATGAAACTTTCTGACATTACAATTACAGAAGCTGGTTTTGGTGCTGACTTAGGTGCTGAAAAGTTCTTTGATATTAAGTGTAGAAAGGCTGGCTTAAAGCCTGATGCAGTTGTTCTTGTTGCTACAGTTAGAGCATTAAAGTACAACGGTGGTGTACCAAAGACTGACCTTAACACTCCAAATCTTGAGGCTGTTAAGAAAGGTTTCTGTAACCTTGAAAAGCACATTGAAAACTTACATAAGTTTGGTGTGCCTGTAGTTGTAACACTTAACAACTTCATTACTGATACTCCGGAAGAAGTAGAATATATTAAGACAAAGTGCGAAGAAATGGGTGCTGATTTCGCTATTGCCGAAGTTTGGGCAAAAGGTGGCGAAGGTGGTAAGGCTCTTGCTGAAAAGGTGCTTGACGTACTTGAAAACAAGGAAAGCAACTTCCACGTTTTATACGATGAAAACGATACTATCGTAAACAAGATTACAACTATTGCTAAGGAAATATATGGTGCTGCTGATATTTCTATTGATAAAAAGGCAATGAAGGAAATTAAGAAGATTGAAGATTTAGGTATGGATAAATTACCTGTTTGTATTGCAAAGACACAGTTCTCATTATCTGACGATGCAACTAAACTTGGCAGACCAGAAGGCTTTACTCTTAATGTAAAGGAAATTCGTCTTAGTGCCGGTGCTGGTTTTATTGTTGCCCTCACAGGTAATGTAATGGTTATGCCTGGTCTTCCAAAAGTTCCAGCAGCAGAAAATATTGATGTTGATGAAAACGGAAAGATTACTGGTCTTTTCTAATTTCTGAGGTGTGAAATGGAAACTAAAAAAGTAATAAAAAAATAATAGCTTTAATTGTTGCTATTGTAGTGGTAATTGTTGCTGTATGTGCAGTTGTTTATGTAAAGAACAATTCAAAGCCGGCAGATGTTGAAACTGAAAGAGTTGTTGGTAACACTCCCGGTAACATAAGCAATTTAGGTGCAGTAGTTGATGACGGTGACTATTCTTATTATCAGAATAGTGATGATAAATACGCTGTTTACAAGAGTAAAAAAGGTAGTAGCAAAGGTGAAAAAATCAATTCAAGTGCTAGTTATTTCCTTAATGTAATGGGAGATTATATCTACTATGCAAATGGAGATGATGACTTTAATGTTTATCGTATGAAGAAAGACGGTAGCGATAACAAAAAGATTATTTCTACTTCTGCTTACTATATGACAGTTACAAAGGATTATATTTTCTATGTTGACTATAATAGGTCAAAGGCTATTTATAGAACAGACTTAGAGGGTAAAAATTCTAAGTGTATTTATGCAGGTGAAGCTAATTACTTAAATGTTTATAATGACGAATTATACTTCACAGATGCTAAAATTAACTACTGGCCAATTAAGATTGATATGGACGGTGGCAATCAGGAAGTGGTTGTAAATAAATATGCTTGTTATCTTGTAGTAGATAATGGATACTTATACTACACTTCACCTCATAACAATCAGACTAATCCAAATGGTGATGACTATATTTATAGAACAGAAATCAGTACAAAGGAGACAGAACTTCTTATAGGAGTTCATTCTGGTGACCTTAATATTGCAGATAATGTTCTCTACTATGATGATTGGGATAAGCTCAAAATTTATAAGTATGATTTAGATACAAATAAGGCAGAACAGATTGTTGATGAATCTGGTATGTACTTAAATGTTGGTAACGACAGATTATATTACATTATTAACAATAACGGAAACGGTGTTGTAAAGAATGTTAAATTAAAGAAATAAGGAGAAATTGTATGGCGAATATAATAGACGGAAAGGCTATTTCTACACAGATTAAAGATGAAGTAAAGGCTGAGGCTGCAGCACTAAAGGCAAAGGGTATTGAACCTTGCCTTGCTGTAGTTCTTGTAGGAGAAGACCCTGCTAGTCAGGTATATGTAAGAAACAAAAAGAGAGCTTGTGAATACTGTGGCTTTAAGTCATTAAACTATGAACTTCCAGCATCTACTACTGAAGAAGAACTTCTTGCTTTAATTGATAAATTAAATGCAGATAAGGAATGTAATGGTATTCTTGTACAGCTTCCACTTCCAAAGCATATTGATGAAAATAAGGTTCTTTTAAGAATTTTACCTGAAAAGGACGTAGATGGTTTCCACCCTTATAATGTTGGTTTATTATCTATTGGTAAGGCTGATTTAAAGGCTTGTACTCCAGCTGGTTGTATTGAACTTATCAAGCGTAGTGGAGTAGATATTACTGGTAAGAAGTGTGTTGTAGTTGGTAGAAGTAATATTGTGGGTAAGCCTGTAGGTATGCTTTTATTAGCTGAAAATGGCACAGTTATTACTTGTCATTCAAAGACTAAGGATATTGCATCAGTATGCAGAGAAGCTGATATTTTAGTTGCAGCTGTTGGTATTCCTAAGTTTATTACAGGAGATATGGTAAGTGACGGCGTAGTTGTAATTGATGTTGGTATCAATAGAAATGAAGAAGGTAAGCTCTGTGGTGATGTAGATTTTGAAAGCGTTGAACCAAAGGCATCTTACATTACTCCAGTTCCTGGTGGTGTTGGTCCAATGACTATTGCTATGCTTATGAAAAACTGTCTTACAGCTTGCAAGAAACAGAATAATTTATAATAAATTCAGAACAAATTAACGACCTTAATTTGTGGCTTACAAGATAAGCTATCGAATTTATATTTCTAATTTACTAATAAAAAAGGCTATAAAACCTTTTAACGGGTTTTATAGCCTTTTCTTATAATTTCAAACTTTTTAAATTCTGTAAAGTAACACTATCTCCAATTTTAGCCATTTTAATATATTTTTTTACAGTTTTCCAAAAACCTTGACGGCTTAATGGACTACCATTACAGTTTAAGAAAAGGGTTTTTACTGGAGATTTATCTAACAACAACAATTTACGGCTATTGTCTAAATAATCTAACAAATAGGCAAAAGCATTGTAGGGGAGAATAACAATACCACTTTTTAGTTTTATTTCTCTTGTTTTTTTATTAAAGCTATCAATATCTATAGAAACTAGCTCACTTATTGAAATTCTAGTACAACTTAAAAGAGAAAGCATAGCCTTATCACGTCTACCGGAGGTACT
>ENA-OQHL01001220-OQHL01001220.1-human-gut-metagenome-genome-assembly--contig:-NODE-1220-length-13815-cov-2.728229_pt1 | contig 13815 bp, 10 predicted proteins | sample MGYA00242565_ERZ504723 | MGnify/ENA primary metagenome ERZ504723 (study PRJEB26092, sample SAMD00036211) | human gut metagenome | host: Homo sapiens | study: EMG produced TPA metagenomics assembly of... | reverse complement strand
TTGTGACGCAATCCGGCAAAGCATTGCTTCCGCATTCAAGTTATCACTTTCCTTCATCAGCTGATTCAAGACTTTCTGCACCGGAGTCTCCCAGCGAGCCATCTGCTCTGCTCCATCGGACGGTAATTCAGTAAAACCGTACGATTCGGGAACCACGATTCCTTTCGCACGGAGGCGTTCCAAAAAAGTATGCATAAAGAAACTCCCTGAATCATAGATGTTTATCAAATCCTTTCTAAACGTAGGAACATTGCCTGTCACGATCAGATTATTCCCATTGGTCAACCAATCTCTTGATAACGAATACTTTCCGGCAGAAGGAGTACGTGTCTTTGTCCGGTTCGTCAGGGTATAATAAGAAGACACAGGCTTACAGGAAACGCTTGCCGTATCTCCTTGCAGAGAGCCGGGAACCACCGTCACCTCCACAGCACCCTTACAAAACATCAACGGAGACATATAAGGCTGATAAGCCTCCGGAGTATCATCCCATGCCCATCCGTGCCCCCAATAAAGGGAATCTTTCATCGAAACATCGCCGTACACCTGTCCGTTAATCACCGAAAAAGGGAAGGTGATTACTTCTTCGATCAATGAATCCATCATCAAACTGTCAAATTCCGGATCGAATCCACCGACAACGTATAAGTTGCCTTGCAACGTATCATGCTCTATCACCCCGTCGTGCCAGACTTCCGTACGGAAAGGATTGTCCGCATCGGGACGGGAGAGGGCTGTAATAGCCGTGAGCAGCTTCATAGTAGAAGCCGGGCGGGAGAGTTTCGTATCACGATAAGTATATAATGACTTCTTCGCCGTCAGGTCATACACGGATATGCCGACTTCGGATGCTTCGGGAAGCATTCTTTTGATTAATGAATCAATCTGAGAAAAATTTGCCTGTCCCCATACGGATGCGGGCAACAGGGCAACTGATAAAACCAAAAACAACAAATACTTCTTCATCAACCTTCTACATTAACTTTCATGCTACTTCAGATTCTTCCGTATCTTGGATATCACGGCTATCCGCTTATGCTCAATCTTATAATGCTTCCCGGAAAATCTCTCCTACCGTAGGATGAGGGAAAACAACCTTCTTCCATGCGGCGGCAGTCAATCCAAGCTCAATGGCAGTACCGGCAAGAGTGATGATTTCCGAAGCAGGATTGCCCAGCACGTGTGCTCCGATTATCCGTTCCTGTTCATCCAGCAGTACTTTGCAGACCCCGTTCACGCCTTCATTCTCCGCCACAAAACGACCGGAATAAGCCATCGGAAGTTTTACCACCTTATAAGTAATTCCTTTTGCTGAGGCCGATTCTTCCGTTTCTCCGACTCCTGCAATCTCCGGATTCGTATAAACAACGCCGGGGATAGCCCGGTAACTCATAGCATCTTCCTTACCCAAAATAGAATGTACGGCAACCTCGGCCTCACGGACAGCCGTATGAGCCAACAAAGAAAAGCCTGTCAGATCACCGCAGACATAAACGCCGGACAGCGAAGTCTGCATCTTCTCATTGACCTTGATAGCGCCACGCCCGGTTTTATCCAAATTCAGATTTTCGAGTCCGAAACCTTTCGTCACAGGTCGGCGTCCAACGCTCATCAATAGCTTTTCTGCTATAACACTGCCCTTTCCTTCTGCATTCTCGTATGAAACAACCGCACCCTCTTCCGTCTGTGATAAAGCGACAACTTTAGTGCTGAGCAGGAATTTAATGCCCCGCTTCGCATATTCGGCACGAAGCAATGCAGACAGTTCCTTATCCATTCCTCCCAAAATCTCATCCATCATCTCAATCACCGTTACCTGCACACCGAGACTATTAAAAAATGATGCAAACTCCATACCGATCACTCCACCGCCTACAATGGCAAGGGAGGCAGGCAGCTCCTTACTGTCCAGCGCATCCCGATGCGTCCAGTAATTCACCGTTTCCACGCCGGTAATAGGAGGGATGAAGGTTTCGGAGCCTGTACAAAGGATCAGATTTTCCGCATTGTATGTTTCTTCGCCACAGCGAACTGTATTTTTATCTATGATCTGCGCCTCTCCCGTCACCATCGCGACATTATTGGAGGTCAACTTTGCCTTTACACCCAATACCAGTTTGCGCACCACTTTACTTTTACGGGCAATGATCTTCGGCAAGTCAAAAGAGACTTCGGAGACATTCACCGCATATTTCGAGGAATGACGTGCACTGTCGTAAGTCTTTGCCGAATACAACAGCGTTTTCGTCGGGATGCATCCTTCATTCAGGCAGACACCTCCCAAATTATTCTTCTCGATAAGGAGTACACTCAAACCGGCTTTGCCGGCAGCTTCGGCGGCTGTATATCCTGCGGGACCGCCACCGATGATAATGACTTGGTATTTCATAGGTATAAAATTTATTGTTCCATTCTCTTTTTAATCAACTCCACAAATTCACGTTCCTTGACAGGCATCACCGAAGCAAACTTTCCGTTTCCATACTCTATCAAGACATAATTCGTCACCGAAAACTTTCCGAATTTCATGGAATGATACTTCCGGATAGCGGTGATTTCGGCAATAGGAATTACTTTTTTACGCATAAAACGTCCGGTGGATATCTCCAGAACTCCATCGGTAGACACAGTATAAACCGTATGAATAATCTGTTCGATGACTACAATAAGCAGGAGCATTAGTAGCACTGCCGGCAAGATATATTTACACCACAAAGCGCCGACGGCATTTACAGTAAGCACCACCAGCAGAAAATACTGGTACCAGGCGATGCGGGCATGAAAAATTCGATTCATTTTGTCAGATTTTTGCCTGCAAGGTAGCAATTTTATGAATTAGTGACAACGAAAAGTACAACGAAGTAACTTATTTTGTAGCTTTGCGGTGAGAAATAACAAGATTATGGTAAGAAAATTCGATTTCCTCGTTATCGGCTCCGGAATTGCCGGTATGAGTTTTGCGCTGAAAGTGGCGCACAAAGGTAAAGTTGCTCTTATCTGTAAAAGCGGGCTGGAAGAAGCCAATACGTACTTCGCACAAGGAGGAGTGGCGTCCGTCACCAACCTGCTGGTGGATAATTTCGACAAGCACATTGAAGACACAATGATTGCCGGCGACTGGATCAGTGACCGTGGCGCAGTAGAAAAAGTAGTGCGCGAAGCGCCTGCGCAAATTGAAGAACTGATCAAATGGGGCGTGGACTTCGACAAAAACGAGAAAGGCGAATTTGACTTGCACCGCGAAGGAGGACACTCCGAGTTCCGCATTCTTCACCATAAAGATAATACGGGAGCAGAGATTCAGGACAGCCTGATCAAAGCCGTGCAAAGGCATCCGAACATCGAGGTGATCGAAAACCAGTTTGCCGTTGAAATACTGACCCAGCATCATCTGGGAGTAACCGTTACCCGCCAGACACCGGACATCAAATGCTACGGTGCCTACATCCTCGACCCGAAAACCGGAAAAGTAGATACCTACCTCGCCAAAGTGACTCTTATGGCCACTGGTGGAGTAGGAGCTGTTTATAAAACAACCACCAATCCGCTAGTCGCTACCGGAGACGGTATCGCCATGGTCTATCGTGCCAAAGGTACGGTGAAGGATATGGAGTTCGTACAATTCCACCCTACCGCCCTGTACCATCCGGGCGACCGCCCTTCGTTCCTGATTACGGAAGCGATGCGTGGCTACGGTGGCGTACTCCGCACAATGGACGGCAAGGAGTTCATGCAGAAATACGATCCCCGTCTTTCACTCGCTCCGCGCGATATCGTAGCCCGTGCTATTGACAACGAAATGAAAAATCGGGGTGATGACCATGTTTATCTCGACGTCACCCACAAAGACCCGGAAGAGACAAAGAAGCACTTCCCCAATATTTATGAAAAATGCCTCAGCCTGGGCATCGACATCACCAAAGATTACATTCCGGTAGCTCCGGCAGCCCACTATCTTTGCGGCGGTATCCTTGTAGACCTGAACGGACAGTCTTCCATCGAACGCCTCTACGCAGTGGGAGAGTGCTCCTGCACCGGTCTCCACGGCGGTAACCGCCTGGCTTCCAACTCACTGATCGAAGCTGTCGTATATGCCGACGCCGCCGCCAAGCATAGTCTGGAAGTTGTAGAGCAGTATGCCTACAACGAAGCCATCCCCGAATGGAACGACGAGGGAACCCGTTCACCGGAAGAGATGGTACTGATCACGCAAAGCATGAAGGAAGTGAACCAGATTATGAGTACGTATGTAGGTATTGTCCGCAGCGACCTTCGTCTGAAACGTGCCTGGGACCGACTGGATATCATTTACGAAGAAACTGAAAGCCTGTTCAAACGCAGCGTAGCCTCCAGAGAGATCTGTGAATTGCGTAATATGGTCAACGTAGGATATCTGATTATGCGTCAGGCGATGGAACGCAAAGAAAGCCGCGGATTGCATTATACGATTGATTATCCACACGCTAAAAAATAATCATGAAAACATTAACTAGACTATTTATTCTTTTATTCGTTATGGCAGGTGTAAGCTCCTGCTATACAGGGATCCCATTGAAACAAGGCAAATCGGAAAACAACCAAACTTACGAAGTCAGCTATTTGTTCGAGCATGACGGAATCAAAGTCTATCGTTTTATGGACATGGGAAACTATGTGTACTTTACAACAAAAGGAGATGTGACCAGTATCAAAAATGACTCTACGAAAGAAAGGACTGTAACGATCTACAAAGACGATAAGTTCAGATAAAAATATGTCTTAATAAATAAAATGGCGCTTGCATATGATTGCAAGCGCCATTTTTATTATCTAATAAACACCTCTTATTAATAGTTTTCTTTCTTAACCTCGAAATACGCCTGCGGATGCAAACATGCCGGGCAAACTTCGGGAGCTTCCTTACCGATTTCGATATAACCGCAGTTACGGCATTGCCATACCACTTCGCCTTCTTTAGCGAATACGGTCATATTTTCGATGTTGTTCATGAAAGCCAGGTATCTTTCTTCGTGGCCTTTCTCGGCGATTGAGATATTGCGGTACATAGCGGCAATCATCGGGAAACCTTCCTGTTCTGCCACATCAGCGAAATGAGGATAATCCAGTGACCATTCTTCATGTTCACCGGCAGCGGCAGCGCGAAGATTTTCGAGTGTATTACCGATCACACCGGCCGGATAGCTGGCAGTAATTTCTACCATACCACCTTCCAGGAACTTGAACATACGTTTAGCGTGTTCCTTTTCCTGATCAGCTGTTTCTGTGAAGATTGCTGAAATTTGTTCGTAACCTTCCTTCTTTGCAACACTTGCAAAATAAGTGTAACGCATTCTTGCCTGTGATTCTCCTGCAAATGAAGTCAGCAGATTCTTCTCTGTCTGGGTTCCTTTAATACTTTTAGTCATAATTCTAATCTATTTTTAAATTGGTTTTTACCAAACGTAACTTGTCGTACTATTTATAACGCAAATATAAGCGATTTGTTCGTAATAAGCTCCCTTTTCTTGATGAATAAAAACTATCGATTCATAGATAAAACCTATTAACAATCAAATAGCATGTTGCTAAACATACTTATCTCGATTATTTTGCGTAATTTTGCAACCTCGACTTTGCAAAAGAGCAAATTGTATATATAATAATTCACAGAAATGAAGTTATTTGAATTTAAACCCAAACTGGTTTCTTGTCTAAAGAATTATTCGAAAGAAACGTTTATGGCGGACCTGATGGCAGGCGTCATTGTCGGTATCGTAGCACTTCCACTGGCCATCGCCTTCGGTATTGCTTCGGGAGTATCGCCCGAGAAAGGTATTATCACTGCTATTATTGCCGGATTCATCATCTCTCTGCTGGGAGGAAGCAAAGTCCAGATCGGCGGACCGACAGGAGCTTTCATCGTCATTATCTACGGCATCATCCAGCAATATGGCGAAGCCGGACTGATTGTGGCGACGCTCATGGCAGGTATTCTCCTTATATTATTAGGAGTGTTCAAGCTCGGAGCCGTTATCAAGTTTATTCCGTATCCCATTATCGTCGGTTTCACCAGCGGTATTGCCGTTACCATTTTTACTACGCAGATTGCCGATATCTTCGGACTGTCCTTCGGAGGTGAAAAGGTACCGGGGGACTTTGTCGGGAAATGGATGATTTATTTCCGTCATTTCGATACCGTGAATTGGTGGAATACTATCGTAAGTATTGTCAGCATCATTATCATTGCAATCACATCCCCCGGTTTTCTCAAAAAAAATTCCCGGATCGCTGATTGCTATTATTGTAGTGACAGTGGCCGTCTATCTGATGAAAAACTATGGCGGAATAGATTGCATTCCGACCATCGGTGACCGTTTCACCATTAAGTCAGAATTGCCGGATGCCGTTGTACCGGCTTTGGATTGGGAAGCTATCAAAAATCTGTTTCCGGTAGCTATCACTATTGCAGTGCTGGGAGCTATCGAATCACTCTTGTCTGCCACCGTAGCCGATGGTGTGATAGGCGACCGTCATGATTCCAACACGGAACTAATCGCACAGGGTGCGGCAAATATCGTAGCGCCATTGTTCGGAGGTATCCCCGCTACCGGAGCTATTGCCCGTACGATGACGAATATCAACAATGGAGGTAAGACACCGATTGCAGGTGTTATCCATGCGATTATCCTTCTTCTGATTCTTCTTTTCCTGATGCCCCTTGCACAGTATATTCCGATGGCTTGCCTTGCCGGAGTACTGGTCATCGTATCTTATAATATGAGCGGCTGGCGCGTCTTCAAGGCTTTACTGAAGAATCCGAAGTCCGATGTCACCGTACTGCTGATCACTTTCTTCCTGACTGTTATCTTCGACTTAACAGTTGCCATCGAAGTAGGACTGATCATCGCCTGCGTACTCTTCATGAAACGTGTCATGGAAACTACTGAAATCTCCGTCATTACGGATGAGATCGACCCGAATAAAGAATCGGATATCGCCGTCAATGAAGAAAACATCATGATTCCTAAAGGAGTGGAGGTATATGAGATCAACGGCCCTTACTTCTTCGGTATCGCTACGAAGTTCGAAGAAACGATGGCGCAACTGGGAGACCGTCCGAATGTACGCATCATCCGTATGCGTAAAGTTCCGTTCATCGACTCCACAGGTATTCATAATCTGACTACACTTTGCGAAATGTCGCAGAAAGAAAAGATTACCGTCATTCTTTCCGGAGTCAATGAGAAAGTATATAAGGTGTTGGAGAAATCCGGATTCTATGAATTGCTGGGAAAAGAAAATATCTGCCCGAACTTCAAGGTAGCGCTGGACAGAGCGGAAGAAGTCATGAAATAAAGAGATTCCAACATAAAGAAAGAGCCATTTTAATCCCGAAAAGCAGGAGATAAAATGGCTCTTTTTTATTTTAAGAGAGGGATTACCACTCCACTAAACTTTTAAAAACAAGCCACGTTTATACATCATTCTCAACAGGAAGAAAAGAATAAGATAGTTAGCAAAAGTAAGCCATACGGGATAATAATCTCCCATGTATTGTTTCAGTCCGTAACTGACTGAATCAGCAATGCAACGGAAGTTCACCACTTCGCCCAACAGATAAGCCGTGATGGAATTCATACCATACACTTTCAGCCAGTTCAACCCGCGGCTGTGTCCTTTATAGTCAATCCAATAATAAAATAATGCCATCAACAGAAAGCAATAACCACCGGATAGTAATGTCATACTACCTGTCCACAAACGCTTAATGATGGGCATCTGCAAACTCCAAAGCATCGCCAGCCCTACTAAAAGCACACCAATGACCGACAGAGTCTGTACCACCTTTTTACGGTTCGCTTTCCCTTCTTTCATAATCTTTCCGGCAAAAGCTCCGAGCATGACAGTCACTCCGAATGTCAGACTGCTCCATATCCATGTGTAATTGTAATAAGGTGAAAAGCTCCACGTTCCGTCCTCATTCCAGAAAACACCATCTCTGAAACGACCTAAAACCCATCTGTCCACCTGTTCGGCAAAGTTTCCAGCCGGTGTGAAGTCACCCAAAAATGTCATGGGAATCCAGTATATGAAAAGCAACAGCAAAGTGATTCCTATCTGCCACCTGAATGAAAAATGTAACTGAATGACTGCCGCAATAAAATAGCCGACAGCAATAGACTGCAAAGTATTTGAATAGAGATAAATATGACTGCTGTCCAGTCCAAGCAGATTTCCCTGAACAATCATTCCGAAAATAAACAGCAGAAACACCCGCCTCAGAATCCTCCGATAGACGGGCCAGTAACTGCCGGACATACCGACGTACTTTGACAGTGAAAACGGCATCGAAGCGCCTGTCATAAACAGGAACAACGGCATCACAAGATCCCAGAAACGGAATCCCTCCCACACTTCATGATCAAACTGATAAAGGATATCATTGAGAAACGGCAAGTTCAACTGTCGTGCCAATGCCGCAAACACCGGCTGAAAGAAGACAAGAAGAAATAGATCAAAACCTCGAAGAATATCCAAAGAAGCAAGTCTGGATGTGTTATTCTCTGATAATTTACTCATAGTATTAACAAATTCATATTATTATTCAGTTATTGTCTCATCAAAAACATATTCTGTAAAGCGTCTTAATACAAATATATTCAAAACTTCTTTCCCCTGCAAGTACCTCGGAAAGGAAATGAATCATTGGAATAGAAGCTAAGTTAGAGTAAATCGACCAAAATCTGTCAGAGAATGACTAAATAGTATTATTCCATATTCAAATTAGGTTGTAATTTTGCCCTAGACCTAAGTGAAGTATTTGTCAAATCCTAATTAATAAAACAATAGTATGAAAAAACATTTTCTGATTTTTACAATCTCTCTTTTATTTTTCTCGCTTGCACAAGGCAAAGTGAAGCTCCCTGCCATGATGGGAGATCATATGGTACTCCAACAAAACAGTTCCGTTAAGCTGTGGGGATGGGCAGACGGCAAAAAGGTGACTGTCACCACCTCTTGGAATAACCGTACTTATAAGGTATCGACGGACGATGAGGGAGCATGGCTGGTCAAAGTGGATACTCCTGCCGGAAGTTTTACTCCTTATTCTATTACCATCAGTGACGGAACCCGGGTCACGCTATCGGATATATTAATAGGAGAAGTATGGATATGCTCCGGTCAGTCTAACATGGAAATGACCATGAAAGGAAACATGGGACAACCCATCGACCATTCGCTGGAAACTCTTCTGAACGCAGGCAACTACCGCAACCGTATCCGTTTTATCACTGTCCCCCGAACCAAAGGAGTGAAAGAACGGACAGACTTTGAAGGAGCGAAATGGGAAGTTTCTTCGCCCGAAACAACTATGGATTGCAGTGCCGCAGGTTACTTCTTTGCCCGACAACTGACGGAAACGCTTCATCTCCCCGTAGGACTGGTCATCAACAGCTGGGGAGGTTCACGAATCGAGGCATGGATGACAGAAGAAACGCTCGCCTCCGTGGAAGGCGCAAATATAGAGGCCGCCAAAAATCCAAAGTTAGATACGAATAGCCGACTGCAATGTCTGTATAATATCATGTTACTGCCTGTGAAAAACTATACGGCACGCGGATTTCTATGGTATCAGGGAGAGTCGAATCTATTCAACTATCAGATCTATGCTCCGATGATGACCGCAATGGTCCAGCTTTGGAGAAATGTATGGGAAGCACCGGATATGCCTTTTTATTATGTCCAGATTGCTCCGCACAAATATGGAAACAGCCGGAATATAAATTCCGCCTTATTGCAGGAAGCACAAATGAAAGCATTACAGACAATCCCCAACTCCGGAATGATTCCTACGATAGATGTCGGCGACGAGTTCTGCATTCATCCTCCTCAGAAAAATGTAGTAGGACTCCGGCTGGCCAATCTCGCACTGACTAAAACATACGGTCTCCATAAATTTCCATCTACCGGACCAATGATGACAAAGGTGGAATATTCCAAGAACAAAGCGATCGTCACGCTCGACAATGCTCCTTCCGGACTGGCACCGGGCAACTGTGAATTGGAAGGTTTCGAGATTGCAGGAGCCGACAAGAAATTCTATCCGGCAAAAGCACGGATTGCAGGTCGCACAAGAAATGTAGAAGTATGGAGCGATCAGGTCGCCCAACCGGTAGCCGTACGGTATGCTTTCCGCAATTATGTAGGAAACATCACTTTACGCAATACATTGGGGATCGCTGCTTTCCCGTTCCGGACGGATACATGGGATGATGTAAAGTAAGAGCTGATTAGCCTGTGTGCAGGGTATATATGTCCTGCGTACAGGAGCTATATATCCAACGCGCAGGAGCTATATATCCAATATATTGGGCATATAGCTCCTGTATATTGAATAATAGTCCTTTTTCAATACACTATATTTTATTCATTCCTGCACAGCTTTGAATCATTTCCTGCGTGTAATGAGCTAAACAGTACAAGAATAGACTAATACTGATTAACACATATCTGCCTCTTATCTTTAATAAATCTATCTCCAAGTTATGCATAAAACTATTCGTCTAACAGTTGTTGAACTTTCGTCTGACTACTGTTGTTTTTTCGTCTAACAACTGTCAGACGAAAGTTCAACAACTGTCAGACGAATAGGCTCAAGTATAACGAGTACTAGTTCTTTGCATACACAGTATTAAGTCTTAGTAAAGGAAGTGATCTGCAGGCTAGTATTTACTTTATTATTATCAACGAAATTATAAAACAAAATTATTTGTAAAACAAATAATTATCGCTACTTTTGTCTCATGCTTACTTTCATGCGTAGAAAGAGGCTTTTAAATTTTGTATTGAGAACGGTTATTTATTGCATTCATATATAAAATCGGCTAATTTTATCCACGAGTGACAATGAGTGACGGGTCTCGCGCACAATCGTATATATACTTTGTTATATACCAATTGGGCGTGGGACTATCACTTTTGTCGTGGAGGGGTCTAGCCGATACCTATATATGGCATAAGTAGATAGTTTCCACGTCCTTTTCTTTTATAAACCGCGCACCAACAGGAAACTGATGCGGCAACATAACAAAACATGCAATCAGATTTTAAAAAAGACATTATTCAGTTAATGCAATCTACTAAACTCCTTCACTCTCCACTCTCCGAATTATCGGAAGAAGAAAAAGGAATTGCTTATGAACTGTTAAACCGTTTGGCCGACGGAGCCGTCGATGAAAACTACACCATGCTGGACTACATGCAAATGGCACGCCTTTATTATAATCTTGGAGAATTGAGTAACAATTTATTTGGAGAGAATGATAACCCACATTACAAAAAGCCATTCACTATTTAGAGAAAGGAGGCATTGATCTGAGCATGAATAAATGGCTGGAACTAATCAGCTTGCGTACAATAGAATAAAGATTACTATCTAATAGAATGATTCTCACTTCATAAAAAGAGTATTCAAATGAAGAAATCCCTAACCAGATTAAATATGGAGGTAGCAGACTGAAGGACTGCTTGTGAAAGTAATCCTTCCCGTCTGTCTCCCAAAGAGGATGCCAACAGTTCCCCACAGGCATCCTCTTTTGTTATATATCAATGATTTACACGAAATACATTCTAGAATGAATGCATCCTCAGTTGCTTATCAACCAATATTCCGTCTTTCAGATTCAGATCAAACTTCACTTTACGTTTCGCTTTCAATTTCAGAATAAAGAGTTCTTCCGAACCTTCCAAAGCCTCCTGTTTTCCCATATTGACGAAAGTAGGATAGAGGGATTTCACACCATTTGTATGCAGACGGTCATAAGTCAGATTTTCCATTGCTTTCATATTCAGCGGTTCCACACCTACAAATTCATAGTCGCTCTGATCATAAGGCAAAGCAAAGCTAAGTGCATTAACCGACCGCAGATCATTACCCTTCACACGGATTTCAACGATTTCGTCCTTTTGATACTGCTTCTTCGGAGTACTGATAGACAGAGAGCCGGATACTTTCTCCGTAGCTTCCCTGTCGACACCGCCGTCGAGCTGAGTGGCTACGACAGAAATATCATAAGCATCTATCAAGTCATTCATATTGATATCGCCTTTGCTGATATAACCTTCAAAGTCTGAGTCGCCACGACGCAATCCGGTATAGTTCATATAAGAAGTCAGGTCATTGCGGTCGATCTTGCCATCATTGTTGATGTCGCCTTGCAGGTAACTTGCCGTTCCCGGTACTTTGAATACGTAGATCTCACGACCTGAACCGTAGTTTCCTACACCTGCCGTAACATTCAGTTTGATGTAACGTGCACTTGGACGCTCTGTGAAAGTAAATACTTTTACATCACCGTTCCGCTGCCATTCGAATGCTCCGGCTTCCATCCAGTTTTCTTTGTCCATACTGTAAGATACTGTTCCTTTCAGCAGTGTACCGTTACCGGCATCCGCACGGGGCAGATAATGGAACTTATCCAGTTGGTTAACTGTTTTGAGGTCGATAACCAAATCCAATGGTATGGAGTTGACATTATACTTCGTATGCCAGGTATCTCCCGATTCGGAGAAGTTGAACAATCGGTCTACACCGAATCCTCCCTGCGATGCAGCAGTCGATTCACCTTCAATGCCACGAATAGCAAATTCCAGCGGATTAGTCTTCGTTTTCACTTGAATCTCTGCCCATTCGGACACACCGTCTTTGTTGACCGCACGCACTTTGAATGCGTAAGGAGTATCCGCTTTCAGATCTTCAAACAGTAAGTGAGTATCCCGGATAGTCGTATAAAGCATTCCGTCAAATTCAATCTCATAGTAATCGGCATTGGGTACTTTGTCCCAAGTCGGTTGCAAGGTATATGCTTCTCTGTTCTGCTCGCTTACCTGAGCGTTTTGCGGTGCAGACAGGGTTCCGGTGCTTACCAAGTTCCGGTCGGCCGGTTCAAAGCGGAAACCTTCCACGTCCAGTTCGATACGATTGGCGGTGATGTCGGTGCTGCCCAGTTTGATGTGCAACAGTGGATTCTTTGTGATAACCACTTTCTCAAATTCACTTCCTTTGGTTGCAAACTTATTCAGATTGGGGGTTTCTTCGTACCAGAATACGTTTTCTCCATTCAGAAGTTCCGCTGCCGTGCTTACTTCCGTCAGTTTTACTTTCTTGTTGTTGATTCTTGCAGTCAGTTTCTTCGGTTTCTCCGTGACGTTGATGCGCAGTTCCGTCTTTTTATCTTTTACAAAACCATCGAAACTTCCGGCTGTGGGATGAATGGTGATAGTCACACGGTTCTTTGCGTCTACGTTCGATTCGATCAGAGTAGATACCGATTTCTCCTGACGGTAGGCTTCCGTCACACCGTCGTCGTCATATTCTACGGTTGCAGTATGGCGGTTCGGATAAAATTCATAAATGCGAAGTGAGGGGTCTATTTCGCTGACATTATTGTTAGGTTGTGTCATCGGAATAATAGCGCCGTTTTTTACAAATACGGGTAACTTCCAGACCGGAGTATCGAAGTTGCTGAGAATACGGTTGCCTTCGTATTTCTCTCCGCTGAAATAGTCTATCCAAGTGCCTTCGGGCAGATAAATTCCATTGCGGATATCATTGCCTTCTTTATCAGCCTTCGTATTCTGATAGACAGGGGCTACGAGAAAGTCGGTACCATACATATATTGGTAGCGGGTAGCCGTTCCGTAGGTATATTCATTCGGATAGTCGAGGAACATGGCACGGATGAGAGGCATACCATCGACCGCTTCACGGGCAAAGCTATACGTGTAAGGCATCAGTTCCGATTTCAGTTTGAGATACGATGCGGTTAAGTGGAT
>ENA-OQHL01001219-OQHL01001219.1-human-gut-metagenome-genome-assembly--contig:-NODE-1219-length-13817-cov-2.500146_pt1 | contig 13817 bp, 11 predicted proteins | sample MGYA00242565_ERZ504723 | MGnify/ENA primary metagenome ERZ504723 (study PRJEB26092, sample SAMD00036211) | human gut metagenome | host: Homo sapiens | study: EMG produced TPA metagenomics assembly of... | reverse complement strand
AACAATGTTGCCGGCATTCATGTTCCGGATGAGATGATCGAGGAGCTGAAGGCAGACAAAGAAAAGACAAAGCTGGAATTACCGGTGTTGAGATCGCTGCACGTATTATCAAAGAGTGCAAGCCATACTGCCAGGGTGTTCATATCATGGCACTTGGCTGGGAGTCCAAGATTCCGGAACTACTGAAATTAGCTGAAATCTAAAAAGTCAAGCGGATATTCGCAACCCCAGCAGGGGACTTACTTTATTCGGTAAAATTACACGGGCCGTCCGAACCATGAATGCAGGAATCTGCGTTTGTGGAGGATGGCTCGTTTTTTTACTTGCTATGAAAGTCCTGGACGGCAACCAAGAATGAGCCATGCTTGCATGAGCGAATTCTTGGGTATCGGACGGGCTAGACCGTATGAGTAAGTAGGGCGATAGCCCGGATTACGAATGCGGTCGGCAGCTGTGGGAGTGCCATAGGCGCGGAACAGCTGACTTTCATATAAAAATAGTATTGTTTTAAACAGAAATGAACGATATAATTTTATTATTGGGAAGTGATGGGGCAGGAGGAAAATCATATGGAAACAAACTATGCAAAAAGTGCATACAGAACCTTTTTATTCTGGGGAGTATGTTCTTCTCTTGGGGTTACCATATCCACCCTTGTGGATGCTACTCTGGTAGGAAATTTTATAGGCAGTACCGGCCTGGCTGTGGCGAACATTGCAACACCGGTATTTCTGCTTTATTTACTTATGGGAATCACTTTAGGTGGCGGTGCAGGCGTCTTAATTGGGAAAAAAACTCGGTGAAGCAGATCTGAAAGGTGCAAATCGGGTTTTCGGCTCCGTATTAAGTGCAGGTCTGATAACAGGTGTGCTTTTCGCAGCTGTATCTCTCGTATTTCGCAGTGCATTATGCAGTCTGCTTGGTGCCACACCGGAGCTTTTGCCACAGGCACTGCAGTATCTGACCGTGGTGTTTGCCTTTGCCCCGATCTATGTGTTATATAATATTCTCTCTATTGCAGTGCGGACAGACGGCGCGCCAAAGCTGGCTGCCATTTCTTCAGCTGGCGTTATTGTCACAAATTTAAGCCTGGATCTGCTGTTTATGAAAGTGCTGAACTGGGGACTTGTTGGGGCTTCGGCGTCTTTATGTATTGCGGAAACAGTAGGAACTCTGATTCTGCTTACTCATTTTTGGAACAAGCAGGCGCTTTTTAGCTTTCATTTTCACATTCCTACAGGAAATGAGATCAAGGAATATGTGGAAAATGGATTTGGCGTAGGCTCTGCATTTATTTTTCAGGCGGTGGTTATGCTGGTGTTTAATACTATGCTGTTAAAGGGAAACTCAGAAAATGGCACTTTTTCTGTGGCTGTATTTGGTGTTATTTATACCATGAGTACCATTCCGGGGGCTATGTTTGACGGTGCCGGAGCTGCTGCTTCTACGGTTATCTCCATTTTAGGCGGTGAGAAGGACTGGAAAGGAATGCTGGCGGTGTACCACGATGGACTGCGGATCGTTGCAGCTGCTGGAATGATTATGGCATTGTTTTTTGCAGCTGGGGCAAAAAACATACTGATATTCTTCGGTCTGAATGATGGTCTGGCACTGGAAACAGCAGCGACCGCATTTCGTATTTATGCATTAAGCGTGGTTCTGGCAGGAGTGAATGTGGTAACCACGTCCTTCTGGCAAACAATAGGAAAGACAAGGTATGCTTCTGGTTTATCTGTTTTACGCAACTTCATTCTTATGCTGGCGGCTGGATTTTTTTCTGATTGATAAAAGGGGAATCGTAGGGCTTGCACTTGTGTATGTGATAAGTGAGGGAGTTTGCCTGCTGCTGGTTTTGGCAATACAGATATTTGGAAAAATAAAAGACTACATAAAAGAAAAATACAGCTTTACCAACCGGGTTTTTGAGGAATATTATCCTATCGAGGAAGGCAGTATGGAAAAAATGTCCCAGAATCTGGAAGGGTTGTGCGATGAATGGGAACTTGATTTTAAACAGTCCTTCTTTATCCATCTGATCGTGGAGGAGCTGCTTCTGAATATTATGAAATTTGGTATCGGCGAAACAGATAAGAAATATTATGTATCCGTAAAAGTAATGGACAACAACGGTGAATGCATCCTGCGGATCCGGGATAATGTCAATTCCTACAATCCCTTCGACCTTCGCGGTGACGAGGTTGACCGTGCTGTAATGGAAATGATCAAGAAAAAGGCGAAGTATTATGAGTATCAGAGAAAGCTGGTGTTCAATTATCTTTATGTGACGATCTAACTTGTTTTACATATGGCAACATGCTAAACTGAGTTTAAATAAATTACCAGATGAAGGTGACCACTCATGAGCCAGACTGTGTCTCTGGGAGAATAAGGATTCTGTTACCTTGATCACACGTTCCCGGTATTTGGAAAGACATTTGTACTTGATAAAAAGGTAAAGAAAGTCCGCCTGTATGCAACCGCATATGGTGTTTATGAAGTGGCAGAGCTGCTTGGGGCTGCACCGCAGGCGAAACCGCTTTATGACGCTGTTGTGAATGCACTGAATGCGAAATGTAAAAATAACAAATAACAGCTATTTATCCCACTTTTCTTTCCGATATTCCCCAGGTGTCACCTGGTAGTGCTTTTTGAAAGCTCTGCAAAAATAATCTACATTGTGAAAACCGGTTTCGGCTGAAATGGTGCTGACTTTTTTCTCTGTATGGGAGAGCAGAAGGGCAGCCTGTTTCAGCCGATAGTTTATTAGATAGTTAACCGGCGTGATGTGCAGATAGCTCCGAAAAAGGTTTAAGGCAGAGCTTTTGCTGAGCATAGACTGTGCAGCAATTTCATCCAAGGAAAGATTTCTTCTGTAATTTTCGTGAACAAACTGCATCATCAGCTGGAGCCTTGCGCGGTTTACAGAGAACTGTCCAGTGATTTCCGGTGAAGTGGAAAGGTCTGTATGTTCGTATATTTCCAGCCAGAGCTGCTGCATAAGGGCAGAGGTCAGAAGATGGCAGGAAGAACCGGAAGTCTGCGCAGGAAAAAATCTGCTTCATAAGATCGAGAACTCTGGCCTGCCAGGAAATCTCTCTGCGAAAAAATCCAAAAAGGAATATTCGATGTAACGATAGGCTTTACATAGTTCTGGTAGATATAGCTGTCTGTAGCTGCAAGGAAAGAGGGCATGCAGAGAAGTTTGGGATGACAGCATCCACAGGAGAGGAAAACGGTGAAGGAATTTGGAATTAATAAAAATGCCGCTGTCAGCTGGCAGCTCCAGCTGTTTTTCCCCAATCCATGCAGTTACGGTTCCGGATTGAATATACACAAATTCCAGCTCCGTATGCCAGTGCCAGTCTATGCAGTTAAAATCAAATTGGGCTAAATGCTCATAATAGTAGCGAAAGGGATAGTCCTGCTTCCGTGGGGAATGGTCTCCATTAAATTTTCGTCGGTAATAATTTTGGTATATACGTTGGTTTCTTTCATATCTTGTTTATCCTCAAATCGAGACCTGGAGCCTGTTTGAAAATCATTCCCGCAATCTGCTCGTCCCACTTTGCGGTATATTTTGCAGAAAACCTTTTTCGAACCGCTCTGGGAAGTGCCCCGAAAAAATAGAAAATTAATGTTTTTACGATATTATACAATAAAAATCAGAAATAATCCAATGAAAAACACATTTTAAATATAATATAATCCAATAAGACAAAAATCTTCTTTAAAGAAGAAAAAAAGGAGAACCAATCATGCCAAATTACCAGAAAACCAAACGAGCCTGTTATATGGGCTTTATCACCCAGGCTATAGCAGCAAATTTTGCACCTTTGCTGTTTCTGAAATTTCACACAGATTATCATATTTCCCTTGGAAATATTGCACTGATCTCCACCTGCTTTTTCTTTACCCAGCTGCTGGTTGACTTGTTTTGTGCCCGATTTGTGGACAAAATCGGATATCGCGTGTGCATTGTAACCTCTGAGATCAGTTCCGCTTTAGGACTGGTGGGGCTGGCATTTCTTCCGGAGCTTTTGCCAGATCCTTTTGTGGGAATTATCATCAGTGTTATTGTTTATGCCGTTGGAAGCGGACTGATTGAAGTGCTGTGCAGTCCTATTATGGAAGCATGTCCTTTCGAAATAAAGAAGCGACCATGAGTCTTCTTCATTCCTTCTACTGCTGGGGCTCTGTGGGAACCATTGCAGTTTCCACCCTGTTTTTCGCAGTTTTTGGAATGGACAGCTGGAAGTGGCTGGCAGTTTTGTGGGCAATCGTTCCGGCCGTTAATGTTTACAACTTTGCCACCTGTCCCATCGAACATCTGGTGGATGAAGGGGAAGGCATGAAGATCAGGGAACTGTTTCGTAAGCCTGTATTCTGGATTGCCGTGTGTCTGATGGTGTGTTCAGGGGCATCAGAGCTGTCCATGTCCCAGTGGGCATCTGCCTATGCAGAGGCGGCACTTGGACTGTCCAAGACCATTGGAGACCTGGCCGGTCCCTGCATGTTTGCCATTACGATGGGAATCAGCCGTATGATCTTTGGAAAATACGGAGATAAAATGGACTTGATGAAATTTATGGCAGGCTCCGGAATTTTATGCGTATTCTGCTATCTTCTTGCATCTCTGTCCTCCAATCCGGCAGCAGGACTGATCGGCTGTATTGTCTGTGGATTTTCTGTTGGAATTATGTGGCCGGGAACCATCAGTATTTCCTCTAAGAAATTTCCAGCCGGCGGAACCGCCATGTTTGCCCTTCTTGCCATGGCAGGAGACCTTGGAGGCAGCATAGGCCCTGGAATCGTGGGGCGTGTCACACAGAATGCAGGAGATAATATCCGCGTGGGTATGGGCGTAGGACTGATTTTCCCAGTGGTGCTGCTGGTGATGATTTTTCTGCTGAAAAAGGTGAAAGTAGAGGAAAAATAACTGGTATTTGAAAATCTACAAAGGGTTTAGAACGTGTTTGAAAAAGGCTTTCTGCAAAAAAATTTCCATAAAGCAGGGAGTACAGATGGTGGGAATGATTTTCAAACACGCTCTGAAATATAATAGGAAGGCTGAGGTATTATTTAAAACGGGTTGGCGTAAATTAAAGATAAGTATATTCTGAGTATGCATATGCTGCAAAATGGAGGAAATATGCCAGATCAGAAGCTGGATAATCTTTTGAACCTTGCGCTGGATGCCACAGAAGAGGAAAGAGAGAAATCCCGAAATCTGAATGTGGGGTATGAGAAGCAGACACGAAAGTGGGAAATTATTGTGAAGTATAGTGAAATGGGTGATTCTGTTGAGGCGTTGCTTGGTGGATCCGGAATTTCCGTGGTTCCTCTCCTTGGCGGGTATGCCATTGTGACGCTTCCTGAAAGTATGCTGGAAGAATATTCCCGACGTCCCCAGATAGAATTTATAGAAAAGCCCACCCGTCTGTATTTTGAAGATCTTTTTTCAAAAGAGGCAAGCTGTATTACCCAGGTACAGCGCGATGAACCGGGGAATCTGCAGCTGACAGGGCGCGGCGTGTTGATCGGAATTGTGGATTCCGGGGTGGATTACAGGCATCCTGCATTTCTTACAGCAGATGGAAAGTCCAGGATTCTGCGTTTGTGGGATCAGAGCATTCCCGGTAATCCCCCGGAGGGCTATGCAACAGGAACTGAATATACCAATGAGGAAATCAATGAGGCGTTGTCCCTCTCTGTGCAGGAGGGGCGGCGCCTTGTTCCGTCTGAAGATGGAAGCGGTCATGGAACCGCTGTGCTTGGAGTGGCAGCTGGCAGCGATTTTTCCCGTGGGGCAGTGAACCGGGGTGTGGCATATGAAAGTGACCTTCTGGTTGTGAAAATGGGTATTCCAAGACAGGACTCTTTTCCAAGAACTACAGAGCTGATGCAAGGTGTAGATTATCTGGTTCGGCAGGCTATACGGCTTGGAAGACCAATCGCGCTCAATTTAAGCTTTGGAAATAATTATGGCTCACACAGAGGCGATTCTCTGCTGGAAACTTATCTGGACAATGTGTCCGGTATGGGGAAAAATGTGATTTGTGTAGGAATGGGCAACAATGGAAATGATGCTCTGCATACCGGAGGAAAGCTTTCGCCAGGTGAAATCCAGGAAATTGAACTTGGAGTTGGTGCCTTTGAGCCAACCTTGAATGTGCAGCTTTGGAAAAATTACGAAGATGAGATGGAAATCTATCTGGAAAATCCAGCCGGGGAGCGTGTTGGCCCCATTTTTGAAACACTGGGCGCCCAGCGTTGGCAGGCGGGAAATACGGAACTTCTGATTTATTATGGAAAACCGGCACCGTATCATGTGACGCAGGAGATTTATGTGGATTTTCTGCCGCAGGATGAGAAAACCCCTTATGTAGACAGCGGTGTGTGGAAAATAATCTTAGCAGCAAGAAATATAAAAAACGGGGAATATTTCCTGTGGCTTCCAGGTGGCAAAACGCTAAACCCAGGCACAGCCTTCTATCTTCCACGTCCTCAGGGAACCCTTACAATCCCTGCCACTGCCAGACGCGTGATCAGCGTCGGCGCCTACGACGCCCGTCAAAACACCTATGCTGATTTCTCTGGCCGCGGCTGTCGTGCCCTCCCCTATCCAAAACCCGACCTTGTTGCTCCCGGTGTTGATATCTATGCTCCCCGCTCTGGTGGAGGCTATGCATCCTTCACTGGCACTTCCTTTTCCACGCCTTTCGTTACCGGTGCAGCCGCCCTCCTTATGGAATGGGGAATCACCCGCCGAAAAGATCCCTACCTCTATGGCGAAAAACTAAAAGCCTATCTCCGTCGTGGTGCAAAAGCCTTGCAAGGATCGGAAAAGTTGCCAAATGACTTAATCGGGTGGGGACGGCTCTGTTTGGAAAGTAGCCTGCCAGAATAGGATAATTAATGTACAAGATGTAGCAATTTAAAGTGTCCCAATCTGAACATTTTAAAAAGCAGGTCGGATTATTGACTTTTACACCAAGTGTTTCCGAATGGATTAATAAAACGAATGCCATAAAAACTACCGTTTATGTAAAAAAAAGAACCGTTTATGTAAAAAAAGAACCGTTTATGTAAAATACAACAGAATCTGCTGAAAATTCTGCTGATAATACGTCCTGAAAAATAACAAAGGGAGGAAATGATTATGACAGGATTTTTAGTAAATTTACTGAGCCCGGTTTTCAGCAGTCTCGGTGTAAGTCAGGCTGACCTTACATCCTATATTGAGAAGCTGATCGGCTACGTTATCGCAATCCTTGCTTTACTTGTTGTGATGATCGTAGTAATGGTTGTGGCTCATAAAGCCAAAAAGGGATTCCGTCATGTGATCCGCTGGCAGGCTGCCATTGCATTTATTGCAATTGTTGCAGTGCTTGTAAATGTAATCTGCTACGGACCGATGTACAACAACGTATCAAGTGTTTTAAACGCAAAGAAAGTAGTACTTGCACAAGAGACTACAGACCAGAGCCGTGCAACCATTCAGAAGGTTGCTGAAGAAGGAATGGTGTTACTGAAAAACGATGGTATTTTACCTCTTTCCTCAGATACAAAGAAACTGAATGTATTCGGCTGGGATTCTACAAACCCGCTGTTTGGCGGAACCGGATCAGGATCTTCTGATTCCTCCACAGCAATCGGTATCCTGCAGTCCTTAAAGGATGCCGGATATGAGACAAACGAGTCTCTTACCAAGATGTATACTGACTACAGAGCTGACCGTCCTACAATTGCCATGGCGCAGCAGGACTGGACACTGCCTGAGCCGACTAAGGAGTATTACACAGACAGCCTGATGGACGAAGCAAAAGAGTATTCTGACACAGCTGTAGTTGTAATTGGACGTTCCGGCGGAGAGGGTGCAGACCTTCCAACCGACATGAAATCTGTAATTGATGGAAGCTATGCAAAAGAAAAGCAGAAGAAAGTATCTGTTTCCCCAGACAATTACGGATATGTAAAAGGAAAGTTACACAAACAAATGGAGACTATGATGACTTCGACGAGGGAGAAAAGCTATCTCGAGCTTTCCAATACAGAGGAAGATATGCTGGATACAGTATGCTCCCAGTTTGACAATGTTATGTAGTTGTAAACGCAAATAATGCAATGGAACTGGACTGGGTAGACAAATATGAGCAGATCGGTGCGGTTATCTTTGCTCCTGGAGCAGGTGCAACTGGCTTCGAAGCACTGGGCGAGATCATCAATGGTTCTGTAAACCCATCTGGAAAAACAGTAGATACCTTTGTAAAGGATCTGACAGAGACTCCATACTACAATAATATGGGCCTGAATGCTTATACAAACGTAGAAGATCTGAAAGAGCAGATCGCAGCAAATGATCCGGCTTACGAAGGAAGCATGGGATTTGTAAACTATGCAGAGGGAATCTATGTAGGATATAAATTCTATGAAACAGCAGCTGAAGAGGGTCTTATCAAGTATGAGGATATGGTACAGTATCCATTTGGATATGGACTCAGCTACACAACCTTTGACAAACAGATTGAGAATTTCAAGGATAACGGAGATACTGTCACCTTTGATGTAACGGTAGAGAACACAGGCTCTGTTGCAGGAAAAGATGTTGTGGAAATTTATTACACAGCACCTTACACAAACGGTGGAATCGAGAAAGCAGCAGCAAACCTGATCGCTTTCGAGAAAACAGATTCTATTGAGCCAGGAGAATCCCAGACAAAATCCTTTACCATCAACAAAGAAGATATGGCTTCCTATGATTCTGAAGGTATTAAGATCTCCGGAGGCGGTTATATATTAGAGGCTGGCGAATACACAATTTCTCTTCGTTCAGACTCTCATACAGTTCTTAGTGAAGAGAAGTTCACCGTTGATGAAGATATTGATTACAGCAAAGATGGTCGTTCTTCCGACAAAACTGTTGCAACAAACCAGTTTGAGGATTATGCGAGAGGCGACTTTGAGCAGCTTTCTCGTGAGGACGGTTTTGCAAATTATGACAAAGCATGCGGTGTGCCGGAAGAGGATGCTTATGTAATGAGCGACGAGACAAGGGCAGCCGTAGAAGAGAATGTATTTGGCATTTACGATGGAACCAAATATAACAATGATTCTGATGAAATGCCGGCAATGGGAGCAGACAACGGACTTCAGCTTGCTGACCTTACCGGAAAAGATTATGACGATGCAGACTGGGATAAGCTGTTAGACCAGCTCAGCTTCGAAGATATGGCTACTCTGATCAATGTTGGTGGATGGCAGACCGCAGAAATCAAATCAGTAGGTAAAATTGTCACATCTGACTGTGACGGACCTGCCGGATTAAACAACTTCATCACAAAGGCATTTGGAACTGCTTATCCATCTGAAGTTCTTATGGCTCAGACCTGGAACAAAGAACTTGCAAATGAAATCGGCGTTTCTATGGGACAGGAATATGTAGATGCTGATAACTACGGATGGTACGGCCCGGCTATGAACATCCACCGTACAGCATTTGCAGGACGTAACTTCGAATATTATTCAGAAGACAGTCTGTTGTCCGGATACATGGCAGCAAATGAAATGAATGGAGCAGCCACCAAGGGTGTTTATCCATACATGAAGCATTTTGCATTAAATGATCAGGAAACAAACAGATGCTCCTTCCTTCTCACATTTGCTTCTGAACAGACAATCCGTGAAGGATATCTGAAAGCATTTGAGCTTGCAACAAAGGGCTTTGAAGGAAAAGCAATGGCAGTTATGTCCTCCTTCAACTGGATCGGTACAGTACCAAGCTGTGCAAACAACGAGCTTTTGAACAACGTGCTCCGTGGAGAATGGGGATTTGTTGGAATGGTAGAAACCGATTATGACGGTTCCTATGGTTACATGATCACCGATCATTGTATCAGAAACGGAAATGATCTGATGCTTGGATTTAACAGTGCAGAGTCCAACAAACTGACAGACGAGAGCGCAACAGCAGTTCTTGCAATGCGTCAGGCTTGCAAAAATATCCTTTATACAGTAGCAAACAGCGGATATTATGCAGATGGAAATCCGGCAACCGGAATGACCAATATGACAAAACTGTTTGTAATGATTGACGTGATTCTTGCAGTTGTTCTTATTGTAGTTGATACAATTGTAATTGTACGCTGGAGAAAAAAGAAAAAACAGGCTGTAAACGAATAATTAAACAGTAATCTGGAGACAGAAGTCCCCCTTTTAAATCTGGAATAAGCAGAGCAAGGAATCTGTAAAATTTCCAGAGCAAAAAGGGGATTTTTTATGCGATTTTTGTCTTGCAGAGTGAGGAAAAATTATTTATTATGAAAGGAGGCGTAATAACAGGAAAAAAGGAGGACTGGCATGATCAGCATTGCAATTGTGGAAGACGAAGAAATGTATGCAAAGCAGCTTCAGCAGTTTCTGCATCAATATGAAGAAGAGAACAAAGAGATGTTTGACATTACAGTCTATTCAGACGGCGATCAGATTGTAAATAAATATAAATCCCAGTACGATATTATTCTGATGGATGTGGAAATGAAATTCATGGACGGAATGTCTGCAGCTGAAGAAATCCGCAAAATTGACACAGAGGTTGTGATCATTTTCATTACGAATATGGCACAATATGCAATCAGAGGATATGCAGTGGATGCGCTGGATTATGTACTGAAGCCGGTGTCCTATTTCGCATTTTCCCAGCGGCTTAACCGTGCCATCAGCCGGATGAAAAAGCGGGAAACGAAGATCATCATGGTGAATATGAAAGGCGGCATGGTCAGGATTAATGTTGCAAATATTTATTATATTGAAAGTCAGGGACATACTCTGATACTCCATACCATACTGGGAAACTATGAAACAACAGGGAAAATGAAGGAGATGGAGGAAAAGCTTGCGGAGATGAATTTCTGCCGTGGAAATAAGGGATATCTGATCAACCTCCAGCATGTGGAAAGGATCCAGGATGGATGTGCTTTGGTGAAGGGAGAAAATCTGACATTGAGCCGTGCACGAAGAAAGGTATTCATGGAAGCCCTGACCAGATATTGGGGAGAGGTGATAAAATGACAGAATATTATCTGCCCGATATTCCAAGACTTTATACGGCACTTGCAGAGTGGATGGCTTGTCTGATTTTTATTTTGCCTTTCAAAAAAAGATTTTCACCGGCTGTAACAGGCTGTCTTGTGGCAGGTGCATTTGGAATACAGAGCGTATTTCTGATTTCTACCGGTGGGGTAAGACTGATTTTTTGGATCCCCTGTATGATATTTGCGGTTTTTCTGATGGTTGCTTTTGTTTTTTGCTGCTGTGAGATCAGGCTGACAGATGCGGCATATTTTGGAATGATTGCTTTTGTAGCAGCTGAATTTATGGCTTCTGCCGGGTGGCAGATCCTGTGTTATACAGGGAAAGAAGCATGGATGTCCTGGTGGCAGCAGGGAATGGCAATTCTTCTGATCTATGGTGTGATTGCAGTGATATTGTACAAAATTCTTCATATTCATATGCCAAAGGATGGACAGATGGAAATCACCAGAAGGGAATATTTTTCCGGACTCCTGATCAGTATTGCCGTATTTGCTGTCAGCAATATGAGTTATGTGAATGTGAACACGCCATTTACAGGCAGATATTCTTTTGAAATGGGGAATATCCGTACTATGGTAGATGTTGCAGGAATTGCAATTTTATATGCACATTTGATACAGTGCTGTGAGCTCCGGGTGAGAAAAGAACTGGAGGCGGTGCAGAATGTGCTTCAGAATCAGTATGCCCAATACAAGCAGTCAAAAGAAAGCATTGAGCTGATCAATTATAAGTATCATGACCTGAAGCATCAGATTGCTGTGCTAAGAAGTGAAGCTGATCCTGGAAAAAGGGAAGCATTTCTGGATAAAATGGAAGCAGATATAAAGAAATATGAAAGTCAGAACAAAACAGGAAATAAAGTGCTGGATACCGTGCTGACTACCAAGAGCCTTTATTGCGCAAAGCATAACATAACCTTTACCTGCGTTGCAGATGGAACCTTGCTGGATTTTATGGAGGTTATGGATATCTGCAGTATTTTTGGAAACGCATTGGATAATGCCATTGAATGTGAATTGAAGATTCCGGATAAAGAAAAAAGGTTAATACACGTCAGTGTCTCAAAACAGAAAAACTTTCTGCTTCTCCGGTTTGAAAATTATTATGATACCGAACTGAATTACCAGGGCGGAGCGTTTATCACAACGAAGCGGGACAAAGAATTCCACGGTTATGGACTGAAAAGCATTCGCTATACGGTAAATAAATATGATGGCGCTGTTTCCATTGACACAAAGGAGAATTGGTTTGATCTGAAGATACTGATACCGGTCGGTGAAAATACACAAAAACAGATCGATAAAATCGTATAATATATACAAAAAAGTGTATTGCAATTTTCTAAAAAAATGTAGTAAAACTTTAGTTAGATAAAGAGAAATGCATTGAACAGGACAAATTACAAAATGATAACCGGAACACAGAGAGCCGCAGACTGGTGAGAGGCGGCAGAAGGTATTTTGTGGTATCACCTGGGAGCATCCCGCTGAAAAAAATAATAACTAATTTCAGTAAGCCGGGACGTAGTCTTCACGTTACAGAAGAAGCTGTTTATACAGACAGCAATGAGTGGTCGTATTTAGTAATAGATACGATAATACAAAGTGGTACCCACGGAAATTCCGCCTTTGTTATCCATTGGATAGCAAGGGCGTTTTTTATATATTAACCACTTGACTACAAATGAAAGACGAGGAGAAAGATTATGAGTGGAATTATGATGATGGTAATCGCTATCGTAGTTCTGGGCGGCGCCTATCTTCTGTATGGCCGTTACCTCCAGAACAAATGGGGAATTGACCCGAAAGCCAAAACTCCGGCTTACGAAATGGAGGATGGAGTTGATTATGTACCGGCCGATACCAATGTAGTATTTGGACATCAGTTCGCATCCATTGCCGGTGCTGGCCCGATCAACGGACCAATCCAGGCAGCCATTTTTGGATGGCTTCCGGTACTTCTTTGGATCCTGATCGGTGGTGTGTTCTTTGGAGCAGTTCAGGACTTCGCATCTATGTATGCCTCTGTAAAGAACAAAGGACGTACAATCGGATACATTATTGAAGCGTACATTGGAAAACTTGGAAAAAAATTTATTCCTTTTATTCTGCTGGCTGTTCTGTATTCTGGTTGTTGCGGCATTCGCAGATGTTGTAGCCGGAACCTTTAACGGATTTGCCACAAATGATGCAGGAGAAGTGACAAAGGTAGTGGCAAACGGAGCTGTTGCGACAACTTCCATGTTATTCATTTTTGAAGCTGTTGGACTTGGATTTTTCCTGAAATACACAAAGTTCAATAAATGGGTAAATACTGCTTTTGCAATTGTGCTGTTGGTTGCAGCAATTGTGCTGGGACTGCAGTTCCCGATGTATGTAAGCCTTGGAACCTGGCACATTATTATCTTTGTATATATTCTGATCGCCAGTGTAGCTCCTGTATGGGCGCTGCTTCAGCCACGTGATTATCTGAACAGCTATCTGCTGATTTTCATGATCGTGGGCGCTGTTATCGGTGTATTTGCAGCAAACCCGGCATGTAATCTTCAGGCATTTACAAGCTTTAATGTAGATGGACAATACATGTTCCCAATCTATTTGTAACAATCGCCTGTGGTGCAGTTTCCGGCTTCCATTCCCTAGTATCTTCCGGTACTGCTTCCAATGCAGATCAAAAATGAAAAGAACATGCTGCCGGTTTCCTTTGGTGCAATGCTTATGGAAAGT
>ENA-OQHL01001216-OQHL01001216.1-human-gut-metagenome-genome-assembly--contig:-NODE-1216-length-13841-cov-2.540761_pt1 | contig 13841 bp, 13 predicted proteins | sample MGYA00242565_ERZ504723 | MGnify/ENA primary metagenome ERZ504723 (study PRJEB26092, sample SAMD00036211) | human gut metagenome | host: Homo sapiens | study: EMG produced TPA metagenomics assembly of... | reverse complement strand
GTTTCAAAGATGGACTTACCTTAAATCAGGACGCTAAAAATAATTATGAAATTGTTTTGGAAAAATGTTTCATTTCGCTATCCAGGAGCTGAAACAGATACTTTAAAAAATATAAATCTTACCTTACATCCAGGAGAAAATCTGGCAGTTGTAGGTCTTAATGGTGCTGGAAAAACTACGTTGATCAAAATAATCTGTGGGTTTCTTGATCCAACAAAGGGACAGGTAAAATTAAATGGAACAGATATCCGAAACTATAACAGAAAAGACTATTATAAGCTGTTCTCGGCAGTGTTTCAGGATTTTTCATTGTTAGCGGGAACCATTGCAGAAAATGTGGCGCAAACAGAAAATTCCGACCCGAAACAGGTGAAAAAATTGTATCAAAAAAGCCGGCTTGCTTCCAAAAATAGAAGCTCTTCCAGATAAGTATCAAACCTTTCTGAATCGTGAGGTTTACAAAAATGCAATTATGCTTTCAGGTGGAGAAACACAGCGCCTTATGCTCGCCCGCGCATTATATAAAGATGCCCCTTTTATTATATTGGACGAACCAACTGCCGCACTTGATTCCATTGCTGAAGCAGACATTTATCAGAAATATGACGAAATGACAAAGGGAAAATCCTCAGTTTATATCTCCCATCGGCTCGCTTCTACCAGATTCTGCAGCAGAATCTTAATGCTGGAGCAGGGAGAAATACAGGAAGAAGGAACTCACGAAGAGCTGTTAAGGCAAAGTGGAAAATACGCTGCTCTCTATGAGGTTCAAAGCAAATATTACAGGGAAGGAGATGGGGAAAATGAAGACAAATGAGAAAAACATATCGTTAAAAGAAGCACTGCAAATTAATCACAGAGCTTATAAGATTTTTTACCGATATTATCCAAAATTAATTCTTTCCCAAATCAGTCTGACCATCTGGAAAGCACTGACTCCCTATATAATCATATATTTATCTGCACTTGTTATTGAAGAACTTGCAGGCGACCGAAGCCCTGACCGCATTCGTTTTCTGGTAACGATTACTTTATTATCCGGAGCAGGAATCAGCTTGATATCTGCATTTCTTAAAAAATGGAAAAGGACTTGGAGCGCAGGTCTTGGAATGAAAATCAAGCGAATTTTGTGCGAAAAACTTTTTGATATGGATTACTGTGATTTAGATGATAGCAAAACTATGGAGTTATATTCTTCCATTATTCAAAATCTCAATGGACCTGGGTGGGGACTATACAATGTTCTGTTAAATTATGAAGCTCTGTGTTCAGAAGGATTTTCGATCATTTGTGGCTTATCCATGACCATTTCCCTTTTCACCAGCCAGATTCCAAAAACAGCAGAAAAACTTGTTATTCTTAACAATCCGGTATGTGTAACAGCCATAATTTCTGTTATGGTATTGATTACCTGGTTTTCGCCTGTACTCGCTGGAAAGGCAGGAAAATACTGGGTCAGAAGTGCAGATCTGCATACCTTTTCCAATCGTTTGTTTGCATATTACGGACGTCTGGGCTATGATAGCAAAAAGGCAGCGGATATGCGGATTTACCAACAGGAAAAAATATGCGAAAAGCATAATCTGAGCAAAGAAAATCCTTTCGGTTCCAAGGGATTATTTGCCAGATATGGAAAGGGACCTGTTGGATTTTACATGGCAGCGTCTTCCGCAGTATCTGTAATTTTCACAGGGATTGCCTATGTTTTTGTATGCTTAAAAGCCTGGACAGGTGCCTTTGGAATCGGAGCGGTTACAAAATATATTTCCTCTATTACGAAAATATATTCAAGTGTATCCGGCTGTATCTCCACCATTGAAGATATGCAAAACAATGCTGTTTTTCTGAAACAGACATTTGAATTTCTGGACATTCCCAATAACATGTATCAGGGAAGCCTGACTACTGAAAAACGCAGTGACCGAAAGTATGAAATAGAATTTCGAAATGTTTCTTTCCGATATCCGGGATGTGAACAATATGCCCTTCGAAATATTAATTTGAAATTTAAAATCGGTCAGAAGCTGGCTGTCGTTGGTATGAATGGAAGTGGAAAGACTACGTTTATCAAACTCCTATGTCGCCTTTACGATCCTACAGAAGGAAAAATTCTTCTTAACGGAATCGATATCCGAAAATATAATTACAAAGAATATATGATGATTTTTTCCGTGGTATTTCAGGACTTCAAACTCTTTTCCCTGACTCTTGGAGAAAATGTAGCCGCCAAAATCAATTATGACGAAGAAGAAGTAAAAAGTGCTCTGAAGAAATCCGGATTTTACAATCGCCTTTCCACAATGCCAGAAGGTCTGAATACTTATCTCTACAAGGATTTCAATAAAAAGGGAATTATCATTTCCGGCGGAGAGGCTCAGAAAATAGCTATTGCAAGAGCTATTTATAAGAATGCCCATTTTATTATATTGGACGAACCGACTGCAGCTCTTGATCCCATTGCGGAAGCTGAAATATATGAAAAATTTAATGAAATAACAGGCGATAAAACTGCCATTTATATCAGTCATCGTCTGTCTTCCTGCAAATTTTGCGATAAAATAGTTGTATTTCATGAAGGATCTGTGATTCAGACTGGAACTCACCAGGAGCTTGCTGCCGATAAAAGTGGAAAATATTTCCAACTATGGACGGCGCAGGCGCAATATTATAGATAAACAGCTTTTCAATTTCCCTTAATCATGTTAAACTAAGGAAAAGTAATGCTACGGAGGTTTTTTCCATGGACGTACACAGTATCAGTACCAAATGCGCCCGCACTGAATTTGTGGGAACTGCTGTTCTGGATACCATCGGACTTGTAATTTCAGGAGTTGATGATACTCTTTTAAAGGAAATGAATATAGGGACACGCTATCATACCCTTGGACTTTTCAGTTCCCGTACAGGTGCAGCAGGTCAGATCACTGCTGTCGATGATGCGGTGAAAGCCACTGGCACAGAGGTTCTTTCCATTGAATTTCCACGGGATACCAAAGGCTGGGGTGGACACGGCAACTATATTGTGATTGGCGGAAATGATGTTTCAGATGTGCGCCACGCTATTTCGCTGGCGCTGGAACTAACTAATAAGTATGCAGGAGAATTATATATCAGCGAATCCGGTCATTTGGAGTTTGCTTTTTCAGCCAATGCAGGCGGTGCTCTTGCCATGGCCTTTCACGCAGTTCCAGGGGAAGCTTTCGGATTCATGGCAGGTTCTCCGGCAGCGATTGGACTTGTAATGGCAGACACTGCAATGAAGGCTTCTGCAGTTCATATTACACGCTATATGACACCGAGTATCGGTACAAGCCATTCCAATGAAGTTATCCTTGCCCTCTCCGGAGATGCCAGTGCTGTGAAAGAGGCTGTACTCCAGGCAAGACAGATCGGCCTGGAACTGCTGATCGGAATGGGAAGCTATCCGGAAATTCCGGGAGAACCGTATTTATAACAATCCCCCCTATATATTATTGCAGACAAATGCCCTGACAGGCAGAAGATTTTAATGATCTTAATCCTGTCAGGGCGTATTCTTTTTCCTTAATTCAGTCTGTAAACCTCCGCACTCTGAAGTCCAAATGCAAGTGCCTCTGAATGGCTGTTAAAATAAATATCCACATGTCCGTAAGGTGTTCCAAGATCCTCCACTGTATACACATTTCCATTGATCAGGAGCTGAGTTCCGAATGGCACACCAGCCATGGCAACGGTTCTTCCCGCTGTAGGAACAGTTCCGCTGGCTGTCAGGTTTCCTGCTGTTCCGCAGCACTGTGCACAGTTACAGTATGCGGTGAGAGTAAAGGTTCCAAGGTAGGTTCCCTGTGAAGATGAACTACTGCCCTCGGAAGAACTGTCGGAGCTTTCACTGCTGTCCGATGACTCGGTATAAGAATCATCATAGGCACTGCTGTCATCTGCGTCCTGATTGGAATCACTTTCAGACTCGCTGTAGTCATCGTAGGATTCCTCTGTGCCATAGTTTCCCCCGTCACTTGGTGACTGGGCGGCAGCCTCAGCTTCCTGGGCTACCTGCGCCTCCTGGGCTGCTTTCTCTGCCTCTGCAGCCTGCAAAAGGCTGTAAATACTGCTGTCTGCATTACTGATCTGTGTATTTAAAGCACTGATTTCATCCTGGCTGGCACTGATCTGATAAATATAGGACTGAATGTTCTCATTTGTGCTTGCAGTAAGTGCCTGTACCTCTTGCTGTTTGGCAGATTTCTCTGCCAGAAGTTCATTAATATTCTGAGCTTCCTCTTCTGCCTGCTCTTCCTGGGTCTTGATATCTGCCTGAAGGGCTTTATATTTAGCAAGCATGTCTCTGTCATACTGGGAAATCTGGGCTATATTCTCTGCACGGTTCAGAAACTGAGCCAGATCTTCTGAGGACAAAAGCAGCTCCAGCATGGAAGCACTTCCATTCTCATACATGTATACAATACGCTTCTTCATATCCTGATACTGCTTGTCCGCTGTGGCCTTGGCTTCCTCAAGCTGGGTATTCAGAGTTTTCAGCTGCTCTTCTTTCTCCGCTGCCTGAATTCCAAGCTCAGATACACTGTTGGTAAGGTCTGTATACTGAGCATTCAGCTCTTCCAGATAGCTTTCAAGCTCCTGCTTCTTGCTCTCCAGAGATGCCATGTCGGACTGCTGCTGTGCCAGTTCTGCCTGCGCAGCTTCTTTCTGTGCCTGTACATCAGCGATCTGTTCCTCCGTAGAAGCAGCAAATACTGCCCCAGGCATAGAAACAGTCATGATTCCAGTTAACAGCATTGCAAAAATCTTTTTAAATCTCATCTATGTAAACACCTCGTTATTTTTTTCGTAGGTCAAGTATAACATATTCCGTAATTTTTTTCAACACTTTTATTTAACTTTTGTAACATTTACGTAATATTTCACGATTTTCCAGAATCTAGAAAGATAATAAATACATGGTTATAGAACAAATTCAGGCACAGTATATCGTGAAATAGTTTGGGCAAATCACAGGAATGTTTTTGCAAAAAAACACCCCGCATTTCATGAAACTCTCCATAAAATGCGGGGTTGTAAAAACCTCTTTACTTCTTATACCGCAGCTTCTTCCTCTGCTACAGCTTCCTGGTATTTCTCGAGAATGATCGTCTGGATCTTATCACGAGTGGAAGAATTGATAGGATGTGCGATATCCCGATATTCTCCATCGGTTGCTTTGCGGCTTGGCATTGCGATGAAAAGACCTTTCTCTCCTTCGATCACCTTGATGTCATGTACTACAAATTCTTCATCAATGGTAATGGAGACTACGGCTTTCATCTTCCCCTCCTTTGCAACCTTTCTCACCCGTACGTCTGTAATGTTCATTTTTGCTGCCCCTTTCCTCTTAATCGCATTTACTGCGCTTTAAGTCTTATTATATTACAAGCTATATCTATCATTATTCTCCACAACGATCTCTACTTCTCCATCACCGCTGTAGTACGAATTTGCCCGGATGGTTCCCCGGCTTTCAACGATACAATTCTCGATATGTGTATTATCCCCCAGATATACATCATTCAAAATTACGGAATTTTTAATTACGCAATTATTTCCAACATAAACATCTTTAAACAGGACAGAGTTCTCAACCACTCCGTTTACAATACATCCACTGGAAATCAGAGAATTCTTAACATCTGCACCAGGATTGTATTTAGCCGGTGGAAGATCATCAATCTTGGTCTTAACTGCCGGCTCCTGTTTGAAGAAGTAGTTACGGATCTCCGGTTTCAGGAAATCCATGTTGGTCTTATAGTAAGATTCAACAGTGGAGATATTGCTCCAGTAGCTGTCGATCTTATATCCATAGATTCTCTTCAGATTCTTATAACGGATCAGAATATCTTTTACGAAGTCATTTCGACCTTCCTGTGCAGCCTTCTCAATCAGTTCGATCAGCTGTCTTCTTCGGATCACATAAATGCCTGTAGAAATAGTATTATATGGGGAAACCATTGGTTTCTCCTCAAATTCTTCAATCCTGCAATCCTCATTCATACGAAGGACACCGAAACGCTCAACCTCGGAAGGATCCGGACATGTAGTGCATACAACGGTAATGTCAGCGCGTTTCGCAATGTGATATTCCAGAACCTTGTTATAGTCCATCTTGTACACGCAGTCACCAGATGCGATGACAACATATGGCTCATGACTGTTCTTCAGGAAATTGAGATTCTGATAAATAGCATCTGCAGTTCCCTGATACCAGAAACCGTTTTCTTTGGTGATAGTAGGAGTAAATACGAAAAGACCGCCCTGCTTTCTTCCGAAATCCCACCATTTGGAGGAGCTTAAATGCTCATTCAGGGAACGTGCATTGTACTGTGTCAGTACAGCTACTTTCTGAATGCGGGAGTTCGCCATATTACTCAGGGCAAAATCTATGCTTCTGTAGCTTCCGGCAATAGGCATTGCTGCAATTGCCCTTTTGTCTGATAATTCTCTCATGCGGTTATTGTTACCGCCGGCTAAAATAATTCCGATTGCTCTCATGCTTTGTCACCGTCCTTTGTTGCAATTACCTGTCCGCTTTCCAGAATGCCATCCGGATAATCTGCCGGAGTGGTCACACCGGAAATCGCCGTGTTCTTTCCAATCTTAACATTATCCGGAATCACGGAGCCTTCTCCTATGGTCGCAATGCCAAATGCATATACCGCAGGTTTCTTTATATTAGGTGCTTCCTCGCCGCAGCCAAGAACCACGTCATTTCCTATGGTTACGTCCTCTGCCACAATTGCCTTTTCCATGTCTACATTCTCACCGATGATTGTATTCCGCATGATAATAGAATCCCGGATCACACTGCCTTTTCCGATCACAACATTCGGTCCGATTACAGAATTATGTACTTCGCCATAAATTTCAGAGCCTTCACCGATGAGACATCTGTCCAGAATGGCCTCCTCTGAAATATACTGTGGCGGATGATATCGCCCTTGGTGTAAATCTTCCAGAATTCCTCATAAAGATTAAACTCAGGAATAATATCAATCAGTTCCATATTTGCTTCCCAGTAGGAACCAAGAGTTCCAACATCTTTCCAGTAGCCATTGTATTCATAGGCAAAAAGGCGCTGTCCTTTATCCTTGCAATATGGAAGAATATGTTTACCAAAGTCACAGCCCTGCTGATCCTTCAGTGCGTAAAGCGCTTCCTTCAGAACCGGCCAGCTGAAAATATAAATTCCCATGGACGCCAGATTGCTGCTTGGATGCTCTGGTTTCTCCTCAAATTCAGTTACTCGGAAAGTCTCATCCGTTACCATGATACCAAAACGGCTGGCTTCCTCAATAGGTACAGGCATACAGGCAATGGTCACATCCGCCTTATTTGCCTTGTGGAAGTCAAGCATAACCTCATAATCCATCTTATATATATGATCTCCTGAAAGGATAAGCACATAATCGGGATTGTACTGCTCCATATACGCCATATTCTGGAAAATGGCATTGGCTGTTCCTGTGTACCACTCGCTGTTTGTGCTCTTCTCATAAGGTGGAAGTACGGTTACACCGCCTTCAGTTCTGTCCAGGTCCCACGGAACACCGATACCGATATGGGTATTCAGTCTCAGAGGCTGATACTGTGTCAAGACTCCAACTGTATCAATTCCTGAATTAATACAGTTACTTAACGGAAAATCAATGATACGGTACTTACCTCCAAAAGCTACTGCTGGTTTGGCCACTTTTTCTGTCAGTACCCCAAGTCTGCTGCCTTGGCCGCCGGCTAAGAGCATGGCAATCATTTCTTTTTTAATCATGCTATCACCTCTTGTTGTAGTTATGATTTATCATTATACCATACTTCCCATATTTAATAAACATATTTTACAATTTATTTGTTGATATTTTACTTTTTTTATCGTTATTGTACATGTTTTTTCGACACAAATGAAACTCCGACCACTATTTTTTATTCATTTTGCACAGTAGTGTCACTGTCCTTTGGGGACTGTCTGAAAAAGGTATTCTGCATGATATGCAGCGCAAAGCGTATTACCGGTCATAGAGTGAACCATATTGGTTACCGACTATCCAAAGAAATACTTTGCAATTTTCACAGTTCGGGGTATAATAAATGAAAGTAATTGTAAAAATTCATAACGATTCAGGAGGCTTTTCCTTCAATGAATATTGAATCGCTTCAAAAATGATTAGCATAAGGAGATTAACATGTATCAGATAGACTTCCATAAACCGCTTCATATCCATTTTATCGGTATTGGCGGAATCAGCATGAGCGGTCTTGCTGAGATCCTTCTCGGCGAGGACTTCAAGGTTTCCGGCTCTGATTCCAAAGAAAGCCCGCTTACGGATTCCCTTACCAGGAAAGGTGCACGCATCTTTTACGGACAGCGCGCTTCCAATATTACAGACGATGTAGAACTTGTAGTTTACACTGCAGCCATTCATCCGGATAACCCGGAATATGCCAGTGCAGTGGAAAAAGGCATTCCAATGCTGACCAGAGCCCAGCTTCTTGGTCAGATCATGCGCAACTACGATACCCCAATCGCAGTTTCCGGAACCCATGGCAAGACCACCACTACTTCCATGATCTCCCAGATCCTTCTGGAAGCAGATGCGGATCCGACCATCAGTGTTGGCGGCATTCTTCCTTCTATCGGGGGAAATATCCGAGTAGGTCAGTCCGAAACATTTGTCACAGAAGCCTGTGAGTATACCAACAGCTTTTTAAGCTTTTTCCCGAAGATCAGTGTGATCCTGAACATTGATGCTGACCATCTGGACTTTTTTAAGGATATTGATGATATCCGTCATTCCTTCCGCAGATTTGCCCAGCTGCTTCCCGCAGACGGAGCCCTGATCATCAATGCGGATACGCTGCATTATCAGGATATTATCAAAGACCTTTCATGTAAAATTATTACATATGGTCTGGAGCATGAAGCTCAGTATCAGGCCACAGATATCACTTATGACAAATATGGACATGCATCCTTTACCGTTCTGAAGGATGGCAGAAAGGCCGGCAGTTTCTATCTGAAAGTTCCGGGCAGCCACAATGTTTCCAATGCCCTGGCAGCAATTGCTCTGGCTCGGCTTCTTCAGATTCCGAATGATGTCATTGTCAAAGGACTTGGCAGTTTCACAGGAACAGATCGCCGTTTCCAGTATAAAGGCGAAGTAGCAGGCGTTACCATTGTTGATGATTATGCGCATCATCCAACAGAAATCCAAGCTACTTTAAACGCTGCACACAATTATCCACACAAGAAGCTGTGGTGTGTATTCCAGCCTCATACTTATACACGTACCAAAGGCTCTTCTTCCGGAATTTGCACAGGCTCTTAAGCTTGCCGATCATGTGGTTCTGGCAGACATTTATGCAGCAAGAGAAACAGATAATCTTGGAATCTCTTCCAAGGATCTGCAGGCACGGATCCAGGAGCTTGGTACTCCATGCGAATATTTCCCAACCTTTGATGAGATTGAGAATTTCCTGCTGAATAATTGTGAAGCCGGAGATCTGTTGATCACAATGGGTGCCGGAGATGTTGTTAAAATCGGAGAACAGTTACTTGGAAAATAATTGATTTCAATTTCAGCGGTTGTCATGTCCTTTTAAGACCTGGCATCCGCTGTTTTTGTTTTACCATTTTTATTGTCTCTGATCTGTTTTTCCTGGCAAAACGTGCATACCTTCTCATATCCACGGTCACAGACTGTTTTTGCCAAAAATAATTATCCACATTGAAAAAAGCTTGGAAATTCAAGCAATTTAATAATTATCCACATTATCCACAGGCTTATGCACATTTTTGCACTGGCCTGCATGTGGATTCTTATGTGTATAAAGTGCTTAACATAATACTACGACATAACTCGACAAAAATCACAGTTTTTCTTTAATTTTCCGCATTTTTCGGGTTTCCCATAAACATTATGTGCAACTTGGTTTCCACATTATCCACATTATCCACATAGTAGTCCACACACATTTTGTAAAAATCCAGGCAAAAAATCTCCTATTCTCATTTAAAAAGGGGTGTGCTATAATGCAAACACAATGAACAGTGATGATTCATATTCCCAGATAAGGAGTGTTTCTATGATCAGGTTACATAGTACAGGGCTTAATGATGCCACCATTTTATCCAATATTTTTATCGACCGTTTTATGCCAAAGGCAAATGGAGAATTTGTAAAGGTCTATATTTATCTGCTCCGTATGCTTGGCCGCCCGGAGGAAGCTTTCGGGCTTTCCCAGATGGCAGACTCCCTGTTCTGTACAGAAGGAGATATCCTCCGTGCGCTGAAATACTGGGAGTCTGAGAAGCTGGTTACCCTCTTATACGAAGAAGCTGAATTGACAGGAATTACCTTACAGGCACCGTGGAATGAAGCAAATATGCTGGCTACGGTGGCTCCTGCAGGTATCTGTAACGCCGGTTCGCTCAGCGATGTGCCTGATACTTATCACATATCTGCCCCTGAATCCCCAGCCGTCATTCCCAATGCTCCTACTGATAACCCATTGCAGACTGACCAGATTTCCTACCGCAGCGCAGATCTGCCTGTCACACCTTCCTCCAAACCACTTTCCGAGACGAAAGCGCTTACCCCGGATCGCGTGAAGGAACTTAAACAGAATGAAGATATTATCCAGCTTCTTTACATTGCCGAGCAATACCTCGGCAAAACGCTCACCCCCACAGAGACACGCAAGATCCTGTTTTTCTACGACGAGCTGCACATGTCTGTAGATTTGATCGATTATCTGATCGAATACTGTGTGGGACGTGACCACCGCAGCATCCGTTATATCGAGACGGTTGCCATGGCATGGAAGGAGGAAGGAATTACCACAGTTGAAATGGCAAAGGATTCCACCTCCCGCTACAGCAAAGAATATTTTTCTGTTCTGAAAGCGATGGGAATTGCCAACCGCAATCCTTCAGACGCGGAAATTTCGCTGATCAATACCTGGACCAGGGACTATGGTTTTGCCATGGAATTGATTCAGGAAGCCTGCTCACGGACAGTTCTGCAGACTGGACAACCAAGTTTTCCATATGCAGACAAAATTCTGCAGCGCTGGAAGGATAAGAATATCCGCACTTTAGGGGATGTCCGTCTTCAGGATGCCCAGCACCAGAAGCGCAAACTGGAAAAAGCGTGTCGAAAGCAGACAAGCCGAAATCTGCAGCCCCAAACCGCTTTAACAATTTCCATCAGCGTGACTACGATTTTGCTGAATATGAGAAGAAACTGCTTAATAAACCAAATTAAATCCTGGAAACAGATTTTTCTTTAAAACACATACGAACGTCTTATAACCTGGAAGGAGAATTTACATGCCCTTACAGAATTACCAATACGATACTATAATGCGGGAATACAACCGTCGCCAGGCCAGGAACCGCCGCATACAGGAAGAGCATCTTGCTGAAGCCTATGAGAAAATTCCCCGTCTGCGTGAAATCGACGAGGAAGTAGCTACTTTAAGTGCCAGGAAGGCCCGGGCCCTGATCAGCCGCCAGGAAGTCGGCATTGAAGATCTTCGCAATGATATTGCCCTGCTTTCCCAGGAACGCACTGCATTACTGCTTTCTTCCGGCTATCCTGCTGATTATTTGGAGATGAGCTACACCTGCCCTCTTTGCCAGGATACTGGCTATATCGGCAGCCAGAAATGCTCCTGTTTCAAGAAGGCAGAGATCGAACTTCTGTATACACAGTCAAATTTAAAAGAAATTCTTGAAAAAGAGAACTTTGACCACTTTTCTTTTGACTTTTATTCTGATACAATAACAAATGATTCAACGGGACTCACCGAACGTGAGACTGCACGTCGCGCGTATAAGATGGCGAAGGAATTTGTCGCTGACTTTGATAATTCTTTCCAGAACCTGTTTTTCTACGGCGACACAGGTGTGGGCAAGACCTTTCTTTCCCACTGCATCGCTCACGATCTTCTGGACAGTGCACACTGTGTACTTTATTTTTCTTCATTCGAGCTTTTTGATTTTCTTGCAGGCTCTGCTTTTTCCAGAGGCAGCGACGCTCCCGATGATGAACCGATTTTTGACTGTGACCTGCTGATTATTGATGACCTGGGTACAGAGCTTACCAACAGCTTTGTATCTTCACAGCTTTTCCTGTGCATCAATGAGCGGATCATGCGCAAGAAATCTACGATTATTTCCACAAACCTGAAGCTGGAAGATTTCTCAGCAACTTATTCTGAGAGAACCTTTTCCCGCATCGCCAGCAACTATCAGATGACCAAGCTTGTGGGAAAAGATATCCGCATTCAGAAAATTTTTTTAGGAGGAAAGTAAAGAATGGCACAAGAAGAATTGACTACACTTCCCGTTGGAAGACTGGGATTAGTTCCTTTGGAAAGCTGCAGGAGCCTTGGACAGAAAGTCGACGAATGGCTCGTTAAGTGGCGTAAGGAGCGTGAGCATTCAGAATCAGATTCTTTCGCCTTTGAAGGATACAAAAGAGATTCCTATACAATCAAAGTTCAGAACCCTCGTTTCGGTTCCGGAGAAGGTAAATGTGTGATCACCGAGTCCGTGCGAGGAGATGATGTTTATATTCTTGTAGATGTATGTAACTACAACATCTCATATCCAATTGGCAAATACACCAACCTGATGTCCCCAGATGATCATTATCAGGATCTGAAGCGTGTAATTGCAGCTATTGGAGGAAAGGCCCGCCGCGTGAATGTAATCATGCCATACCTTTATGAGGGTCGTCAGAGCAAGCGTATTGGAAGAGAGTCTCTTGACTGTGCTACTTCCCTTCATGAACTGATAAATATGGGAGTTGAAAATATTATCACTTTCGACGCACATGACCCACAGATTCAGAATGCCACCCCACTTCATGGATTTGAGACTGTTCAGCCTTCTTATCAGTTTATCAAGGCTCTTCTGAACCATGAACAGGGACTTCATATTGACAATGAGCATTTTATGATCATCAGCCCGGATGAGGGCAGCATGAGCCGTGCGATCTATCTTGCAAACATCCTGGGTGTTGATATGGGCATGTATTACAAACGCCTTGACTACTCCAAGAATATAGGAGGAAGACATCCGATTGCAGCCTATGAGTTCCTTGGTCCAAATGTAGCAGGCAAGGATATGATCCTGATTGATGACATGATCTCTTCTGGTGACACTATCCTGAAGATTGCTTCTCTTCTTAAGGACAGGGGTGCCGGCAGAATTTACCTTTGCTCCACTTTCGGTCTGTTTACAGACAACCTTAAGAAATTCGATGAAGCACATGCTGCTGGCGTGTTTGACAAGCTTCTCACTACCAATATGGTATATCAGTCTGAGGAACTTCTTGCAAAACCATATTACATTTCCTGTGATATGAGCAAAATACATTGCACTGATCATTGATACACTGAATCATGATATGTCTGTAAGCCATCTGCTGAATCCAGTTGACAGGATTAAACGCTGTGTAAAACAAATATATGGCACAGTATGAGAAATAAATAAAATAATTTGAGGCTGACCCTTCCAGGTGTCAGCCTCTTGTTTTGTTATCATTTATTTGTAACTGTTCAGTACTTTCACAGTTACATGCTTCGTGATCACTTAACATTCACTGTAACAGTTTTCTAAAAAAATGTCAGCCATATCCTTATTATTGGTAAAAAGCAGCACCTGTCTGGGCTGTTTTTTCAGCCACCTGAAAAACTGCCATAAGCTTATCCTGATTCTTTCCCTATCGGAAAAATAGTAACATCCAAAAATCAAAACAATAGGAAAAAAACAGTTTTCAATTCGTGAACAACTCAGCAGCAGCCATCTG
>ENA-OQHL01001215-OQHL01001215.1-human-gut-metagenome-genome-assembly--contig:-NODE-1215-length-13876-cov-3.318132_pt1 | contig 13876 bp, 17 predicted proteins | sample MGYA00242565_ERZ504723 | MGnify/ENA primary metagenome ERZ504723 (study PRJEB26092, sample SAMD00036211) | human gut metagenome | host: Homo sapiens | study: EMG produced TPA metagenomics assembly of... | reverse complement strand
TGCACCGAAATCGCAAAGAAGCTGGGCGTATCGCTGAACACTGTGAAATCGTGGAAGAAGCGCTATTGGGATGCACAAAAGGGTGCACCCAAGAAACGCACCTCGCCGCACCCCAAAGGTGCATCCTCCAAGCGCACCCCGAAAGCCCCGCAGGATGGAAAACCGAAACCGGGTGCACCGCCGGGCAATGTCAATGCAGTTGGCAATCATGGTGGTGCGCCGCCGGGAAACCAGAATGCCTTGAAACACGGCGGGTGGTCCGCTGTAATGTTCGGTGCCTTTTCGGAAGAGAATCAGAAAGCTATCCAGGACTGCACGAAGGATGTGGATGCAGAAGACCTGCTGATACAGGAGCTTCAACTGCTGACTGCCCGGGAGGCCTTTCTGCTTCAGCGCATTTCCGCAGTCCAGGAAAAGAAGCAGCACATCCAGTCGGTGCACACATCCAAGTCCAGCCGGTCGTTTACCCGCTTGGATGAGGATAAGGAAAAAGAGGCCCACGACAAGGAGGTCTACATTGAGCGGATAGATGCCAAAGTCAGTCGGGAAGAAAGGCTCCCCGGCACCACCGTAGAAACATCAACCACCGTTGAATCAAGCTACCTTATCGTGGAACGCTTAGAGCGGCTATTGACCGATGTACAGCGCCAGAAGTCCAAGGTGATACAACAGCTTGCCGACCTGCGCAGAATGAGCAACAGCGGCAAGAATGAGCTGGTAGACGATTGGGTCGCGGCGGTCGAGGCGGCAGACACGGAAGCGGAGGATGCGGACGATGGCACTGAGACAACGTGAAGTCTTTGCCAAGCGGATCCCGCTGTACCGTAAAGACCCTTGCTTGTTCTTCAAAGAGGTCACTGGCTTCAAGCCTGATCCGTGGCAAAAAGAAGCCGCCACAGCTATTGCACAACACCGCAAGGTTTCAATTCGCTCAGGACAGGGCGTTGGCAAGACTGCTTTTGAAGCGAACCTAGTCCTTTGGTTTCTGTCTTGCTTCCCGTATCCACGCGTGGTGTGCACGGCTCCGACTCGTCAGCAGTTAAATGATGTCCTCTGGGCCGAGATTGCCAAGTGGCAGGAACGCAGCCCTGTCTTGCAGGCTATGCTTGTATGGACAAAGACTCGTGTTTACATGAGAGGACATGAGAAACGCTGGTTCGCCGTGGCTCGAACAGCCACCAAGCCGGAGAATATGCAGGGCTTCCACGAAGACAATATGCTTTTCGTGGTGGATGAGGCATCTGGTGTTGCTGACCCCATCATGGAGGCTATACAGGGCACGCTTTCCGGCGATAACAACCGCTTACTGATGTGCGGAAACCCAACGCAGAACACTGGCACATTCCACGATTCGCATACCGTGGACGCCCAGTCCTACTACTGTATGAAGGTGTCCAGCAGGGACAGCCCCCGCACGAATAAGCAGAATATCGCTGACTTGGAGCGGAAGTTCGGCAAGAACAGCAATGTAGTCCGTGTCCGTGTTGACGGAGAGTTCCCGGAGAATGAGGACGATGTCTTTATTCCGATGGCACTCGCCACAAAGGCTGTCAATACTGAACCTCTGGAACATTGTTCTCCAGCCCGGATATCCATCGGGTGTGACGTTGCCCGCTTTGGCAACGATGATACGGCCATTGCACAGAACATTGATGGAGATATCCAAAAGCTGGTCACACGCCACGGTCAAGACCTGTACGCTACGGCAGATGATATCATTGCGATATATAAAGCCCTGCGTGCAGCGTATCCGCAGTACCGCGGCCTGATTTATGCGGTCATTGATGACACCGGCGTTGGCGGCGGCGTGACCGACATTCTCAACCGAGAAAAGATTCGGCAGAAGCTAACCAAGCTGATGGTCGTGCCGGTGAACTTCTCCAGCGCCGTGCCGGACAAGGAAGCCGCCGGGCGCTATGCAGATATCGCAACGTGGATGTGGGCAGTCCTACGGGATATGGCCACGGCAGGCACCCTACATATCCCGAACGATTCAACCCTGATAGGACAACTTACCACCCGTAAATACATCTTCGCGGGCACACCACTGAAGCTGAAACTTGAAGGCAAGGATGCCTTGAAGAAGCGCGGCCTGACCAGTCCTGACCGCGCTGATGCGGTAGCTCTTGCGCTGTATGAGGGCGGCATCTTTGATGTGCGCAGTCTGATATGATAGCCGGAAAGGAGAAAAGGTGAAAAAAGTTATTGCCGGTAAAATCAAACCACAACTTCGCCTCGATGGCTATTACAACGTCCTGAACAAGTATGGCACCCAGCACGATAGCACCGAGTATTACCAGTGGGCAACTGGTGCTGCTGTGACAGACGCGGAACTGGCCGACCTTTATGCAGGAAATGGTCTGTTTTCGACCATCATTGATGCCCCAGCGGATGATGCCACCAAGAATGGCATTGACCTGGGTATCAAGGATAAAGACCTACAAAAGCGGCTGGATGACCACCTGCAGACCATTCACTACCAAAGCAAACTTGCAAAGGCGCTGAAATGGGCGCGTCTGTTCGGTGGCTCCGCTGTTGTTATGCTGGTGGACGATGGCAGACTTCTTCAGGATCCGCTGAACTGGCGGGATGTTCACGGCGTGGCAGAATTGCTGGTTTACGGCCGCAACGAGGTGTTCCCGCTGTGGATCAACGGCTATGAGAACAACCCTGACGATGAAAACTACCGCAAAGGCGGTACGGGCATCCCGGAGTTTTACCAGGTGAACAGCGTGTACGGCAGTTATGTGGTGCATTCTTCCCGCTGCCTGATATTCCATAACGGGGAGATCCCCGAAGGCTCCACGATGGCCAACCTCTACCGTACATGGGGCATTCCGGAGTATATGCGCATCCGTGAAGAACTGCGGAATGCCAGCATCGGCCCGGGCTACTCCATTCGACTGCTGGAACGGCTGTCGATGGTAACATACAAAATGAAGAACCTTGCCAACGTTCTGTCTACGGCAGACGGTGACGATACGGTGCTTCAGCGTATGGAAATGCTTGACCTTGCCCGCAATCTGCTGAACATGGTCTTTATTGATGCAGATGGCGAGGATGTGGGCATTCAATCCCTGTCTGTGGCTGGTGTTAAGGATATTCTGGACAATGCCTGCGCAATGCTGTCTGCTGTGAGCCATATCCCGCAGACTAGGCTCTTTGGCCGTTCCCCAGCGGGTGAAAATGCCACCGGCGAAGGGGACATGGAGAACTATAAGGAAGCCGTGTCCGGCATCCAGTCTGGCGACCTCCGGGACAACACCCGCACGCTGGTCGAACTGATTCTGCGCGGAATGGTGTGGAACGGCGAAATCAAAGAGGTGCCGGAGTACACTATCACCTACAAGAGCGCATGGAGCCTGTCTGATGATGAAAAGGCTACGCAGGACCAGGCGAATGCCGCGGCCCAGCTTACCAGAGCACAGACTGTATCTACATACGTTACGGCTGGTATTTTGGAAATCCCCGAGGTTCGCCAGTCCTTGGCGCAGGATGAACAGTTTGACCCTGAAAACATCATCACGGAAGCAGATGTTAATCAGGACTGGGGCTTGGGCGAGGCTGACGTTCCCCAGCCGACCAATCCGCAGAACCCGCCTGCGGCAGGCAACCTGGTTACGGATGAAGGTGACTGCGGTTATGTTGCCGGCTTCGTTCTGAATGATGGAAAAATCCTCTGCGGCCAACGCTCCGATGGGCAAGGCTGGTGCGGCCCCGGCGGTCACATCGAACCCGGGGAAACGCCGAGCGTGGCATTCCGCCGGGAAGCAAAGGAAGAGTTCAATATTGACGTGGGAGATATTACCTATCTCGGCAACTGCAAGGGCAAGCCGGATGAGGTGCTTCCCGTTCAGATCTATCTCGTCAATGGCTTCGATGGCGTTCCTCGGTGTGACCAAAAGGAGATGTTCACGGCTACATGGATGCCCCCTGAACAGATTTTGAAACAGGATGTGCCCGGTGGACTTGTGTTTGAACCGTTTCTCAGAAGCGTGAAAGAATACCTTGACAGGCTGGGCATTACACTGGATGATTTTGACGAGAGCAAGCACAACCGCGATGAAGATGGAAAGTTCTCCAGTTCTGGCGGTTCTACATCATCAAAAGATGTATCGAGCGAGGAAAATTCATCAAAAGACTTGAATGATTCTCAAAGTCATGCTAAAATAAATTCTAACGCAGTTTCGGCAAAAGGCGCGAACATTTTCAAGGTGAAAGGTTTCCCCAACAAGCAGAAGCTGAACAACCACTGGCAGAATGGAAGAACCCACGCCGCTGAGTACGCTCCCGATGGCATTACAACAAAGGAGCAGTACGAAAAGCGGGCGGTTCAACTTTTGGAAAGCCCGTGCGGAAACGGTATAAAAGGCTACAAGACAAAAGATGGCCTTGTGTGCCGGTATGACGCGAAGAAAAATGACTTTGCAAAAGGTTCCCCAGAGAAGGGCGTAAGAACGATGTTCAAGCCTGACGATGGGGAAGATTACTATAAACGTCAGCTTGAATTGGAAGGAATCGAAGATGACTGAGAAAATCCTCTGCCCGGTATGTGGGCAGCATAGCTTTGATGAAGACAACGATTTTGAGGAATGCCCCGTGTGCGGCTGGGTAAATGATGGCGTGCAGAGAGCGGATCCTGATTATCGCGGCGGTTATAACCGCATCAGCCTGAACGAAGCTAAAAAGAAGTTTGCCGAAGGCAAAAAGGTGTTTGACTAAAATATTGGCGTTGAGAGCCTTTGCAGGTGACGTGAAAGCGTCCCTCGCAAAGGCTCTTTTTGTTTGCAGTCATAGCTCAGTTGGTAGAGCGCCTGCCCTCCAAGCAGGATGCCGCGGGTTCAAGCCCCGTTGACTGCTCCATATCGAGGGTTGGCCAAGTTGGATAAGGCATGGGCCTTTGACTCCCAGACCGCCGGTTCGAGCCCGGTACCCTCGGCTTTTACGCTGGTGTAGCTCAATAGGACAGAGCAGGCGATTTGTAACCGTCAGGCTGTGGGTTCAATCCCCACCTCCAGCACCACCCGCCGTACACCGTAATCGGCACCTCGATGGCATGAGGGAGCACCGACCCTGCTCCCAACAGACCGCTGCGAAGTGTTCCGGCCTGTTCCATGACAGAGCCGGCGCGGAGCCATAAACCGCGTTCCTTCCGCTTCGCACTTGGACGGATGCGCGCTGTAAGCAAAAGGTCAAAAATTCAAGCGCTGCATGCCATAAGAACAAAGACCCTGCATCAAGGTGGAGATGCAGGGTCTTTTTGATGTCTGCAAAGGGAAAATGGTTCCCGGAAAGATAAAGAGGTGGATATGCCTGTGAAGAATAATGGGCCCGGCATGACCGGGCGCTCTTCAATGATGAAAAAATCAAAGATCGAGCCGGAGTATCCGCAGTGGGCAGAAAGCAAGATGCGCGCAATCGAAAATCGGCGGTTGAAAGAACTGCAGAAGATTGTGCGAGAATCCATGCCTGAAATTCTGGCTATCGTTGCGGAAGAACAGAAAACCGGCTCCGACAGCATCAGACATGATGGATACAGCGACATGGTTCGCCGCATCCAGAACAGGTTCCGCATTATGCGTGACCGGCTCAGTCGGCGGCTGAAAACCGATCCGTTGGAACGGGATGTTCGCCGGTGCGCTGACTACACCGACCGGCGGCAACTCAAAGAATGGCAGCGCAGCGTGCGCGCCACGCTGGGAGTGGATATCCATGACGACTTCTTTCTCGGCGAAAGATACGACCTGATGCTTAAAAGATGGGTTGAGCAAAATGTCAGCTTCATTACCAGCATTGAAAGCGACTGCTTCGATGATATGGAGAACGTCATTATTGAGGGTTTTGCAAAAGGCCGCACCCCGGCGGCGATTTCCAATGAAATTCAACGCCGGTTTGATGTGACCAAGTCGAAAGCCAATCTTCTTGCGCGTGACCAGGTGGGCACCCTGAGCGCGAATCTGACCCGCACAAGGCAGGAATCCGCTGGGGTAGAGGAATATATCTGGAGTTCATCAGGTGATGAACGTGTGCGCGAATGCCACCGTGAACTTGATGGCCAGAAATTCCGTTATGACGATCCGCCGGCCATGTGGTACATGACAAAGCACGGCAAAGTGTATAGCGGGCGGCATTGCAATCCCGGAGAGGACTACCAGTGCCGCTGTGTTGCAAAAACCTGTCTTTAACTTCGATAGGCTGAATTCTGCAGCCTTTAAGGAGAAGAAACAATGAAACAGAATCCGCCGCTAGTCCTTCGGAGCGAAATGCGGACAGACAGTGTGCCTGTCGATGAGCATTACAGCACCGAGGGATATTTTTATGATAACCCCATCCTGACCCGCACGGGCATCTTCAAGTACACGCTGGAAGATGGCTCGGAGCGTCGAGAATTGCGCAGGCCGGAAGATGTGTTTGCCCCGGAAAGCCTTGCAAGCTATGAGGGAAAACCCATCATCATAACCCACGATGCGCAGGTAATCGACAAGGACAATGCCCGCCGGGAGAGAGTGGGAACAATCCTGACCCCTGGACAGCAGGACGGAGAAACCGTTCGTGCAAAAATCGTCATTGACGACCCGGATGCGGTAAAGGCATCCGGTCTGCGGGAACTGTCTGTTGGGTATTATCAGGACCTTATCATGGAACCCGGAGAATGGAACGGAGAGCCGTATGATGCAATCCAGACCCATATCCGTGTCAATCATCTGGCACTGGTTGCTGTCGCCCGTGCCGGTGATGATGCCCGCCTGAATATGGACAGCCAAGATAACAATGGAGGTATGACCCCTATGGATGAGAACGAAAAGATGAACAACCCCACTCAGGACGATGATACCACCGTGGACACTACGAAGCCTACCACTGATGATGGCGAGGATGCGGGCGGTCCCCCTGCGGCTCCCGGCCTTGACCCCGTTGGCATTCAGGCAGCAATCAAGGCGTACATGGCGGCAACAGCCGGCGGCGCTACTGCTGACGATGAAAATGACCCGGCAGCAGGCGGTGAGCCTGCAAAGCCCACCGAGGATGATGGCGAGGATGATCCTACAAAGCCCGATGCGCTGGCAGAGATTACTGCCCGCCGTGATGCCATGGAGGACGGTCAGGCTAAAGCGGACATCAACACCCTGCTGTCTATGCTGGATGCCGCAAATGCCCGCGCTGATGCTGCAGAGGACGACACCAAGCCTACCGAAGATGAGGATGATACCTCGGACGATTCCAGCAACCAGCTGAACCATGACAGCGCCGCATCCATTGCCGCGCAGGTCAGCCAGCGTGTGGAACTGTGTCGGCTGGGCGATAAGCTGCATCTGGATGGCATGGAGTCCATGCCGGTAATGCAGGCAAAGAAAAAGGTCGTTCATGCCGTTATTCCGGGTATGCGTCTGGATGGCAAGAGCAAAGCCTACATCAACGCGGCTTTTGATATCGCAAAGGGTAAAATCAATGGTCGCAAGACTGTGGCAGACCAGCGTCGTCAGGTGTTCAATGCTGATTCCGCAAATGCGGCAGTCCGCAATGTGGGCAAGAAGAACAACCCTGACGAGGCCCGCGATCGTATGATCCAGCGTCATGCTGGCGAGAAGGAGGACTAAGCTATGAGCAATATGGCAGTACAGATGAACTACGGCGAGCCTAGCCGCGGTATGCCCGGCCTGCTTTATGACCGTGCGAATTACGATGCAGTCACCCGCCGGAATGGTGCAGAGGATGGCAAGCTGTTCTTCGGCTGCGGCGTTGTGCAGGGCACCGAGCCGGGCAAGGATATTGCCCTGCCGGCTACCGGCGCAACTGCCGATAAGTTTGAAGGCGTTGTGATGTACAGCGCCAATACCGAAATGGACGATGATGGTGCCGTGCTCCTGCGCAAGGGCCAGATCCTGGACGTTTGCCAGTCCGGCAAGCTGTGGGTGCAGCTGGTTGATTCTGTGGAACCCGCCTATGGCCAGCCGGTGTATCTGGTGATTACCGGTGATGATGCCGGCAAGTTCACTCCGACCAAGGGCACCAACCTGGCCGTTAAGGCCCGCTTCATCGGTGCGGCACAGAACGGCATCGCACCCGCCCAGTTCGTAGAGCAGCTCTAAGGAGGTATAACCTATGGCTAAGTTTAATCCCTTTGACCCCGCCAATGGCTACAGCGAGGAAGACCGCGTTGCCCTGTCCGGCAAATGCTCTTCGCTTATCAATCAGGCGTATAAGAATCCTTTCCCTGGCGCAGCGCTTCGTCTGGATGCCGCTGACAATGCAGGCATCTTCTTTGCCAAGCAGCTGGCTCACGTTAAGACCAAGGCGTATGACAAGGAGTTTCCGGAACTGTCTGGCCTGAAAATCTTCCCGCAGACCAGCGATACCGATGAGGGCGCGGCCTACATCGAGTACTACTCCTATGAGCCTGTGGGCTTTGCTGACATCATCGCCAACTATGCTTCAGACCTGCCCCGCGTTGATGTGAAGGGCACTCCCCATCGTGCTGAAATCGTCAACATCGGTGACAGCTACGGTTACAATGTGCAGGAACTGCGCGCCTGCCGCCGCAATGCCGTTCTGGGCATCATGAAGTCTCTGGACTCCGCCCGTGCAGAAGCCGCCCGCCGCGTGTATGATGTGAAGGTGAATCACCTGATCTGGAACGGCGATGCAAAGACCGGCATCATCGGCGTGCTGTCCTCCGACAATAATATCCCCATCTACACCCTCCAGAACGGTGCCAGCGGCAAGTCTGACTGGGCAAGCAAAACGGCCGATGAAATCGCCGCAGACATTGCCGGCATTCTGAACTACATTGACACCCTGACCCAGAGTGTGGAGCACCCGGATTCCTGGGTCATGCCCAATGACCTCTACACCAGCCTGAACCTGCGCCGCATTGATGGCACCGGTGAATCTGTGCTGTCCTACATCAAGGACCATACTCCCCAGATTACCAACTGGGAGGTTGCTGGCGAACTGTCCAAGGGCAATACGGACTACAACACCACGGGTAAGAACATCGGCCTGCTGTACACCAAGGACGCTGAAAAGATGTACCATGATGTGCCTATGGCATTCCTGCAGCACGCGCCGCAGGATCGTAATCTGGAAATTGTCATCAACTGCGAAGGGCGCGATGCAGGCATGGCTATTCCTTATCCTCTGTCTGCCTGCCTGGTCTATGGCCTGTAAGAAAGGAGCAACATCATGAAGATCAAAAACATTTCTGTAAAGCCTATCTGCATCGGCGGCGTGTCCTTGCTGCCGGGCGATACCGCGGACATTGACGCAGCCTGTGAGGATGCGGTGCCTTTCTACATTGATATGGGCTATGTGCAGGAGGTACAGGAGAAGAAGGCACGCAAGGCCAAGGCTGAGCCGGAGCCCGCTTCCGATGCTTCGGCAGAGGCTGAGTCCTGATGGATGCGCCTGATATCGCTGCCATTACCAAAATCGTAAAGATGGTGGGCACCGAGTTTAAGACCATGTCGGACGAAGACATTTCGTTCTGGATTGGTCTGCAAGCACCGGTTATTTCGCAGAAAAAATTTGGAGCGGACTATAATCTGGCTGTGGCGCTTTTGGTGTGTCATGCTATGAAAATGGCAGGCAATGGTGACAGTTCTCTTGGAACCATTGCGAACACCGGGCGGCTTGCCAGCGTATCCGAAGGTGGAGTGAGCATTTCCTTTGCTACCAGCACTGCCGGGACTACCGGAGATGCTGAATATCAGCTTACTTCCTACGGCTTGCAGTTTATTTCGGTTCGAAACCGACATATCGTGCCCATCATGATTCGATAAGGAGGCCCACCCTATGGCGGTAGTTGGAGACATTGGTCTTGACCTGACCCCGGAGGGCAGAGCGGCGATGGAACGCCTGAATGAACTGGCCGATGTGACCATAGAGGTTGGGTATCAGGCGGATCAAAAGGCGGCTGACGATGAAACATCGCTGGCCGAGGTTGCCTACTGGAACCACTACGGAACCCTCCACAAAGATGGTTCTGTGATGATTCCAGCCCGCCCTTTTATGGACACCATTAAGAAGCACTCGGAAGAACTGTCAGAGTTTTCGCAGCAGGCATTGTCCTCTCTGGAAACAGCTGATGAAGTTGCCAATGCGATAGGTTCGCAGGCAAAGTCCATGATTCAGGATGCAATCAAGGATGAGGAATGGGCCCCCAATGCACCCATTACCATCGAGGGCGGCTGGATGATGAATGAATACGGCAAGAAAGGCCCGGTGCCTGTACATATTGAGGGCAAAAGTTCCACGAAACCCCTGATTGATACGGGTGCTTTGCGTCAGAACTGCCAGTACGTTATCACGAAAGGAAAGAAATGAACATCTTTAAGCAGATGTACACCGTGCGCCGCTATAAGGGCACCAGGTGGGACAGTGGCACGGCCGAAACAACTTACTCGGATATGCAGCTTCCGCTTGATGTACAGGCCAAAACGCGCCGCAATCAGGATGATGCTTCCGGCCGTTCTACGACCGGCATTCTGACCGTGTATAGCGATGTCCAGCTTTTTCCTACGGAACCGGATAAGCAAATGACCGGTGACCGCCTGCTTTACATGGGGCAGTGGTACGCCTGTAAATCGTCCATCTACTGGGGAAATACAATCCTGAAGCACTGGATATCGGAGTTTGAAGCCGTTGAGGGCGAGAAAGGGGAGAACGCCAATGACACCAGCTGAGTGTCGTGAGAAGGTTCGGCTCATGTTTGTGGAACTGTACCCCCATTGCACGGTGATTTACAGCTATCCCAATTCCGTGCGCCCACCACTCCCGTATGTCGTTCTGGATTTTGAACGCATCGACCAGGTTGGTTCGTTTGAGCGTATCGAGGACGGTATTCTTTGGCAGGAAAAAAGCAAGCACATTCCGTTTTCTGCTGAACTGGTCACCGAGAGCAAGACAGAGCACGCCGCCGGGGTGAAAAAGGTTGGTTTGTCAACGGCCGTAGATGACCTTGAGCAGGCTGTTCAGTTCTTTGACAGCCAATACGCGGGTGACAAAATGCGCGCCATGAACATCACGGTATGCGCAGACGGATCACCTGAAGCAATCCACAACAGCGCGCCCGGCGTAGAGAGGGCGCGCTGTTCCTTTTATGTGGACTTTGTGCAGAGTACGAAGGAGTACGCTGCTTTGGCTCCGGCTGACGGAGAATATTCGGAAGACCATGCCAGCGCGGCATCCAAAACGGTCGCGGACATGAAAGCCGGATGGTTTGATGAGGTTGAAGTCGAGAAGAAATTTGAAGATGAGTAAAGGAGTGAAAGCAACGTGAATATCGACAAAATCGTTGAGGTCAATATCCAGATTTCTGAGGCGATGTCCATCGATGGCGGCTACGATACCATTCTTATCATGGGCCCGCTGCCGAAAACGCCCGGCGGTCGTGTTACGCCTGATGTGGCGGGCTATGCCAGTCTGCAGGACCTCAAAGGGGCCGGCTTTACGTCTGATGATCCTGTGTACATCGCGGCCAGCAAGGTGTTTGGCCAGTCGCCGAAGCCGCCTGCAGTCATGATTGCGGTGCAGAAGTTGTCCAGCGGTTCCACCGAAAAGGTGGATGTGACCCTTGACCGGGCCATTGGTATGCCGGGCTGGTACTGCATCTGCCCGGCGGGCATCAAGGAGGACTTTTACCAGAGCATCGCGGACTGGACAGAAGCAAATGAAAACTCTGCGTCTGCGAAACTACTGGTATTTCGTCCTCTCCGGTATCGGATGCTATGCTGCGCACCGCAGTGATTCATGCGACCGCAGAGAATGACTGTGTGAACTGCGCCTACGCTGCCCGGTTCCTTTCCTATGACCCGGGCAGTGAGCAGTGGTGCTTCAAGTCGCTTTCCATGGTGTCTGCGCAGGGTCTGTCCACTACGGATATTGCAAGCCTGGAAGCACGCAATATTTCGTACTATACGACCGTTGGCAGCAAGGCCATGGTGCAGGGCGGCAAGGTGAGCGGCGGCGAATGGATTGACACCATCCGCTTCCGTGACTGGCTGAAGACCGAGATTCAGTCCAAGGTGCTGAACCTGCTCCTAGGACTGCCCAAGGTGCCCTACACCGACCAGGGCATCGCGCTGGTACAGAATGCTGTTATTGATGCCCTGGAAGAGGGCGTGCGTGCTGGTGGCATTGTGCAGGATGCTTCCTCTGATGATGGAGAAGCATCCCGCGCCTATACCGTCACGGTGCCGCGTGCGGCCGACCTGGATGCCGCAACCCGCAAGAGCCGCCGCCTTACCGGTGTGACGTGGACTGCGCAGCTGGCGGGCGCACTGATCGCCGCAAAAATTGGCGGCACACTGAATTACTGAGAAAGGAGCACCGCTAAATGCGTGGAGATGTAACTGTCTATTCCCCGAAAAACGTTTTATGCACTATGGGCATTCATATCGCATCGGGCTTTACGGAAGATGGTTTTATCACCATCACTCCGCAGGGCGATGGTGTGACAGATGAAGCCGGCGCAGATGGCGAAGTGGTCATTTCGATTCCGGATGATCCTCGCTACGAAATCAAGCTGGTCCTGCAGTACGGTTCCAAAACAAACAACTGGCTGCTGAAGCAGTACAACAATAACAAGCAGACCCCGGGCAACGGCCTTTTCAATATGCAGGTCAAGGATCTGGGCTCTAACCCGGACTTCACAGCGTCCAAGGCATGGGTTTCCAAGCCTGCCCCGTGTGCTTATGGCAAGACCGGCCAGAGCCAGGAGTGGACGCTGCGGGCTGTTGGTAAGATGGAACCGAAGAACTGAAAGGAAGGAACCTGATATGAAAATGAAACGCATGGAAATGCGCGACATTACGGTTGGTGAATACCAGTTTAAGATTCGCCCGTTTGGCGCAAGGGATGCTACCTACATCTTTGGCGATGTCGCATCCATCATCCTGCCTATCCTGGGCACCGTTTCGGTTGCAAGCAACGATAAGGATGCCATTCACATGGAAATGTTTGACGGGATGGACATGGACAAGGATTCGCTGGTCAAGGCGCTTGGCCGCATTGATGGAAGAACATTGAGTAAGCTGGTAAATGAACTTCTGCTGAGCCACAGCAATGTGCGCGTTCTGAATCCCGAAAATGGGGTTTATGAAGTTATGAATGAAGATGCTTATGACGAAATCTTCTGTCAGTACCTTGCTGGTATGCTTATCCTTTGCGCTGAAGTTATCCGTCTGAACTTCAGCGGTTTTTTCAGCGATGCGAGCACCCTCTTTGGACGCCTTTTCAAAGTGCGCCATGCGGGCAGCTCGAACAATACGGAGAGTTCGACAACGACAGAGTAACGAACCTTGAATGGATTATGTATACCCTGATTCGTGAGCGGGTGGCTTCGATGTACGAACTGACCTATGTTTATAATCTGGATGAAATGCTAAAACTCTACGACCTGATTATGATGCAGCGGGACATTGAGTACGCCAAAAGCCAAGAGGACAGAAGGGGGGATACATAAGTGGCGGCGAAGGAAACTGTAATCGGAAAGTTCGTCAATCAAATTCTGTTCAAGGTCGATAAAAGCTCTGTTGATGACGCAAAAAGCGCTATCAGCGAAGTAAAAGGCTTTGCAGCTAAAGCACTTGGCGCAATCGGCATCGGCTTTTCCTTTACTAAGCTTGCTAGTCTTGCAGAGGAATTTGGCAGTATCAACGATACCATCCGCGGGGCAACCCGCGAGATGGGAGACCAAGCGGATATCCAGCAGAAGATTCTGAAAGGGGCTCAGGATTGCCGTGAAGAATACGGGGTCATGGCTGGAGATGTGACAAAGCTGGTGCAGCTGAACAGTAAGCTGTTCCCAGTTGATGATGCTGTGAAGTTTGTTTCGCTTGTCGAAAAGCTGGAAAAAGGCTCCGGCAGAGAAGCAAAT
>ENA-OQHL01001214-OQHL01001214.1-human-gut-metagenome-genome-assembly--contig:-NODE-1214-length-13889-cov-3.034661_pt1 | contig 13889 bp, 14 predicted proteins | sample MGYA00242565_ERZ504723 | MGnify/ENA primary metagenome ERZ504723 (study PRJEB26092, sample SAMD00036211) | human gut metagenome | host: Homo sapiens | study: EMG produced TPA metagenomics assembly of... | reverse complement strand
CCCTTCCCAGTTCAAAAATCAGATTCATGCTTCCTCCCAATGCTATAAGCTATATTATAGGTTACTTATAGCGTATCACTTTTTGTGCAACCTGTCAATTTTTTTCAGAACATTTTGTTACAGTTCAGCCATGTACAAAGTCACAAAATCTGAGTTCAAACTTGTTTGAAAACGAAGATTTTTTGTGTACTTTGTATATGGCGTTCTGCCATCAGCGAGGATTTAGCCACGCAAGTGGCGATAAGGCCGCACAGCGGCTAATCCGAGCTGTCATGGCTGAACTGTAACATAACAGTCAATACCGCACAAAGGTCGCATGATGCCTGCTTCTCTCACACTTTCTCCCAGTATACCTGGAATGGTTCCCGGTCTATCTCAAACAACGGTTTCCACACAAGCCCACGATAGCAAAATGTCAGCCCGTCTTTCTCTGCTTCCTGCTCTGCCTTCCCTGGATCGATATCAAGCTTTAAGAATCGCTCTTCTTTACTTAAAGCTGCCAGCACATAAGGTCCGTACAGTAAGGAGTGCAGCTCCGGGCGGTCCGGTGTGGATTCCAGATAAAATCCGCAAGGAAAGAGACAGCGGATTTCATGCACACCTTCCGGTACGGTCATACAAAGGTATCCGGATTCCACAGACATCGTATCCTGCTTCTTCCCGTCAATCCATAGTCCTCTTTCTTCCCCGCTCCATCCCGGAATACGAACAGCCATCGGAAACTCCTCTCTGCTCTCCACTTCCAGCACCACTGTTTCTGGATGTTCCATCTCTGTCATTTGTCGGATTGTGATCCCCGCATCCTTCCATTCCAGCCTGGATTTCAGGAACAGATTGACATACAGTTTTTGTCCCTCGTGTGCGTAAACCATGTCCGCATATTTAAAATGGCTCTCCAGTCCAGTCCCGTGACAACAGGAATTCTCGTGTTCAAATTCCTTATGAAATCCCGGCGCCAGCGGTGTAAAATACACTGTTTCTCCTGTTGTTCCGTGCTCTCTTCCTCCCAGGATATGGTTTGTCATCGTCCGCTCATAATAGTCCATCCGCTCTTTTTGGTTTTCAAAGCGGTACAGCTCTTTCGTCAGCTTCAGCATATTATAAGAAGCGCAGCTCTCTGCCGTGTGCTTTGTAAGCAGACTTCCAATCCGGCCAGGTCCGTGGAACATCTCGTTTTCCCCGGTTCCTCCAATGGTATACACATGGGCTTTTGTCACGGCTTCCCAAAAATAGGAAGCAATATCGTAATACATCTTTTCACCGGTGCCCCGGAAGATTTCCATGGCTCCGATGATCTGCGGAATATGCTGATTGGCGTGAAGATTTTCCAGGGCGTCTACCTGCTGCTCCAGCGGCAGAAATAGCTTCTCATTATCAAAGTAACAGGCTGTCTCCAGAAATTCTTTCTTCCCGCTCATCCGGTAAAGTCTTGCCAGGACGTCATTCATCCCACCATACTCTCCGGCAATGTACATCCCCCACATCTTCATCCGCTGTTCCACCGGGAGGACAGACAGACGGCGGTAAACCCACATACCAAGCTTCTGGGCAACCTCAAACGCCTGGTCGATCCCGGCAAATTCATAACAGTCCAGAAGTCCTGCCAAAATCTTGTGAAGCGTATAATACGGCGCCCAGATGTCTGGATAAGGAGTGTATTTCTCCAGCTTATCAAACTGCTCTTCCGTATAGCCGCTCAAAAATCCCTCCCCGATTCCCGGCATACACGCAAAAGCATCCTGGCATTTTCCAAGCTCTCGTATCATATAGCAGGCTTTTTCCCTGATCCGCCCGTCTTTCCCAGCTTTATAGCAGAGTGCCAGTCCTGATAGGTAATGTCCTGTCGTATGACCCTTGAGATTACATTCCGGAGCGTCCCATCCGGTCATTGGCTCGGCTCCTTTTCTGTCCAGTCCGCAAGCTTCCCGGAAATTGTAAGCATTTGGTCATCGTCCGTCTGAAGCAGAAATTCCTGCATCTCCTTCTGTGCTGTATAAAATCTGCTGCCCTCCTCCAGAGATGCTTCGCCATGATCGAAATATTCTATCAGTGGCTCGGTACCCTTCTTCTCTTTCCGAAGCTCCTTCTCTACTGTCACCGTACAGGAAACCGGAACTGATAGTCCGTCCAGCTCCCCTCTCTCCTCAAACCCTCCCGTCTGCCCATAGCAGCGTTTTGCCCCATTTTCCCAGAGAATCCGGTGTACCAGCGTCTTTCCTTCTGTGGTATGGATGACCGCCACATACGGAAGGTACGTCGTCTCCCCTGCCTGGGCTTTCTTTTGGAGCGGTTCTACTTTTGTCACTTCAATCTTTGGCTTTTCCTCCAGAATACAGACCTTGTATTCCTTGGTCTCACTTACGCCTTTGTAAAAAAATTCCGCCCACAATGAGATGATCCGGTCGCCGGTTCCATAGGCGGGTCTTCTCACATTTCCCTCGGTATCGAGGAAACGCTCATGCCCGGAAATCCAGTGGATCTCGGATCCGTATTTCCCTTTTTTTCGGCAGGTTCAGATTGAACTCCACTGTGTTCAGATTGCCGAGATACAATGCCTCCATGTCTTTCCTGATGATTTCTCTTGCTTCCACGTGTTCTCTCCTTTTCTTTTAAGATTAAAAAAGAGAGCCATTGCTCCATAGATGTCCTTTCCCTATTTTGCAATGGCTCCTGTAAAAGGGTTCCTCTCCGGGTCAGCTTCCCGAACGCTTCTACGCATATACCCGGTCAGCTCTAACGGACAAAATTCGTCCTGGCCGGACTTTCCTTTTCCGGCAGTCCGTACTCCTCCTTACCGAGCTGAATACTCTTTATTAAAAACGACATATTTTTAGCGAGCGTCCGCATGATCTGAAGTCCTTCCGCATCCTTAAGCGCCTCACCTGGAGCGGCTCCATGGATACTGTTCCAGTATTGGCTTGAGGCTACCGGCATTCCGGAAATCGTAAAAAAACTTATTCAGCTCGTCAAACGTAGAAGACAATCCTCCTCTTCTTGCTACTGCAACCGCCGCTCCAACTTTCATCGTTTTGTCAAAATGGGTGCTGTAAAACAGCCTCGTAAGAAACGCTACCAGCGTCGCATTTGCAGAGGCATAGTACACCGGCGATCCCACAACAAGCCCGTCACATTCCTTGAATTTCTCCGCCGTCTGGTTGACCAGATCGTCAAAGACACATCTGCCTTTTTCAAAACACTGTCCACAGGCAATACAGCCCCGGATCGGTTTACTGCCCACCTGAACGATCTCGGTCTCAATTCCTTCTTCCGCAAAGACTTTCTCCATCTCATGGAGCGCAATCGCTGTATTTCCGTCCTTCTTTGGGCTTCCATTTAATATTAAAATCCTCATGTCGCATACCTCCTGACTCAAAATTCGTTTCCTGTCAGTCCTATTATAACACCAATTTGCCATAAAATGGAAACTCACTTAAACATCGGGTGCCGCCCTCAATCTCAATCTGATTTGCCGGATAGACATTCTCATCTTCCAGAAGCCGCACGATTAGTCCCATTTTCTTCTGCTTTACAGATTCATTTTCTCAACAAAAGCAGTTGGCTTCACTGTCAGTTCCACCCATGCCGGACGGAACCCGCTCCGGATCGCGTTTCTTGCCGATTTTATATTGGACCACTCGGACGTATAAAGGTTTTGAAAATCCTGGTTTTCCAATATCCGTATCTTATAGGAACAGTACTCTTTTCTTAACACCCTTACATCCGGCAGAAAATACTCTGCCATAAAGCACACCCGAAGATCATATTTTGCAAAAGCATCATTCAGTACATACAGATTTGGCGTCTCAAAACAATGCTCTACTGGATATTTCTCTATGTAATGCCGGACAAGCCCCTCATACTCTTTACCGACGGACGCCACAATATTGGTCCCGTAGGAAACAAGATGACATGCAAGCGGCAATTCCAGATACCGCCGTGCGTCCGGCCGCTCTTTGGAATATACAATCTTGTTTTCTGTTTTTACGAAATCTTCCGCCAGACAATTTGCATCCACAGCCGACTGTTCCATGGCAATCCTCAAGATCTCTTCGTTAGTCATCATCTCTCCCACCCGTAATCCTCTCTCCTGATATAGACTCTTTTTCCAATTCCCAGATATGGGGATCTCTCCGGAACCAGAGGCAGACTCCGATTCCCACAAATGCAATCACGAAAAAGAGAGCCGCCGCTCCGGATCCTTTTCCGTCGCCAAAAAGACGAATCAGAAAACTTCCCTCTTTCTGTGCTGCCATCATCGGCTCAAAGACCCGATCCACAAGGAAACCTCCCAGGAAATATCCAATCGGTATCGTGAAGAACTGAAAGGAGTTACGCACAGAATATACTCTCCCCTGCATTTCCAGGGGGATTCGAGTCCGCAAGATAACGTCCAGATTAGTATTCATCAGTGGAATCGCAATCCATCCAAGGAAACCGCCGATACACCAGATAAGCGGTGTTCTTCCAAGCGCCAACATAAAGTTTTCAAAACTCATAGCAAAAAGCAGGCTGTTGCAGATCACCCGCACACGGCTTTTCGGCTTTGGTAATACAGATGCCAGAATACTTCCCACAAGCGTGGCAATTCCAATTACAGCATTTACCATTCCCATGACAGTTTCATTTCCACCCTTTCTTGAGAGCATCATAGCCGGAAAGGCTGCATCATAAATAGATGCAACCAGATTAATCGCAGCCAAAAAGAGAATCAGTCCGAAAATTCCCCGCTCTGTCCTCAAATAGACAATCCCCTGACCAGCAGAGGTAAGCAAAGATTCCCTCTTCCACTCTCTTCCACTGGTTTCCGGAATCCGAATCTTCCATGCCAACGTCACAAACGCTGCCGCAAAGGTCAGAAGATCGAAAACAATAACGGCGCTCATTCCCGCAATTCCAAGTACTGCTGTCGCAAGGATCGGTGTCAAAATGGAATTCGTGGCACTGGCCAGATACCTCATCCCACCGACTTTCTGGTAATATTTTTCAGGCAGGATTCTTGTCACCGCAACCTCAGATGCCGGCTGCTGTACCGTATTCATTAGCCCGTTGATAATGTTGATCAAATAAAGATGCTCCACCTTTAGCATCTGTTCTTTCATCAGAATCAACATCACAACTGTGGATGCCGCCGCGACTGTATCACAGACAAGCATAGTCACTTTTTTGTTCCATCGGTCACTGAGTGCTCCCGCAAAAATACTGAAAATCACATACGGTGCGTAAGAACACACCATCAAAAGCGCGGTCATCAATGCCGATCTCTCCTGGGTGTACGACCAGATCACAAGTGCGTAACTGGTCATTGCGCTCCCCAGTGCTGAAAAAGACTGCGTGCTCCACAGCATCAGGAATGGTTTCATTTCACGATATGTAGTTTTATATTGATTCATAAGACTTTGCTCCTTTATCTTTCTTTGATCCCGGCAAAGTCTTTGACGATCATCTTACTCCATGCAATGTGATCTTACAAGACTTTGCATGGAGCCGTTGCAATGCACAGCATGATCTTTTTACCTCCTTCTGTCCAATTTAAGATAACCACTATAGATACAAAATTACCTTTACAATCATTTCATAGGATTTTCAAAAAAATCCACTCATTCATAAAATAGGATAGCATATCATAGTCTGGCTTTTCAATGAAAAATACTGATATTTCGCACTTTAGGTCGTTTGCTATTCTCAATCATCTGCCTATACTGCTCTTTATCCGGCTCAATTACAATAAATCTCTATTGTCTTTGCAACAAATACAGCCGTTCCACTTCCAGCTACTTTATCAATATTTTCTGTAAACTCCCCACCCGAAGCATACATTTTACCAAGATCATTTAATATCTTGCCCGAACACTTATAAAAATGCTCTGTGATATAATCCTGTAGTTTCCTGACCTCAAGTTGAACCTCAACATCCTCTGGCTTTTTATCTGCCACTTTCCCAAACTCCGCGAATATAAACATCTGTAGGTGGCAAAAGTCCTATGGTATCATAATATTGCAGAGTGCGTATACTCACTCCGGTCAATTTGCTCACTTCATTTACCGTCATCATTTGTCTTTCCCTCCTCTCGATAATGACACTCTAAACTATTACGTTGTTTAGGAGTCAATACTTTTTTCAAAAAATATATTACTGACGCAAATATTTCTATACTCCGGTTTCAATTCCAATTTGGATTTCTGTTTATTTTGAAAAATGGGCACTCCCATATAGGACTGCCCATTCGTTCTATTCACTATGCGATTTTTAGTAGAGCTTCGCTCCCGCCGGAATTCTATCATCTACCATCAAAAGATTCAGTCCTTCTCTGCCGTTTTCCTCATGTACCGCTGAAATCAGCATTCCCTCGGAATCGATGCCCATCATCTTTCTAGGCGGTAGATTGACAATGGCAATAGCAGTCTTTCCTACCAGCTCTTCCGGTTCATAATACTCGTGAATACCGCTCAATATCACCCGGTCTTTCCGCACACCGTCATCCAGTGTGAATTTCAGAAGCTTCTTGCTTTTCGGTACTGCTTCGCATGCCAGAATCTTCACGGCACGGTAGTCGGATTTCGCAAAGGTCTCGAAATCTACCATCTCCTCAAATAATGGCTCAATTTTTATATTGGAGAAGTCGATCTTCTCCGCTGCTTTCTTCACTGGATTTGCTGACGTTGCAACGGTGGCTGCCTGCGCCGCATTGTTAGCCGCGTTCTTTGCTGCTCCCTGCGCTTTCATTGTCGGGAAGAGCAGTACATCACGAATCGCCGCGGAATCTGTCAGAAGCATACACATTCTATCGATTCCGAAGCCGATACCACCTGTCGGCGGCATACCGATCTCCAGTGCATTGAGGAAATCTTCGTCTGTTGTGTTGGCCTCTTCGTCTCCTTGCGCCAGGAGCTCTTCCTGCGCTTTGAAGCGCTCTCTCTGGTCGATCGGGTCGTTGAGCTCAGAATAGGCGTTCGCCATCTCCCATCCATTCATAAAGAACTCAAATCGCTCCACATAGTCCGGATCGCCCGGTTTTTTCTTAGTAAGTGGGGAGATCTCGATCGGATGATCCATAACAAATGTTGGCTGAATCAGATGTTCTTCTGCGAACTCCTCAAAAAACAGAGAAAGGATGTCACCCTTTTTATGGCGTTCCTCAAACTCTACATTATGTTCTTTCGCAAGGGCTCTGGCCTGCTCAAGTGTCTCCACTTCGTTCCAGTCCACGCCTGCATACTTCTTTACCGCATCGATCATGGTGATACGCTCAAACGGCTTGCCCAGATCCATCTCCACGCCGTTGTAAACAATCTTCGTCGTACCGAGAACATCCTGTGCCACATGACGGTACAGATTCTCTGTCAGATCCATCATACCATTGTAATCCGTGTATGCCTGATAGAGCTCCATCAGAGTAAACTCCGGATTGTGACGGGTATCAAGTCCCTCATTGCGGAATACCCGCCCGATCTCGTATACACGCTCCATTCCTCCGACAATCAGACGTTTCAGATAAAGCTCCAGAGAAATCCGCAGCTTAAAGTCCTCGTCCAGTGCATTGAAGTGGGTCTCAAACGGTCTGGCCGCCGCTCCGCCGGCGTTTGCCACGAGCATCGGTGTCTCCACTTCCAGGAATCCCTCGCCGTCCAGATATTTCCGGATACTGCTTAAGATCTTGGAACGCTTAATAAATGTCTCTTTCACTTCCCGGTTCATAATCAGATCCACATATCTCTGTCTGTATCTGGTATCTGTGTCAGTAAGCCCGTGGAACTTCTCAGGAAGAATCTGAAGGCTCTTGGAAAGCAGTTGAATCTTCTCGGCATGAATAGAAATCTCTCCGGTCTTTGTCTTAAAAACCGTACCTTGGATTCCTACAATATCTCCAATATCAAATTTCTTAAAATCTTTATAGTGGTCTTCTCCAATATTGTCCCTTGCAACGTAGGACTGGATATTCCCTTCCAGATCCTGAATGTTACAGAAAGACGCTTTCCCCATCACACGCTTCTGCATGATACGACCCGCTACGGAAACTTCCCGACCTTCCAGCTCCTCAAAGTTGTCCTTGATCTGCTGGCTGTGATGTGTCACATCATATTTGGTAATCAGAAACGGGTCCGCCCCACGTGCCTGAAGATCCGCCAGTTTTTCACGGCGCACCTTTCTCAACTGGTTCAGATCCTGATCCTGCACATTCTTCTGCTGTTCTGCCACTGTTTTCACTCCTTTTCTCTGTCAGATAGATGTGTTCTCCCCCGCAGTGCGGCTATATAGAACGCTCGATCTTTAATACTGTATATCTGATATTTCCTGCCGGCGTCTCAACGTCTACTACATCGCCCACCTTTTTCCCGATCAGAGCCTGACCTACTGGGGATTCATTAGAAATCTTTCCCTGAAGACTGTTAGCCTCCGTGGAACCTACGATCTTGAACTCAATCTCTTCGTCGTACTCATCATCATGCACGAGAATCGTACATCCCACATTGATCTTTTCCAAGTCTACTTCTTCTTCTACTACAACCTCTACATTTTTGAGGATTTTTTCAAGTTCGTCGATCCGGGCCTCAATATCTCTTTGTTCATCTTTTGCTGCATCGTATTCTGCGTTCTCCGACAAGTCGCCCTGCTCCCTTGCCTCTTTGATCTTTCCGGCAACTTCTTTCCGCTTTACGACTCTTAAATTTTCAAGTTCATCTTCCAAAGCTTTCAAGCCCGCATAAGTCAATATTGTTTTCTTTTCTTCCATCTTGTTTACCTTCCTTACATAAATGAACTAGTACGCAGCCGGATCTGCTGCAAAATAGTATGGAATATTCTACTTCCGTAATTTCATTATTATACATAACGGGATCTGGCATGTCAAGATTTCTGCCTGATTCCGTCTATTTTCCGTAGCGGTTCGGCCATGTCTTGTTTCTCCGTCCTTATAGCCGTTCATTTAAGAGCGTTTCCAGCTCTTCATAGCACTCGGCATGATTGATCTCATTCCGCAACCTGGCAGAATTCGGAAATCCCGTTGTGTACCAGGCCACATGCTTCCGCATTTCCCGGATTGCCGTATAGTCGCCTTTGTACTCCATTTGAAGTTTTGCATGACGGAGCATCATCTCCCGAACCTCTCCGGCGCTTCGCTTTTTCGGCTCCTGTCCGGTTTCCTCAAAGTGAATAAGATCCTGAAAAATCCACGGATTTCCCTGGGCTCCCCGGCCAATCATCACTCCATCACATTCTGTCTCCTCAAACATCCTCTGAGCGTCTTTCCCGTCTGTGACGTCCCCGTTTCCGATCACTGGTATGGAAACCGCCTCTTTCACCTGACGGATAATATCCCAGTCAGCCTTTCCGGAGTAATACTGTTCCCTCGTCCTGCCGTGCACAGCCACTGCAGCGCCCCCGGCGTCCTCGATGATCTTCGCGATCTCCACCGCATTGACATGGTCATCATCAAAACCTTTGCGGATCTTCACTGTTACAGGCTTTTGAATAGCTCCTGCTACTTTGGAGACAATCTCATGCACCAGGCGCGGGTTCTGCATCAGGGCGGAGCCTTCCGAGTTCTTTACGATCTTTGGCACCGGACACCCCATATTAATATCAAGGAACGTAAACGGACGCTCTTCCATTCGTTTTGCAATCTCACTCATAATGTCCGGATCAGAACCAAAGAGCTGCAAAGACACCGGCGGCTCATCCGGATGAATCTTGAGCAGGCTTTCTGTATTTTTATTACCATATAAAACTGCCTTTGCACTGACCATCTCCATACAGAGAAGGCCCGCCCCATCTCCCTGCACAAAAGGCGGAAAGGCAGATCCGTCACCCCCGCCATCGGCGCCAGAATGTAGCGGTTCGCCAGTTCCACGTTTCCGATAGTTAATGTCTTCATCTCTATCTTTATTCCTCCAGTTCCTCGCCCATAAAAACACGCAGGTAATAGAGCTGAAGCGACTGCAAAAGCTACCTCTTTCTGTCCGCTCGAAGCTCCTTGATTTTGCAGAGCGCTTTCCAATCTCGTCAAACATCGGATCCCCTTCCATCTGAGGTCACCTCCAAAGCAAAGAGACCCATCCTCCTCGTATACGAGAGTCAAGTTCCACCCACGTCATGCACATAGAGGACACACATAATTTTCAGTTCATCTTTGATATGATCCGGAAGATTATCAAAATCCGGATTCAGATAATATTTTTCCTCATAAGAATTAGCGCCACATAATACTATTTTATCTTCGTACATCCTGCTCTTCTCCCCATATTCTGTTTTCTATTATCAAATGCCTCACTTTATCGTATTCTCTCCATCTACACATAGCCGTAGACGCCACGAACAGATACTTCCCCGGAACCGACTTCACGGATCTCTCCATCTTCCGCTTCCACAATCAGTTCTCCTGTGTCCGTAATCCCAAGAGCCCTTCCGGTCCACTCCCGTCCTGGCTCCAGCACACGCACCCGTTCCCCCCGGTTTACCAGAAGCTTCTCGTATGCCTGCTTTACAAACGCAAGAGAGCCGTACTGAACAAATCCCTCGTAGAGTTCCTCAAATTCGTTCAGGAAACGTGCAATAACCTTCTCCCGACAGACGTCATGGCCATACTCTTTTTTCAGCGATGTAGCTTTCTGTTCCAGCCCACCGGAAAACGTCGTCTGGTTGCAGTTGATCCCAACGCCTATGATCACATAATCCGGACGGCTTTTTTTCATCCCCATTTCCGTCAGAATTCCAACAATTTTCTTCCCACCGATCACCAGGTCATTCGGCCACTTGATCCGCGGGCTTTCATGTCCCGGCTCCATCGCTGCCCTTGCTGCGGCACAGGCGGCAAGCAATGTGAGCATTGGAGCCCTCCCTGGATCAAATGCAGGACGCAGGAGCATCGTCATATAGATATTTTCTCCCGGAGGGGAAATCCAGCCACGTCCCCTCCTGCCCCGACCACTCGTCTGCTGCTCCGCCACAATCACAAGCCCCTCCTGTTCTCCTGTTGCGGCCGCTGTTTTAGCCCGCTGATTTGTCGAGTCCGTCTCTTCCATCATCTGAAGATTTCGTCCAAGCCACTTCGTGTTCAGCCATTCCTCAAGATCTTCTCTTTTCATATTGGCATCCCTCCACTTACCCGCCTGCTATTATAACATAACTGGCGCAAAAAAGAAGAGACAATTCTGAAAACGTTTCATGGGGCAGGGCCCAATACATTGGAACCCTGCCCCATTGAGAAAAACGTAAAATCTATTCTTTTCCAAGTGTTGCTACCATAACCGCTTTGATCGTATGGAGTCTGTTTTCCGCTTCATCAAATACGACAGATGCCGGACTTTCAAATACGTCCTCTGTGACTTCATAGCCTTTGACTGCCGGCAGACAGTGCATAAAAATGGTCGTGTCTTTTTTCGTCTTCTGCATCAGTTTCCGGTTGACCTGATATTTGTGGAGAAGCGCTTTTCTTTCATCGGTCTTTTCTTCCTCTCCCATAGAAATCCACACGTCAGTATAGATGACGTCCGCTCCTTCCACTGCATTGGTATCGTCGGAGATGGTAATCGTTGCTCCGGAAGCCTCCGCATATTCCTGACAGGTGCGCACAAGAGACCGCATCGGCCACAATTCAGACGGTGCAATGAGGACAAAATCAATGCCGACTTTCGCACATCCGATCATCAGACTGTTTGCCATATTGTTTCTGCCGTCCCCGATATAGACGAATTTCAATCCCTCGAAGTACTCGAAATGCTCCTGGATGGTAAGCAGATCCGCCAGTACCTGAGTCGGATGATAATCATCAGTCAGGCCGTTCCACACCGGGACGCCGCTGTATTTTGCCAGTAATTCCACATGGGAATGGCGGAATCCACGGAATTCGATCCCGTCGAACATTCTTCCTAGTACCCTTGCGGTATCCTCCACACTTTCCTTATGTCCGAGCTGGATTTCGTTTCCTGCTTAAATAAGTCGGTAATCCTCCTTCGATTCATTTGCCGCCAACGTAAAAGCGCATCTTGTTCTGGTGGATGGCTTTTCAAAAATCAGGGCAATATTCTTGCCGTCCAGTGTATGACCTTTGATTCCGTTTTTCTTCTTTGCTTTTAATTCCGCAGCCAAATTGACAAGGTAGCGGATCTCATCCGGCGTGAAATCTTTCAGTGTTAAAAAGCTTCTTCCTTTTAAATTCATTTTCTTTTCCTCCCTGATTCCTGCCAATATATGGATAAATCCCGGCAATCCGGGCTCTTCCTTTCGTTTCGCATACTGAATATGCACGAGCTCTGAAAGCCCATTTTCCGTATAAACCTGATATTTAGGTATGCGGAAATATTTGGCGCTCGCCTCCAGCATTGCCAGATACAGCGTTTCGTTCGTCGCTGTGTGGGGAAGCCGAAGCTTCGCCCTGATCTCTTTTCTCGTCTTTTCGCTGATGTTCGAGAGCATTGTAGTATATTCCTCTTCGTCTCTGTCACTGTCAATATAGTAGATCAGACCCTTGAGTCCGTAGACCATACGCTTTGCGTCATAGTATCCGATTTTTAAATTCTGTCTGCTGCGTTTACCCTGGAATTCTATAATACTGCCCAGATGCACCCTTGGCGCGATCTCATAAACCTGTGTTCCCTGGTCAAGCCGAACCCTTGGCTCTCTGCCCGGTCCATAAATACGAACGGTAATAATGTCTCGATATCCTCGCTTTACAAGAGAATTCAGCGGCACATTATTGATTACGCCGCCGTCCAGGTAGGTCTTACCATGGAGCGGTTCATTCTTAAATCCGAGGAGGCAGGCGCTCGCCAGCAGAAAATCCGCCAGAAGTCCTTCCGGAATTTCATCGAGGGTAAGATCAAGCTCCTTCATATCAGAAAGCGAAAAAGTCAACAGCGAAAAATCAATTCCTGCACTCCTGATCCGGTCCTCGTCCAGAATATTGTGAATCAGATCCTTAAGCGGAGTCACATCAATACCGCCGTCCCGCAACCGAAGCATCAGCTCTTTTAAAAGTTCCCGCATCGGGACTTCCTTTTGAAAGAGTCGCTCCATCCAATCATCATCCACATCCATGACCTTGGAAAACGTCATTTCTTTCCATATATGCTCTGCCTCATCCACATCTCCCATGCAGATCAATGCGCCGTTGAGCGCGCCAACAGAGGTTCCCGCTATACCTCTGATCCGTACTCCTGCCTCATGCAGCGCTTTCCACGCCCCAATCTGGTATGCGCCTCGGGCTCCACCACCATCCAGCACAAGTCCGTATTCCTTTGATAAATCGATTACAGGTCTCATTTTTTCACTCCTTATGCATTATAATACTCTTTTTTGCATAAAATTACAATCTATATTTTCTACAATCTTTTTGCTTTTTTTACTTTATTCTTGTGTAAAACAGGAATTTTTTCTAACCTATGTGGAAACTCTCAACTGCCCCACATTCTTTTTATGCATTTTTATAAATTCCAGTGTTGTGATACCATTATAAGCCTTTTCCTGTTCTCCGTAAAGCAATCACCAGAAGTGCTAAATGGCACATTCCGGGATTATAAGCGATCGCTAAGGCTTATTGGCAGGCTCGGACTCTGTCTTGCCTTCAATACAAAAAGAGCTTCTTAAACTATAAGAAACTCTTTTCCTGTCTATCTGATGCTTTCTAACCCCTAGTGGAACCAGTGTGCTCCAATCTTGATTCCTGTATTTATTCCATCCCCAAAATGCAGTGCGTTTCCTACCGGACTGACACCCGATAGCGCGTCTACCGCTGCCTGACGACAGGATGATGGGATATTTCCAGAGGCAAGTACTCGATCCAGTTTTCCTGTCATAGCCGGTCCGAACTGTCCGCTCTGGTAAATGACACCGCGTAGTGTACTTGCATATCCTGCATGCAATCGGTTCATCACAACCGCCCCAACTGCTACCT
>ENA-OQHL01001212-OQHL01001212.1-human-gut-metagenome-genome-assembly--contig:-NODE-1212-length-13906-cov-5.082952_pt1 | contig 13906 bp, 16 predicted proteins | sample MGYA00242565_ERZ504723 | MGnify/ENA primary metagenome ERZ504723 (study PRJEB26092, sample SAMD00036211) | human gut metagenome | host: Homo sapiens | study: EMG produced TPA metagenomics assembly of... | reverse complement strand
ATTTACATTTCTTCTGACTTCCTATTGTAAGTTCTATATTTTCATTTTGTTTTGCAACTAATCCTTTATATCTCAGTCTTTTTCCATTTTTTATTTGGTTCTTAAAAGTCATTGTATTCATCTTTTTAAATTTTTTTAAATTTATTTCTTTATGCTTTCACTCTTATCATTTCCCAAAACTCCAGTTTTTTCTTCATACGATATTCTCTCCTCTTCCTCATCATCTGGTTCTTCTATTTCTACTTCCGTTTCTTGTACCCACTTTGTATACGCCTTTTGATATCCCTTACCCGCAGCCAAAGTACTGGTTACACTCATTCCACAAAATATCACGGTCATTGCAATGACTGCAGCATATTTTATCTTCTTTTGTTTTCGATACATCATTGCATAGTAGATTCTTTGTTCTAAGCTATCTTGGCTTTCAAACAGGCATGCTGCTCGATATGCTTTGATTCCCTGACTTTTCTGACTCATCTCAAAAATCGTCGTAAAATAACGCTTCGCTGATCCTACATAACCAATCGTTGATAGATCACAGATCACCTCGCTCCATTCATCGTTCTTGCGAAATACAGTTCTGATCCATGGACAATACCAGTGAATACATACCATCAGACATGCTATATAATTCCAAAATATATCGTGCTTCTTATAATGTGTGAGTTCATGGTAGATACACGTTTTTAATTGTTCTTCTTCCATATCTTCTACAGGCAAAAACACACATGGTTTTAACATTCCTGCTGTCATTGGAATCTGAATGCGATATCCTTGTAATACTTCTATTGATCTGCGAATTCCAAGCTCTCTTTTACAATCTTCAAAGATCTTTTGCACATACATCTTACATGGAAAGCATCTTTCTTTTTCTCTTCTAATTCGGAAAGTTCGTTCTCCAAACTTCAGAACTGTTGCAATTGCTCCAGCCAGCCAGAACAACGCTATAGCATAAAAAACATTGATGATAGTACCTGTAAAATCAAATACATACCCATTATCAAAAAAAATATTTACCAACAGATATCCTGCCGGAACATAGTAAGCAATTAAAATGATCTTTAATATCACATCATAGACTTTTGGATAAATCCTGTCTGCAAAAATCTTTCTTAGTGCCATCCAGAAAACAAACATACAGCTTCCAGTGCACATGGATAAAAATATCGCACTAAATATCCTAACCAATATTTCTCTTATGTCTATCATATCTTCTCCTGTCAATCATCAATTTCTTCTAACAACTTTTTGAGTTTCTTTAGTTTCCCCTCATTTAATTTTCCTTTATATAGTGTCTTTACCAGCTCAAATCCAGATTCTTTGTACCAGAAATTCTTTGTCTTTTCCAATTCCTGTTCTTTATAATCCTGCTCTTCGATCAGATAATTGATATAAGAATATTTCCCGATCTGATATGTTGTCACATATCCTTTTTCTTCTAAATGAAGGACAAATGTACGGATCGTTGTTCTTTTATAATCTTTTCCGTAATCTTGCTTTAGATTTTCAATCAGCCGCTGTAATGGCATATCCTTTCCATAATCCCAGATACATTTCATCACAACCTGTTCTGCACTTGTTAATTCTTTTAATTCCATATCTAAATCCCCTTTATCTTTGTTGTTTATTCTATATTTATAGTCATATCGCATTCAATAATACTTCTACTTTGATAGTTATATCATAACAAAAATCTTCTTAAATGTAAATATCCTTTCCTTGCAATTTCGTATGATTTCTTGGAACTTAATTTGTTTGCTTTCATATAAGAAAAAATCGCAGCCAAGATATACCTTAACTACGATCCTTCATTCATTACCCAATTCCGCCTAACGCAATCCCAAGCACCAATACCAAAATACAGATCGGTACATAAATATATTTGCAGATTGGATAATACATCTTTGTAAATTTTATTTCTCTTCCTTTGTTTATCTGTGTTTCTACATATTTCTTTCCTGCGATCCAGAAGAACATGATTCCTGCGAGTCCTGCTCCTAGTGGGCAGATGTAAATGGATAGAATATCCATCCAGTCAGATACGATGCCCTGGATCAATAAGGAGACGATCACGCCAATCACTGCGATAATCACGCAGGCGGTCTTTCTTCCTACGTGAAGCTTTTCCTGTACGGTTGCAATCGGTGCTTCGTAGAGATTGATCAGTGATGTCATTCCCGCAAAAAGCATCTGCAACGAAAAAGATGATCGCGATGATCGTACTTCCTGGCATGGAGCTGATCAGGTTTGGAAGATAGATAAATAACAGCCCCGGTCCTCCTTGATCCAGTGTTGCTCCAGTTGTTGCCATAGCTGGGATGATCACGAGTGCTGCAAGCATCGCAGCAACCGTATCAAAAAATGCAACTCTTGCCGCAGATGATGGGATGTCTTCTTCATCGGATAAATACGATCCATAGATCAATGTTCCATTTCCTGCGACGGATAAGGAGAAGAAGGCCTGTCCTAGTGCAAAGATCCATGTCTTTGGATCTAAGATGGCCGCCTTATCGACTCTGAAAATATATTGATATCCCATTGCTGCCCCTGGCTGAAATGCCACGTAGATTCCAAGGATCACAAACAGTGCAAAGAAAATTGGCATTAAAATCTTATTGGCTTTCTCGATCCCTGCTCCTACACCAAAGATTAAAATACACATGCATAAGATCAAAGCTAAAATCTGCCAGATGTTATTTCCAAATGCAGATGCCATTGTTCCAAAACGTCCGCCAAATTCTTCAATCGTCTTTGGTGCAAGTGTTGCCCCTGTGAAAGTTCCAATAGCATATTTTAAGATCCACCCCATCACAACTGTATATCCGATTGCCATAGCAAGAGAACCAAGAACTGGTATCATTCCTAACCCTTCCCCGACTTTTCTCTTTCCTTTCTTCTCACAGACCATCCCAAATGCATCAATCGGTCCAGACCTTGCCGCACGTCCAAAACTCATCTCTCCGATCACACCAGTGGATGCGATCACAACGACAAAGATAAAATACGGGATCAAAAAAGATCCTCCCCCATACAAAGATACCCTTGTCGGAAACATCCATATATTTCCCATACCAACTGCCGAACCAATGCAGGCGAGGATAAATCCCCACCTGCTGTTAAATGATTCTCTTTTATCTTTCATATTTCAATTATATCCTCCTGATTTTACTTTTTAAACTTCAAGTCTGTCGGTGTCAATACTCCATCATCTCCAAGCTGCTTCCATTTATATGTGAAATTCTTCTTTGCTGAATGTATCTTCTGTCTGTTGATCGTTTGACCTTTCATACCGATCAGCTGTTCATTTATAATAACATATGCTGTATCTTTTTGCATCTGGTATTGTTTTATTTTAGGTGAAATATAGGCTGTTTTTTTGATCTTGACATCATCTTTGTTCATTTCGATGATCTGAATCTTTCTTACTGCACGGTCTGCTTTAAATTCCACTTCATAACTGATTTTTTATCTCCCACATCAGATGAAAAGTTTAGTGTCATTGATTGACCTTTTCAAAATCTTGCACTGATGCACATCCCTTAAATCCATCTGCATTCTTTAAATAAACTGTTCCATCTGATCTTTTACAAACCATTCCCAAACTTGTTGTTACTACGCCTTTTGTTTCTTGAATATACATCGTTGCCTTTACTTTTTGTTCTTTTTCCTTCGATGTGATATTATTTTTATCATCTATTTGTCCATCAACATTTGATACGAAATTAAAATGTGTCAGCTGTGGATCTCCATTCATACTGACAGTATCTTTTTCTGGCATATATTTATATAGAAAATATCCTTTTACTTTCTTAAAATGCACAAATCCTTTCTTATCTTTCACTCCATCTATCTTACCGTCTGGTATCCTGTCCCCTACAACTGCATAAGCTCCATATAATTCTTCCTTCGCCTGTCCACTTTCGTCCTTCTTTGCAATCTGGCATCCTGTTAAGACTACTACCGTAAGCATAACCGCTATAAGTATTCCTGTTTTTCTGATTCCCCTACTCATCTTCTTCCTCCAATCTCCCGTCAAATTTCAAGATATCTCCGACATCGCACTCAAGATAATAGCAGATCTTATTGATCGTTGAGAAACGCACTCCTTTTGCCTTGCCGCTTCTTAAGATTGACAGGTTTGCTTCTGTAATATGGACTTTTTTACATAGTTCTTTGGATGTCATGTTTCGTTCTTTTAAGACGTCATCCAAATGTATTTTTATTGCCATAACTATCATTCCTTCTATATAAACTGGTCATTTTCTTCTTTTAACTGTTTAGTCCGCTTGAAATATTCATGGAAGATCAATGCTCCAAATGCTATGATCAACGGTTCCATGGATACATCTGGTGCAAACGTAACATTTACATTCTGTAAGGTTACTCCTAGTAAAAACTGATAAAAATTCAGGATAAAATCTGATATGACTGTAACCACTGCAGTAACCTTTGCGACACTTGCAAGTCTTGCCACTGTCATCATCTGCTGCTCTTCCTTATGATCTTCGATTGCTTTTACTACATGAATGATGTTGATAAATAGCAGGATTGTCATAATGATTGGTAATAACTGTAATACTGATTTAAACCATTCTATCGAAGATACATTTTGCAGTTTATTTTCGCTCTTATGAAGCAGTTCGAATGTCTTTGCATATGTGATCAAAAGCGTGTAATAACTGACTAGCGCAGCAATCAGTCCTTTCATTCCAAAATATAAGCGGCTTTTCCAATTCTTCTGACTGTTATCTCCAAGAAAACGGATCGCTTTCATGATCAACCACATGATCAGGACACTGTAAATGATAAATGCGTAAATAATTTTCATTACAATCAGACTGCTTTGGTCCATTGAAAAAATGTCTGGCATTTTCTGATACATGAGTCCTGGATTGATGAACATATACAGGGAATAAAATAATAGCCCTGTGAATGCAACAAGCAATATGTCTTCTTTGTGTGTTTTTCCTCTTTTTCTTTGATAGATGACATAGCTTGCCGGTGTCATTGAAATAGCTGCGTATATGATAATCGCGATGACATTTCCTATTGCTGAGCTTAGAGATAAAAATCTTAGTCCTTTTCCTATGAATTCAAATGGTAAATACATGATCTGCAGTGCTTCTGTCATATGCAGGATCTCGCTTGCCATGAACGCAAGAAGGATTCCTACGACAACTTCGATCATGATTAGTTTATTTATGTTTGATTTCATCCTTTCCACCTCCAATTATTGTTTTTCGATAATTTCAAGTTTATTGTAGCATGAAAATTATTGAAAAACAATAATTATTTTAGAAATAGTTTTATTGGCTTAGGTTCGAACAAATAAAATTATAGAAAATCCCCTGACAGTATTATCTGCCAGAGGATTTTAATTCTCACTTTATTTTGTTGTCAATCACAATTAAGCACGTAATTCAACACCTAATTTCTTAAGTTCATCAAGGATCTTATCTACGATCTTTGTAACTTCTGCATCTTCTAATGTACGGTCTTTTGCTCTGAATGTCAGAGAGTATGCAACGGATTTGTATCCTTTTTCGATCTGGTCTCCTTCGTAGACATCGAATAATTCGTAGGATTCGAGAAGTTTTCCACCTTTATCTTTGAAGATCTTCTCAAGCTGTCCAACGAAGATGTCTTTCTTCATAACCATACTTAAGTCACGTTTCATCGCTGGGAATTTGGCTACTCCCTCGTATTTGCGGTCGAAGGTTGCTTTTGGTACTAATGTTGGCATGTCGATGACTGCTACATAGACTTCACCTTTCATGTTATAGTTATCCATAACTTCTGGATGGATCTGTCCGATGTAAGCGATTTTTTCTCCATCGATCGTCACATCTGCTGCTCTTCCTGGGTGTAAGAATGGATGTTCACCTGTTGGTGCATATTCAGATCTTCCACCTAATCCTAAGGAATCAAGCATATCTTCTACAACACCCTTTAATGTGAAGAAATCGCATTCTCCATACATTCCAAGTGTCATCTGCATTCTTTCATCTGGTAATTCTGTTAATGGTAATGCTTTTGGAATGTAGATATTTCCAAATTCGTATAATCTTACATTTTTATTTCTGTGTGCTAAGTTTGTAGACAGAGATGTCAACATTCCGTTTAAGGAAACTGTTCTCATGATACTGAAATCTTCTCCTAATGGGTTTGAAATCTCGATTGCCTGACGTTCTTTTGCATCTTCAGCTAATAATAATTTATCGAATACTTTTGGACTTTCGAAGGAATATGTCATTCCACCACAGAATCCGTTCTGTTCTGCTACATTTCTGCAGACATCTTCAACACGGATCTTGAATGGTTTCTTACCGGCTGTAGATTCTCCGTTTGGTAATGTAACTGGGATGTTATCATATCCATAGAATCTTGCAACTTCTTCTGCAAGGTCTGCCATACGGTGAAGGTCCTGACGGAAGGATGGTACGATGACTTCATTTGTTGCTTCATCATATCCAAGGTCGATTCTTCCGCAATATTCTAAGACTTCTTCTTTGGATACATTTGTTCCAAGAAGGGCGTTCATTTTATCTACTTCTAATGGAAGGCGAATCTGTTTGACTGGATTTGGATAAACATCAACGGCTCCTCCAACAACTTCTCCTGCTCCTAATTCTTCGATCAGCTGACATGCACGATCCATCGCTGCCATTGCATTTTCTGGGTCTAATCCTTTCTCGAATTTACCAGATGCATCGGTTCTTAAACCGATTCTCTTAGAAGAAAGTCGGATATTTGTTCCGTCAAAGCATGCTGCTTCGAATAATAATGTCTTGATATCATCTGTTACCATAGAGTTTTCTCCACCCATGATACCTGCGATACCGATTTCTTTTTCTCCATCACAGATCATTAAGACATTTTCATCCATTGTTCTTTCTTCACCATCTAATGTAGTGAATTTGTCTCCTGCTTTTGCACGACGTACAACGATCTCTTTATTTGCGATCGTATCAAGATCGTATGCATGCATTGGCTGTCCGAATTCTTCCATCACATAGTTTGTGATGTCAACCAGGTTATTGATCGGACGGATTCCCATCGCAGCTAATCTTCTCTGCATCCATTCTGGTGATGGTGCTAATTTGATATTCTTTACAACTCTTGCTGTGTATCTTGGGCAAAGATCTTCGTCTTCGACTCTTACTTTGATGTAATCATTGACATCTTCATCATTTCCAGTCTTTGTGACAACTGGTGGGAAGAAGTCTTTCTTAAATGTAGCGGCTGCTTCTCTTGCCATACCGATCATGCTGAAGCAGTCTACACGGTTTGATGTGATCTCGAATTCGACAACTGCATCGCGAAGTCCTAAAGCTTCAACTGCATCATCTCCTGGTTTTACGTCTTTATTGAAAATGTAGATTCCATATTCCGGTGCTTCTGGGTACATATCTCTGGAACTTCCAAGTTCTTCAATAGAACACATCATACCAAAAGATTCTACTCCACGAAGTTTTCCTTTTTTGATCTTAATTCCATCTTCTGGATTCTTTCCACCGTCATGTCCTCCGGCAACTCGTCCACCGTCTAAGACAACTGGTACTAAGTCTCCTTCTGATACGTTTGGTGCTCCTGTTACGATCTGAACTGTTTCATCTCCAACATTCACCTGACAGATGATCAGTTTGTCTGCATCTGGATGTTTCTCAATCTTTTCGATCTTTCCGACTACGATCTTTTCTAAGTTTTTATCTAAATATGTGACACTTTCCATGTTGGAACCAGATAATGTCATTTTATCTGCGTATTCCTGTGGTGTGCAATCAAGATCAGGCACATAAGCTTTGATCCATGAAATTGGTGTATCCATTACTTTTATTCTCCTTTATTCTATCTTCTCTATTCGAAATATTCTTATCGTTTTTCTTAGAACTGTGATAAGAATCTCTTATCGTTTTCGTATAACAGACGCATATCGTCAATCTCGTATTTTAATAATGCGACACGCTCTAAACCGATTCCGAATGCAAATCCTGAATATACTTCTGGGTCGATTCCGCACATTTCAAGCACGTGTGGGTGAACCATTCCACATCCTAAGATCTCGATCCATCCGCTTCCTTTACACATACGGCATCCTTTACCACCGCATTTGAAACATGTAACATCTACTTCCGCACTTGGTTCTGTAAATGGAAAATGATGTGGACGGAATTTTACTTTTGTGTCTGGTCCGAAAAATTCTTTTGCAAACTGCTCTAATGTTCCTTTTAAGTCTGCAAATGTGATTCCTTTATCTACAACTAATCCTTCTACCTGATGGAAAGATGGAGAATGTGTTGCGTCAACTTCGTCAGAACGGAATACACGTCCAGGTGCGATCATACGGATTGGCATCTGTCCTGTTTCCATGATACGAGCCTGTACAGGAGATGTCTGTGTTCTTAACACGATATCTTTGTTGATATAGAATGTATCCTGTTCATCTTTTGCTGGATGGTTTGCTGGGATATTTAACATTTCAAAGTTGTATTTATCGTATTCTACTTCTGGTCCTTCCACAACTTCGTATCCCATACCGATAAATACTCTCTCTAAATCTTCCAGTGCGATCTGGTTTGGATGACGATGTCCTTTCTCATGAGTTTTCCCAGGTAATGTAACGTCGATAACTTCACGTTTCATCTTTTCTTCACGAACTTTTTTCTTTAATAAAGTCATCTCTTTTTCTAATGCTTCTTCGATAACTGCTCTGGTATCATTAACCATCTGTCCAACGATCGGACGTTCTTCTTTGGCTACGTCCTTCATTCCTTTTAATACTTGAGTTAATTCACCTTTTTTACCCAGTACAGATACACGGATATCATTTAAACTATCCATTGCATCTGCTTGTTCGATTTTTTCCAAGGCAGCTTTCTTGATTGCCTCTAATCTCTCTTTCATCTGCTTAGTTCTCCTTTATTGATCTTTTCTATATTCTCGGATCAGGTTACTTTTTCTTTCTTATCTATATTTAGATAAAAGAAAAAGAACCCGTCCGCAAAGGGACGAGTTCTTAGTATATACTCGCGGTACCACCCTAATTCCTATGGTATCGTTAAACCTCTTCTTAATTACCATAAGCACTTAAGTCTCTGCGTAACGGGCAGACTCCGTTATCTCCTACTGATACATGATATGAAAATGATTGTTGCATCGCATTCAGAGATACAGCTACGGTGTGAAATTCGGAAACACTTGGTTTCTTACTGTGCACCATCAATGCCTTTAACGTTATTATTCTATAACATTCTTATGGCATTTGTCAATTGTGATTTGTAGTTTGATGACGGAAATTATTGGTGGAATATTATAAACAGAAATCATGTGTCTGCAACCCACTCGCGTTCGGATGTTTCAACAGACACTTATAACAAACCATTGTATATTTTTAAATCTTCGTCCTTAAACACATTAAAGATCACCTTTTTGATTCTGCTGTCTTTGTCAAGATACTGCTTTACAGCATTAGTTGCAATTTCCGCAGCTCTCTGCTGCGGAAAGCAGAATACACCTGTAGACAGACAACAGAATGCAATAGATTCCACTCCTGTATCAGCAGCAAGCTTTAAGCACTCTGTGTAGCAGCTTTCAAGCAAAGCCTCATCTTCTCTTGTAACTTTCCATTGTATGATAGGTCCTACTGTGTGAAGAACATATTTTGCTGGAAGATTATAACCTGATGTAATCTTTGCTTTTCCGGTTTCCTCTTCATGTCCCTGCTTTGTCATAATTTCATGCATTTTCAGACGCAGCTCAACTCCTGCATAAGTATGGATAAAATTATCAATACAGGCGTGCATTGGTGAAAAACAACCAAGCATCTGTGAATTACACGCATTTACGATTGCGTCACATTTCAAAGTGGTAATATCACCCTGCCATATATATAATCTCGAATCTGATTTTACAGGTGCAAGCGTGTCAACATCTGTGATTCCACGCTCTATATTTCTTTCCATAAGATATTCGTCCTGTATTTTTAAAAAATCTCCACTGACTGGTCTTGGCGGTCTGACATTCATAAGTGAACGGAGCAAATTTTCTTGCTCTTCCTTGTCTGCCGGGATGTGCTGTCTGCCAAACCGTATTTGTTCTTTTAAAAGATACTGAATCAAATATTCTCTTCGCTCATCCTGTGTCATAATACTTTCCCCCTTATATCAGTAATTACCTTTGCCATATCACCGCCAATACCGATTGCACGTTCCCCGAAGCTTTCCGGCACTACCGCTTCGTCCATATTCAGACGTATCAGACTGTAAGACGAATTCTCCCGCACCATCTTTTCAAAAGGGAAACGTATAATAATCGGCGTATTAAATCCAACTCCAAGTTCCAAAAGAACAACCTTTTTATCCTTATTCTGTTCCAGAAAACCCGCATATCTGTCGGCTGCCTCATGCCACGCTTCATCTTCCACAAAATAATGATCACAACGGAGATTCATGGCCATATTGCTGCCACACACCGGACATTTTGGTACAAGTTCTGATGGAATCAGGCAGTCTTTTCTTGCTTCATCCATTTTACGAAACAGGTCTTTTGCATCGTAAGTCTTTGGATGACAGGCTTTCTGGCACTGGATTTTCCCATAATCTCCCTGTGTTGCAAATATTCTTTTTTATCAAATCCCGCTTTATAAAACTGATGATCCACATTGGTTGTAAGTACAAAATATTCCTTGTCTTTTACAATATCATAAAGCTTGATATAAAGCGGCAATGCCGGAGGATCAAAGCGGTTCATCAATGCATGTTTTGACCAGTATCCCCACTTTGCCTCCTCAGACGGATATGGATAAAATCCGGCTGCATACATATCTGTCATGTAGTGCCCACCGTATTTTTTTATAAACTCTGCAAAATTGTCCGTAAACCTTTTACCACCATATTGGATTCCCGCAGCTGTCGATGCCCCGGCTCCTGCCCCGATGATAACACAGTCTGCATTTCTTATATTCTCTGCTGCCCTGCTAATCTGATTTTCATATGCCTCCTTTTGGAATACATAATCCCTTGCCGGAGTACTACATAAAAAGTTTCTCCAATCAACATGTCCTTTTCTGATTTTCTTAAAAATCATAGCTTAACCCCTTTTCTCAATGCACTGTCTTGGACAGATTTCTGCGCATCTTCCACAATGAAGACAATGATTTTGATTGATCGTTACCGGAACAGAAGATATATCTATGCACTTTTGCGGACATACAGAGTAACACAGTTTGCATCCAATACATTCTTTTCCAATATAATATCCAGTCTGAACAGCTTCGGTTTTTCCGATTGTTATAGTATCCCTCACAATATTTGATGGATTGCTGATATCAAAATACTCTCCCTGTGCCTCATACAGCCGAAACACTTCGATTGCGTCTTTCGTATCTCCCGGATAGATTTTTTTTCATATATGGATTTTTTTTTGAAACATAATATCAAGATTCTTTTTTCCGATGTTCTTTATTTTTCCACGCAGAGACACCGCAATTTTGTCTTTGTTGCGGATATGCCACATACTGCTGCTCCATTAACTGGTCATAAAATGCTTTTCCCTTTGCTGTAAGGAAATACACACCTTCTTCATCATAGTACATCATATCTATGATTCTTGTCTGAGGATGTCCATCTGAACCTATCGTTGCAACTGTTGTTGAATGAATTTCATCCACCAGAAGTTTAAGATAATCCATTTTTGTCATTTCAAAGTCTCTCCTTTCAGTATCGGTGTAAGTTTTTTATATATCATCATGGCAATTGCTCCAATCACCAAGCCTTTTAAGATATTAAACGGCAATGCATTGAATAGCACAACGTCCAGCTTGGTCTTAATAAATGGCAGAAATTACCGTCAGTTATGGAATTGCACCATATCAGCTTTTGCTCGCAGACTATACTGCCGGTCAGGAATTACACCTTGCCCCGAAGACTGTAATTTTTTCTGTTAATTATCTTTAAAATTCATAAGGTGGATTTCCAGAGAAATCTGCGATTACACCATGAGGATTTTCAAGATAGAATACCTCAAAAATAGGATTATCTGCTGTCTGGTACTGTCCCTTAACGATAGGGTTATTCATGCATCCTTCCTTTACGCTCATGTTGTCTTCAAATACTGCTTTACCATGAAGGCGAATCCATGCGTATTCAGGAGAAGATACTGATACTTCTACCTCAGGATTTTCCTGTATATCTTTGTATACGTCCTTTGTGTTGTTTGTACAGAACCAAAGCTTTCCATCCTGCTCAAAGCAGAACATGAATGGACGGCATTTTGCCTTTCCATCTCTTCCGACTGTTGCTAAATACTGAACTGGATTTTTCTGTAAAAATTCTACTACTTTCTGCATTTTAAATTACCTCCTTAATTTGTTGTAACTTCGCTTGTTACATCTTGCAACTGTACTATATCATTTGTTTAATGTAATGTCAATAGTTACATCAAACTTTTTGTAACTTTTTTTGTTACAACTTTCTTTATACGCAATTTATACTTTTGACACTTACATCATCACATTAATTATACCAAACGAAAAAAACTCCGGAAATTGTGATGATATAATCACGCATCCGAAGCCTTCTGTATGCTACTCTTTCTCTGTATACACTGCAATATCTTTTTTCACATCAGCAAGTGTCATTTCTGAAAGTTTTTTCTCCATTGCCCTCTGTACCTCTAATAGCCTCTTATCAAGAACATGATGAATATTCTTTCCTACCGGACATTTCTGATTTGGATTCTCATGAAAATGAAACAATTCTTCATCTGGAGCACATTCCACTGCTTTATACACATCAAGGAATGTAATCTGCTCCAATGGTCTGATAATTGTCACACCGCCTGTCCCTCTTGCAACTTCAATAAGACCAGCAGCCTTTAATTGTTGCAATATTTTACGAACGATCACCGGATTGGTTCCAATGCTTGCTGCCATAAAATCACTAGTCATCTTCTGATCTGAAAATGTATCTATACAGGCAAACATATGGATTGCCATTGTAAATCTGCTTGAAATCTGCATTATAAACACCTCTCTTCAACAATAATCATATCAAAAAACAGATGTAATTTCAATGGTTACACTGTTGTTAAAAACCTAATATAAACACAATTAATAGTCTGCTTTAGAAAAACAGGAGAAAGGATAGCAGTAAACAACAGGCACCTCTACCGTCTTTTGGGGTGTCTGTGCATAGTGTTTTGCCTATTCAGTTCCATAATCGTCTTGGCGCAATCCGCTGTATCAAAAAACACCAGATTGCATATTATGCCTTGCCTTTTTCGGGCAAAACAAAAGAGCTTGAAAACCTTTTATAGATTTTCAAGCTCCTAAAGTACAGGGGATGAGAGAATCGAACTCCCACCAAAGGTTTTGGAGACCCCTATCATACCATTTGACCAATCCCCTATATTTAATTTCAAGGTATGTACCCTCAAAACCACACACATTATATCATATTTCTTTGAACTTTGCAAGTACTTTTTTCAATTTCCAATAACTCTTTAAGGTCAAGCTTTCGACCGATTAGTAACAGTCAACTCCACACATCGCTGTGCTTCCATCTCTGCCCTATCTACCTCATCGTCTCTAAGGGGTCTCTCACTCTTTCGAGTCTGGATATCTCATCTGAGGGGGGCTTCACGCTTAGATGCCTTCAGCGTTTATCCCTTCCCGTCTTGGCTACCCGGCCGTGCCATTGGCATGACAACCGGTCCACCAGCGGACGGTCCATCCCGGTCCTCTCGTACTAAGGACAGCTCCTCTCAAATATCCTGCGCCCGCGCCGGATAGGGACCGAACTGTCTCACGACGTTCTGAACCCAGCTCGCGTACCGCTTTAATGGGCGAACAGCCCAACCCTTGGGACCTACTTCAGCCCCAGGATGCGATGAGCCGACATCGAGGTGC
>ENA-OQHL01001211-OQHL01001211.1-human-gut-metagenome-genome-assembly--contig:-NODE-1211-length-13912-cov-6.315560_pt1 | contig 13912 bp, 15 predicted proteins | sample MGYA00242565_ERZ504723 | MGnify/ENA primary metagenome ERZ504723 (study PRJEB26092, sample SAMD00036211) | human gut metagenome | host: Homo sapiens | study: EMG produced TPA metagenomics assembly of... | reverse complement strand
ATGTCATAACCTTATTCAGGTGGTTATAGCACGAGGGTTCCACCTCTTCCCATTCCGAACAGAGAAGTTAAGCCTCGTCACGCCGATGGTACTGCGTAACAGTGGGAGAGTAGGTAGCCGCCGTTTTAAAGAAGCCCCTTGATTCAGCAACGAATCAAGGGGCTTTCTGTTTTGGGTACTTTGCAAAATTTCTGTTTTTTGATTTATCAATGATACTTTGGTATACTTGTATTTCCTCTTTTACTACTCTTTTTTATTTTCACCTCTCTATTATATTGTTTTTCATAATAGCATAATCCATTTCAAAATGGTAAGGTGTTTTCCGTTTGTTATTCTTTTTAGTTCTTTTTTATTGTTTTGAAAATCAATAGCTTACTTACTTTTCTCTTTTTCTGGCATACCTTTAGCATTACTTATGGCAAATAATTAGGATTATTAATCATTTAAAAGGTAAAAACATGGGAATAACACTATCATTTATTTTCTGCTTGTTAAGCGGTTTCGCTTGTTTCTGGCTATTTTGGAAATGTGTAGACTGGTTTGAGAATATTTAAAGAAAAAGGAGAATTGATTATGTACACAGCATTATTCGTATTAGGTATTGCGATCTTCGGTTATTTGATGTACGTGCTCGTCAAACCCGAAAAGTTTTAAAGTAACACACACAGTTTAAGGTAAAAAGTATATGAATATAGAAATTTTAGGCGTGGTTGTTCAGATAGCCTTGATGGTGATTCTGGCTTATCCACTGGGAAAATACATTGCCAAGGTCTACAGAGGAGAAAAGACTTGGTCTGATTTTATGGCTCCTATCGAAAGAGTCATTTATAAAGTTTGTGGAATCGACCCCAATGAAGAAATGAACTGGAAACAATTCCTGAAAGCATTGTTGATTTTGAATGCTTTCTGGTTTTTCTGGGGAATGGTACTCTTGGTTTCACAAGGATGGTTGCCCTTAAATCCGGACGGCAACGGACCGCAGACTCCGGATCAGGCATTCAATACCTGTATCAGTTTTATGGTGAACTGTAACTTGCAGCACTATAGCGGTGAAAGCGGACTGACTTATTTTACTCAACTGTTCGTCATCATGCTTTTCCAGTTTATTACCGCAGCAACAGGTATGGCTGCTATGGCAGGTATTATGAAGAGTATTGCTGCAAAAACAACCAAAACGATTGGTAACTTCTGGCAATTTCTGGTAATAAGCTGTACACGTATTTTATTGCCTCTTTCTCTGATTGTAGGTTTTATCCTGATTCTCCAGGGAACTCCGATGGGATTTGACGGTAAGATGAAGGTAACTACGATGGAAGGCCAGGAACAAATGGTTTCTCAAGGTCCTACGGCTGCGATTGTTCCTATCAAACAATTGGGTACAAATGGTGGTGGTTATTTTGGTGTAAACTCTTCTCATCCGTTGGAGAATCCGACATATCTTACTAATATGGTAGAATGTTGGTCTATCCTGATTATCCCGATGGCAATGGTACTTGCGCTGGGATTTTATACCCGCAGAAAGAAGTTGGCTTACAGTATATTCGGAGTTATGCTTTTCGCTTTTCTGGTAGGCGTATGTATTAATGTCAGTCAGGAAATGGGTGGTAATCCACGCATTGATGAATTGGGAATTGCGCAGGATAATGGTGCGATGGAAGGTAAAGAGGTTCGTTTGGGAGCCGGAGCAACAGCATTATGGAGTATTGTAACTACTGTAACCTCTAATGGTTCTGTGAATGGTATGCATGATTCTACTATGCCGCTGTCCGGAATGATGGAGATGCTGAATATGCAGATTAACACTTGGTTTGGCGGTGTAGGTGTAGGATGGATGAATTACTATACATTTATTATCATTACAGTGTTTATCAGCGGTTTGATGGTAGGACGTACGCCGGAATTTCTCGGCAAGAAAGTGGAAGCCCGCGAAATGAAAATCGCTACGATTGTAGCTCTGCTTCATCCGTTTGTCATTTTGGTATTTACAGCACTCTCAAGTTATATTTATGTGTACCATCCTGATTTTGTGGAAAGTGAAGGTGGATGGTTGAACAACTTGGGATTCCACGGTTTAAGTGAGCAACTTTATGAGTACACTTCTTGTGCCGCCAATAACGGTTCCGGTTTTGAAGGTTTGGGAGATAATACTTATTTCTGGAATTATACGTGTGGTATTGTTCTGATTTTGAGCCGTTTTATTCCTATCATCGGGCAGGTTGCCATTGCCGGATTACTGGCACAGAAGAAATTCATTCCGGAAAGTGCCGGCACATTGAAGACCGATACATTGACTTTCGGAGTCATGACATTTGTGGTTATCTTCATTATTGCTGCGCTGTCGTTCTTCCCGGTACATGCATTGAGTACAATTGCTGAACATTTAAGTTTGTAATACTGAATTAGAGAAGATATGAAAGATAATAAATCAGCTTCTTTGTTTCCAAAGGAGCAAGTTATAGAAAGTTTGAAACAGTCATTCGTGAAACTGAACCCGCGGATGATGATAAAGAACCCGATTATGTTTACAGTAGAAGTGGCTACAGTGGTCATGCTACTCGTAACGCTCTACTCCATTGTAAATTCTTCACAAGGTTCGTTTGCTTACAATATTGCTGTGTTTATCATTCTGTTTGTAACCTTGTTGTTTGCCAATTTTGCCGAAGCTATTGCCGAAGCGCGTGGTAAAGCACAGGCCGACAGCTTGCGTAAGACTCGTGAAGAGACACCGGCAAAGAAAGTGGAAGGCAATAAAATTGTTACCGTCAGTTCTTCACTGTTGAAGAAAGGAGATGTGTTTGTTTGTGAGGCCGGAGACGTAATTCCTTCCGATGGTGAGATTATTGAAGGCTTGGCTTCTATTGATGAAAGTGCTATCACCGGCGAGTCTGCTCCGGTTATTCGTGAGGCAGGTGGCGACAAGAGTTCCGTAACGGGTGGCACGAAGGTATTGTCCGATCATATAAAAGTACTGGTGACTACTCAACCGGGAGAAAGTTTCCTTGATAAGATGATTGCATTGGTGGAAGGTGCTTCCCGTCAGAAAACCCCGAATGAGATTGCGTTGACTATTCTGCTGGCAGGTTTTACGCTTGTTTTCGTCATAGTGTGTGTTACCTTGAAACCGTTTGCCGACTATAGTCATACGGTCATCACCATTGCTTCGCTTATTTCTTTATTTGTGTGTCTGATTCCGACAACTATCGGTGGACTTCTCTCTGCCATCGGTATTGCCGGTATGGACCGCGCGCTCCGTGCCAACGTGATTACTAAATCCGGTAAAGCAGTAGAGACTGCTGGTGATATTGATACGTTGTTGCTGGATAAAACGGGTACTATCACCATCGGTAACCGTAAAGCAACTCATTTCCATACGGCTCCGGGTGTCAATTTGCACGATTTTGTAGAGACTTGTCTATTGTCTTCCTTGTCCGATGAAACGCCGGAAGGTAAGTCTATCGTAGAACTGGGACGCGAGTCGGGCATCCGTATGCGTAACCTGAATACAACGGGAGCACGAATGATTAAGTTTACGGCTGAAACCAAATGTTCGGGAGTAGACCTGGCAGATGGAACTCAAATTCGTAAAGGTGCTTTCGACGCTATCCGTAAGATGGTGGAAGGTGCAGGAAATGAATTCCCAAAAGAAGTGGAAGAGGTCATCTCTTCTATCTCCAGTAATGGTGGTACGCCGTTGGTAGTATGTGTAAACAAGAAAGTGACCGGTGTCATTGAGTTGCAGGATATTATCAAACCGGGTATTCAGGAACGTTTCGAACGTCTGCGTAAGATGGGAGTGAAGACGGTCATGGTGACAGGAGATAACCCATTAACTGCAAAATATATTGCCGAAAAAGCCGGTGTGGATGATTTTATCGCTGAAGCTAAACCGGAAGATAAGATGGAATATATCAAGAAGGAACAGCAGGCTGGTAAATTGGTTGCAATGATGGGAGACGGAACGAACGATGCTCCTGCTCTGGCACAAGCCAATGTAGGTGTAGCCATGAATAGTGGTACACAGGCTGCGAAGGAAGCCGGTAATATGGTCGATCTGGATAACGATCCGACGAAACTGATCGAGATTGTGGAAATCGGTAAACAATTGCTGATGACACGCGGCACTCTGACCACTTTCTCTATCGCCAATGACGTAGCGAAGTATTTTGCGATCGTTCCGGCCTTGTTTATGATTGCTATTCCTGAACTGGCAGCTCTGAATATCATGCATCTGCATAGTCCTGAAAGCGCCATTCTTTCAGCGGTCATTTTTAATGCGATTATTATTCCGATTCTGATTCCGCTGGCTTTGCGTGGCGTGCAATACAAACCGATAGGTGCAAGTGCTTTACTTCGCCGTAATCTGTTGATCTATGGTTTGGGTGGTGTGATTGTTCCTTTTGTGGGAATCAAGTTGATAGATTTATTGGTAGGTTTATTCTTTTAATTAAAAAACAATAGCAATGAAAACTTTATTGAAGTCATTAAAAATAACACTTGCTTTTTGTGTCTTTTTCTCCGTGTTCTATATCCTTATCTTGTGGTTGTTTGCGCAGGTTGCAGGTCCTAATAAGGGAAATGCCGAGGTAGCTACGCTGGATGGGAAAGTAGTGGGAGCAGCTAATGTGGGCCAGATGTTTACAAAAGATATTTATTTCTGGGGACGCCCGTCTTCTGCCGGTGACGGATATGATGCTACGAGTTCTGCAGGTAGTAATAAAGGTCCTACGAATCAGGAATATCTGGATGAAGTGAAAGCGCGTATTGATACTTTCCTTGTACATCATCCTTATTTAGACCGTGCGGATGTGCCTGCCGAAATGGTTACAGCCAGTGCTTCGGGGCTAGATCCTGATATTACTCCCCAATGTGCATACGTACAAGTGAAGAGAGTGGCACAAGCACGCGGATTAACAGAAGAACAAGTAAGAGCGATTGTTGATAAAAGCATCGAAAAACCGTTCCTGGGATTGTTGGGAACAGAAAAGGTGAATGTGCTGAAATTGAATATAGCTCTTGAAGAAAGTAATAAGTAGATGAAGATCAGGAGCAGCGTTCCTGTCCGAATCGTTTGGGTGATACCAGCGGTTCAAATAAACAGGGGGGGATGGGGCGCTGCTTTTTTACAGGAACATAAAATAGAATTAGATAAGAAGTATGAAAAGTTTTTTTTAGTAAAAAGAGTATTTTAGGAACAATGGCTGTAGCGGCCGTATGTATGTTGGGAACTGGCAATGCACAAGCACAAGAGTTTACTATACAAGGTGATTTGGTAAGTTCGTATGTATGGCGTGGTATTTATCAGGGGGGGGCCGCTTCTTTTCAACCGACTTTGGGAGTTAGCGTAGGTAATTTCTCACTTACTGGCATGGGGATCAACCAGTTTGAGTGAGAGTAATAAAGAAATTGACCTCACTGCAGCTTATAAGTTTGGTGAAGCAGGACCGACACTTTCAGTAGCCAGTCTTTGGTGGAACGGACAAGCTGATGTAGTCAATGGAGAACTAACAAATGATTATTTCCATTTTAAGAGTGGCGACACCGGACATCATTTTGAAGCAGGATTAGCTTATACGCTTCCTGTTGAAAAATTCCCGTTGTCTATTGCATGGTATACCATGTTTGCCGGTGCTGACAGGAAGATGACTGACAAGGGGGAAGAAAAACAGGCATATTCTTCTTACGTAGAACTGAATTATCCGTTCAGCGTAAAAGGGGTAGACTTGAATGCTACCTGTGGAGTGGTTCCTTATGAAACTCCGCAGTATAATGTGAATGGTTTTGCAGTGACGAACCTTGCTTTGAAAGCAACGAAAGCTATCAATTTTAATGATAAGTTTTCATTGCCTATATTTGTGCAAGCTATATGGAATCCGCGTTTGGAGGATGCCCATCTAGTATTTGGCGTAACTTTAAGGCCATAAAATAAACTCATGAATTTTTGTGAACCCGTGGTGATCGTGATGATTGCTACGGGTTAGGATGTTTAAAATAACAGAGCAACATAATGGATGATAGAGAACAAAGTGTACAGCATTTTCTGGATCTGATAAAGAGATCTCAGCGAGGTAAGTTTAAGGTCTATATCGGTATGATAGCCGGTGTGGGAAAGTCATATCGTATGCTTCAGGAGGCACATGAACTGTTGGAAAATGGTGTGGACGTGAAAATCGGCTATATCGAGACTCATGGACGTGTCGGGACGGAAGGGATGCTAGAAGGACTTCCTGTCATTCCGCGACGTAAAATCTTCTATAAGGGAAAGGAATTGGAAGAAATGGATTTAGATTCTATTATTCGCCTTCATCCCGAAATTGTGATAGTGGATGAATTGGCACATACCAATGTGGAAGGAAGTCTGAATGAGAAACGTTGGCAAGATGTAATGACATTGTTGGATGAAGGAATCAATGTGATTTCGGCAATCAATATTCAGCACATCGAAAGCGTGAATGAAGAAGTGCAGGAGATTACGGGGATTGAAGTGAAAGAACGGGTGCCCGACAGTGTGCTTCAGGAAGCGGATGAGGTGGTGAATATTGACTTGACGGCAGAAGAACTGATTGCCCGTTTGAAAGCGGGAAAGATCTATCGTCCGGAAAAGATTCAGACAGCATTGGATAATTTCTTTAGAACCGAGAATATTCTTCAATTGCGTGAGTTGGCTCTGAAGGAAGTGGCGTTGCGGGTAGAAAAAAAGGTGGAGAATGAAGTGATGATGGGAGTAGCCGTCGGACTTCGGCATGAGAAGTTTATGGCTTGTATCAGTAGTCACGAGAAAACACCCCGACGAATTATCAGAAAGGCGGCAAAGTTGGCAACCCGGTATAATACTACTTTTATAGCTTTGTATGTTCAGACTCCGAGAGAGAGTATGGATCGAATTGATTTGGCCAGTCAACGGTATTTGTTGAATCATTTTAAACTGGTGGCGGAACTTGGGGGAGAAGTTGTCCAGGTGCAGTCGAAAGACATTTTGGGGAGCATCGTCAAGGTTTGTAAAGAGAAACAGATATCGACAGTGTGTATGGGAACTCCTAATTTGAGGCTACCGTACGCTATTTGTTCTATACTGGGATATAGAAAGTTTTTAAATAATTTGTCGCAAGCTAATGTAGATTTGATTATACTTGCATAATATTAATCGTATGAACGTTATGAATATTAAAACGAAACTGATTCTTGGCATTGGGATGTTGGCAGGAATGATTATTTTGTTGGTAACACTTTCAGTAGTGAATCTTCAAACTCTGACTGCGACAGAGCCTGATAGTCCTGCTGCTATGCCTGCCTTGGAACGTGCATTGCTATGGATTTCCATAACGGGGGGAATCTGTATCTTGACTGGGCTGATATTGCTTTATTGGCTGCCTCGTTCTATCAGTAAACCGGTTAAAGAGCTGAAAGAAGGAATTCTAGAAATAGCCAATCATAACTATGAGAAGCGTCTGCAAATGGATAATAATGAAGAGTTCCGGGATGTAGCGGATAGTTTTAACCGGATGGCAGAACGTTTGACCGAATATCGTGCCAGTACTTTGTCGGATATCCTTTCTGCCAAGAAGTTTATTGAAGCCATTGTTAATAGTATAGATGATCCGGTGATTGGTCTGAATATGGAACGTGAGATTTTGTTTATCAATGAGGAAGCACTGAATGTGCTGAATTTGAAACGGGAGAATGTGATTCGTCAATCGGCGGAGGAACTGGCTTTGAAGAATGATTTGCTGCGTCGGCTGATTCGTGAACTGGTGACACCGGGCGAACAGAAGGAACCGTTGAAAATATATGCAGACGATAAAGAGAGTTACTTTAAGGCATCTTATGTTCCCATCATTAATACGGAGGCTGAAAAAGATGAACCTCGCAAACTGGGTGATGTCATTTTACTAAAGAATATTACGGAATTCAAAGAACTGGATTCTGCCAAGACTACGTTTATCTCGACCATCTCTCATGAACTGAAAACTCCGATTGCTGCTATTATGATGAGTCTCCAACTGCTTGAAGATAAACGTGTCGGTGCGCTGAATGATGAGCAGGAACAGCTTTCAAAGAGTATCAAGGAGAATAGCGAACGTTTGTTAAGCATCACCGGAGAATTGCTTAACATGACGCAGGTGGAAGCTGGTAAATTACAGTTGATGCCGAAGATCACCAAACCGATTGAACTGATTGAGTATGCGATCAAAGCTAATCAGGTGCAAGCGGATAAGTTTAATATTCAGATAGAAGTGGAGTATCCGGAAGAGAAAATCGGTAAGCTTTTTGTCGACAGTGAGAAGATTGCCTGGGTGTTGACGAATCTGTTAAGTAATGCTATTCGCTATTCAAAAGAAAACGGGCGTGTGGTTATCGGTGCCAGGCAGGATGAAAACTGGATCGAATTGTATGTTCAGGACTTTGGCAAAGGCATTGATCCGCGTTATCACAAAAGTATCTTCGACCGCTATTTCCGTGTACCCGGAACGAAAGTGCAAGGCAGTGGTTTGGGATTATCTATTTCTAAGGATTTTGTGGAAGCTCATGGCGGTACGCTGACGGTAGAGAGCGAATTGGGTCAGGGGAGTCGGTTTGTGATGCGGATGAAAGCATAGTTTTGAAGGAGTTTATGAAAGAATTGGGTTATTGCTATCCATCTGCTTCCTATGTTGTTTTAATTCTTTGTTGAATTGAATACTATAACAGCAAAAAAAAACGCGACTCTGTTCTGAAACTTTAGAGAATCAATGTATTATAGTCTCTCTAAAAATCTTTATATTTGCAGACCGTTTGGAAACGATAGTGAATAATAAACAATACAATAACTTAAAAAACAACCAAAATCAGATGAAGCAGGATATGATTGTTATCCTTGACTTGGGTAGTCATGAGAATACGGTGTTGGCTCGCGCCATCCGTGCATTAGGAGTTTATAGTGAGATTTATCCTCACGATATCACAGTGGAAGAACTGAAAGCATTGCCCAATGTAAAGGGTATTATTATTAATGGTGGACCGAATAATGTAATTGATGGCGTTGCCATTGATGTAAATCCGGCTATCTATACTTTGGGGATTCCTGTCATGGCTGCAGGTCACGATAAAGCAACTTGTGAAGTGAAGTTGGCAGAATTTGCGGATGATATTGAGGCTATAAAGGCGGCAGTGAAATCATTTGTTTTCGATGTCTGTAAAGCTGAAGCTAACTGGAACATGAAGAACTTTGTCAATGATCAGATAGAGTTGATTAAGCGTCAGGTGGGCGATAAGAAAGTATTGTTGGCTCTGTCGGGTGGAGTTGATAGCTCTGTGGTAGCAGCTTTACTTCTGAAGGCAATTGGTAACAATCTGGTTTGCGTACATGTTAATCATGGTTTGATGCGTAAGGGAGAGTCAGAAGATGTGGTTGAGGTATTCAGCAACCAGTTGAAAGCAAATCTTATTTATGTAGATGTAACCGATCGTTTCCTGAATAAACTGGCAGGTGTGGAAGATCCGGAACAGAAACGTAAAATTATTGGTGGTGAGTTTATTCGTGTGTTCGAAGAAGAAGCACGTAAATTGAATGGTATTGACTTCTTGGGGCAAGGGACTATTTATCCGGATATTGTGGAAAGTGGAACGAAAACTGCTAAAATGGTGAAGTCTCACCATAACGTAGGTGGTCTGCCTGAAGACCTTAAGTTCGAGCTTGTGGAGCCGTTGCGCCAATTATTTAAAGATGAAGTTCGTGCTTGTGGCTTGGAGTTGGGATTGCCTTATGAGATGGTTTACCGTCAACCTTTCCCTGGTCCAGGTTTGGGCGTACGTTGTTTAGGTGCTATAACGCGTGACCGTTTGGAGGCTGTACGTGAGTCCGATGCTATTTTGCGTGAAGAGTTTCAGATTGCCGGATTGGATAAAAAAGGTATGGCAATACTTTACGGTAGTACCCGATTTTAAATCTGTTGGTGTACGTGATAATGCCCGCTCTTTTGATTGGCCGGTGATTATTCGCGCTGTCAACACGGTAGATGCTATGACGGCTACTATCGAACCGATAGAATGGCCTATCCTGATGAAGATAACAGACCGTATCTTGAAAGAAGTGAAGAATGTAAATCGCGTTTGCTATGATATGTCACCGAAACCTAACGCGACTATAGAATGGGAATAGAGAGACTTTTTAAGTGATATTTCGATAGCCTCAATTTTTTGTAAGTTGAGGCTATTTTTTTATATGTTGAACCTTGCCACATTGAATTTGACGGATGTTTAATCTGATTGATATATGATTTGCGTTGGTGTAAACCATAGTGTAAACCGGCACCAATTGATGTATAAAAGAAAAAGGCACCCAGAAGTGGAAGCCTCCCAAATGCCTTATTCTTATCAAGTAGCGGGACCCGGGATTGAACCGGGGACCTCATGATTATGAATCATTTAGAATGATTTTTTGCGATTTTTATTGGGTGATATATTTGCTTATTTATCAGTGATTTAATACTTTTGTGACATTGTCTGATAATGACTGATTCTTAGAAAATAAAGCTTTTTGTGTTCCCGCTGTGTTCCCATTGTGTTCCCAAATAGCTTATTAAAGTGTTTTGTTTTATGTTTTTAAATATGATGATTTATGGATAAAAAGTATATAAGTTGTTTGGTTAATGACAAAGTTGGTGTTTGCGCAATAAGTCTTGTTCTAGACAAAAGGCATGTGAGGAATGGAGGTAAATATCCTATAGCATTACGTTTTACTATAGATCGAAAAAGATTGTATTATCCGTTGGGAGATAAATATACAGAAAAAGAATTTGATGCTATTTGTAGAGCAAAAAATACAGGTCGAAGATCCAATATTAAGAGTGAGAAGGAAACTAACTTTGAGTGTAAGATGCTTTTAGAACAAACATTTAAATCTTATGTTGATATAGTACAGGATTTGGATAAAACTTCTAAACTTAGTTTGAATATGATCATGACTCGGTTAACTGGAAAAAATGAAGAGGATTCATTTTTGTTAGTATGGGAAGATATTATTAATAATAGGTCTGTGGGAACTGCAGATAGTTATACTACGGCAAAAAAATCATTTATTAAGTATGTGGGAGTAATATCTGGTTTTAATGTATCCAAGAGTACAATTGAGAAATGGATTAAAGGAATGGAGAATGATGGATTTACTAAAACGACTATTGGAATATATTTAAGGGCATGTCGGGTTGTGTGGAACGAGTGTACACAAAGGGGATTTTTAAGTAAAAAGAATATCCGTTTGGTAAAGATAAAAGTTTGATCACGATTCCTGTAGGTAGCACACGAAAAAAAGAATACCTGAATGTAGAGCAAATGACGGAATTGTATCAAGTGTTTATTAATAAAAAATATCCAGAATCATGGCAAAAGAGTTATATAGAAAAGGTTCATTTTTCTTTAGGGTTGTTTTTGGTACAATATTTATGTAATGGTTTTAACTTAGCAGATGCTGCACGGCTTCGATACAACGATTATTATTATATTAGTGGCAAACAGTCTTTTCAGTTTATGCGTTATAAAACTAAGGATAGAAGTGAAAATAATAGCGAGGTGGTAATTCCGATTATTGAACCTTTGAGAATAATTTTGTCGGAAATTGCTGCACCAGAGGAAAGAGGGGGATTGGTATTTCCTTCTATATTGAAGGGGGAAGCAAATGAAGTACAGGTAAGAAAACTGATAGCATTAGAAAATAGTAACATTCAAGATCGGATGAAAAAGTTGACTATGGCTTTTAAATTGGGAGATTTTTTCCTAGCAGTACTTGGTTGCAGGCATTTCTTTTGCAACAAATTTAACTCATGCGGGAGTTCCTATTAATTATATAAGTGATAGTATGGGGCATTCTCATAATGAAAATATTACTGCGCGTTATATAGACATTTTCCCATATGAGCAGCAAGTGCTATATAATAATAAATTATTAAATTTAGCCAATGAGGAAATGACTCCGATTACTAAATTGTTAAATTCACTTACTCCTGATGAATTGAAGACTCTAATAACTGTAGTGAAGAGTAAAACAAAGGAGTGACAGGCGTAGTAGGATATTACTGAGGGGTGTATACAATGAATCCGACACAATTGAAAGAACTTAGTGAGCATATCAGGAGTATAGCTTAACAAAATTTTCTATATTTGAGGCAGCATTCGGGAAAAACGGGTGCTGCTTTTAATTTTGTTGTTAATCATAAATATGAAGAAAAACATGAAATTTGATAAATTTGATAAAAGAACAGCAACAGAACGCTTGCAGCTTTATGAGGATGCACTTGGTGCATGTGAACTTTTGCGCAGAATAAGGGAATCTCAATATGTGTATCTTTTTTTTGGACCAGTCCGCCTTTAATGAAAATATCTATGGTAACTCATTTTAAGAGAGTTGAAATTGAAGAAACCCGGCAATTATTCTTGATATGTGAGGATATAGACACCATTTTGCAAAGAATTGCAGATGTCGGTGATGTAGAGTTACCGTTGGATGACAAAACTAGGTACGAAAAGATATCTATAGGTCTATCGTACTTACTGTTCTTGCTTCACATGCTAGAAGACAATGTCTCCCCTGATATGCTTGCTATACTTGTCGTTATTCTTATTAAGATATCTAGTAAAGAGGATTTAGACAAGACGTTGACAGAACTCCGGCAGATAGACATCCCTCTGTTGAATGCCCAGATTAGACTAGAACAAAACAATGTTTTTTCCGCTAAAGTATTAAAGCCTGTCCTGCAAATACTATCAAGAGCTTATGCCAATATTGGGATTGATTTCTTCATGTCGTTACCTCAAGGTGACAAGTGGGAGAAATACAAAATAACCAAAAGGGAATTCTTCAAGCTGTTATATATGTTACCCCGTAAAGAGTCTCTTGCTATATTAAAGTATATACCAGAAATAGATTATAGCCAGTTAGTCGATATCTATGAAAATAAGGACGCAGACCGTTTTCTGGCAATAAGCGAGAATCTAAAAATCGATTATGTAATGGCCAGTTATAACTGTTATGCCAATTTTATGTCGATTTTTGACATGGCTAAAAGAATGGCAGGCATTGATGTTTTTTCTTCCGCAGGTAAAACGCTAATGTCTTTAATAATGGGTCGTTCAAATATTAATCATTATTCGTTGAAGAATGTTTCAGATTCCGACCTTTATTTTATGCTCCGTGGATTTAAATCTCAGATTCGTGAAGCAGATAAATGCGGAGACAATGAAGAGAAAATCAGACTAATAGATAAGGCAACTTCCATTCTTGAGAAAAACAACCGTGCTTTTTATGATATTATATTTCCTCTTCTATGCCATAACAATAGGATAATTCCATTGAAGGATTCCTTGAAAATAGAGGAAATATTACAGACTCCCCCCTATAAAGAGAAAATAGAAAAAGCCCGTCAAGAGTACTTGTCTTCTCTGAAATATGTATCGGATGAAACGACTGATGGATACAGTAGAACCTCCTTTTCCCGTATAATAAAAAGCCTGACTCCTTATTTTAAGCTTACACCCGCAGACAAACTTAAAGCAGGAAAACTTTTTTTGTGATTTTTTCCTCATGGATCTAATTCAGATAGCTTCTAATTTATCATCATATTATGACATACATGGATTTGCTTATGTTCTGTATAAGCCAAATGTTTTGATTTAAACGGGGTGGCATTTAATGACTTCGTGAAGCTAATAATAGATATTTTTCCTTTCTCCCATATTCAGATTAATGCACAACCATATTCTTTGAACAAATCTAAATCCAAAGCAAAGAGTTTAATAGACAAACATAAGGCTTTGAAAGAATTGTTTGAATCAAATTTCAAATCAAAAGAAGAATAAATAACGATTCTTTTCCTGGCGTTCCTCCGAGATTCCTCACACATCATCCTATAAGCTGGATAAAAATCTGGTTTATAGGATTTTG
>ENA-OQHL01001210-OQHL01001210.1-human-gut-metagenome-genome-assembly--contig:-NODE-1210-length-13913-cov-3.953358_pt1 | contig 13913 bp, 11 predicted proteins | sample MGYA00242565_ERZ504723 | MGnify/ENA primary metagenome ERZ504723 (study PRJEB26092, sample SAMD00036211) | human gut metagenome | host: Homo sapiens | study: EMG produced TPA metagenomics assembly of... | reverse complement strand
GCAACCCGACCATCTTTTTCCCGTACTCCCGACACGACGAGATCAAGCTCCTTTCGTTCGAGGCTGCGGCTGGAAGCCGTACTTTGTTGAGGCGACGATCCGATGACCATGCATAGAAGATGGCAGAGACCATGGATACCGTCATCGAGGAGATCAAGGCTATCCAGAAACACGCAAGAGATGAGCAGGATCCGGAGCGTCCGAAGTGGCCGATGATCATCCTGCGCACTCCGAAGGGCTGGACCGGTCCGAAATTCGTAGATGGCCAGCAGATTGAGGGATCCTTCCGCGCCCATCAGGTTCCGATCAGCATGGAGAAGCCGGAGCATTTACAGCTTCTGGAAGACTGGTTAAAGAGCTATCACGCAGAGGAGCTGTTCGATGAGAACGGACGCCTGATCCCGGAGCTGGCGGAGCTGGCACCGAAGGGCAATGCCCGCCTGGGCGCAAACCCGCACGCAAACGGAGGCCTGCTGTTAAAAGATCTTCGTCTCCCGGATTTCCGTGAGTACGGCATTCCGGTGGAGCCGGGCAAGACCAAGGCTCAGGATATGATCGAGCTTGGCGGTTATATCCGTGATATATTCAAACTCAATGAGGACAGCAAAAACTTCCGTATCTTCGGACCGGATGAGAGCATGTCTAACCGTCTGTATAAGGTATTTGAGGAGCAGAACCGCGACTGGAACGGCGAGCTGCTTCCGACCGATGACAAGCTGGCAAGAAATGGCCGTATCATGGATGGCATGCTGAGTGAGCATATGTGTGAGGGCTGGCTGGAAGGATATCTGCTGACGGGCCGTCACGGTTTCTTCGCAAGCTATGAGGCGTTTATCCGCATCGTGGATTCCATGGCCGCACAGCACGCAAAGTGGCTGAAGGTCTGCAACCAGTTGTCCTGGAGACGTCCGATCGCATCCTTGAACTTTATCCTGACCTCCAATGTATGGCAGCAGGACCACAACGGATTTACCCATCAGGATCCAGGCTTCTTAGACCATATTGCCAACAAGAAAGCAGATGTTGTCCGTATGTATCTTCCGCCGGATACTAACTGCCTGCTTTCCTGCTTTGATCATTGCATCAAGAGTAAGAACTACGTGAATGCCATCGTTGCTTCCAAGCATCCGAGCTGCCAGTGGCTGTCCATGGCGCAGGCTGTGAAACACTGCACCCAGGGCATTGGCATCTGGGAGTGGGCAAGCAATGACTGCGGCGAGGAGCCGGATGTGGTTATGGCATGCTGCGGTGATACCCCGACCCTGGAGACCATGGCTGCAGTTACTATCCTGCGGGATGAGCTTCCGGAATTAAAGATCCGCGTAGTGAACGTAGTAGACCTGTTTAAGATGGAGAGTGATCACAAGCATCCGCATGGCTTAAGCGATGCCGAGTATGACGCAATCTTCACCCCAAATAAGCCGGTAATCTTCGCGTTCCACGGATATCCGACTCTGATCCATGAGTTGACCTATGAGCGCAATAATCACAACATGTCTGTTCACGGCTATCAGGAGGAAGGCACCATCACGACACCGTTCGACATGCGTGTCCAGAACCAGCTTGACCGCTTCAGTCTGGTAAAAGACGCGGTAATGCATTTGCCGCAGTTGGGCAACCGTGGTTCCTTCCTGATCCAGAAAATGAATGATAAGCTGGTAGAGCACAAGCAGTATATTGCCGAGTACGGACAGGATATGGAGGAAATCCGCAACTGGGAGTGGCACGTACCGGAAAAATAAGCGCAGTTAATAAATAGAAATATCATATATAAGAAACGCCGCCACGGCAAAACCGTGGCGGCGTTTTCATGTTGCGATAGGAATTATATAGCGGAAATCTGCTTCTGGAACAGGCTATTGACAGCTGCTTCCTTAGATTTGATGAGGTGCAGGGTAATAGCCGCGGATGCCTCTTCTTTTTGATCATTTAAAATATAGCGGATCAGTTCGATATGTTCCCGGGCCGCTTCAATATGTCGCTCCCAGATATCCTGGCCGGAAAACAGGCGGATGCGCTGGTTCTGATCATAGATATGATCGAGCATATCGTTAAAGAATTTGTTGGGGCAGGCCTTGTTGAGCAGTCGGTGCAGTTTATCGTCAAGGTAGCAGAATTCTTCTGGAGTTTTTGCGGACGGTACAGTCTGAATGAGCTGTTCGGAGGTTTTCTGGATATCAATCAGTGCATTTCGGTCGATTCGGTTCATATAGTTGTTAATGATAAATGGTTCCAGAAGGATGCGGGCTTCAAAGGTCTGGTTGATCTCGACCAGAGTAAGTCCGGTTACCATAACCCCTTTTTTGGGAATGATCTGGACAAAGCCTTCCTGCTCCAGTTTGTTGAGTGCTTCGCGTATAGGGGTACGGCTGGCATCGATCTCTTCAATCAGGTCGGCTTCATTTAAAAAGGTGTTTGGTTTGTAATCGCAGGACATAATCCGCTCTTTGATAATCTGATATGCCTTGTTTTTCAGATTCGTAGTCATGAAACTATCCTCCCGGTATATTGGTTCGTTCATATTATATTTTACCACATAACGTTATAAATAACATATCAAGAAATGCAGAATAAATTAGAAAATATGAAATTCATATTTATGATGTATACATCATACATCCTTTTTCTTTTCAGAATCGTTGTGCTAACATGAAATTACACAAAAGATGTTGTAAAAACCAGGAGGGAAAAGAGAAAATGAACAAAAAACTTGGTGTAGTATTAGCAGCCGCAATGGCAGTTACCAGCATGACCGGATGCGGAGGAAGCTCCTCCAGCACTTCCACCACCGCAGCAGACACTGCAGCAGCAACCACCGCAGCAGAGGCAGCCGCTGATAAGGCTGCAGCAGATGGCAGCGAGGCAAAGGCTCCGGTTGGTGATCCGATCGAGCTGACCTTTGGACATGGACAGGCTGAGGGTCATCCGTACCAGCAGGCAGCTCTCTATTTCAAGGATCTGGTTGAGAAAGAGTCCGGCGGTTCCATTACCGTTACCGTAGCTCCGAACGGCACCCTTGGTGATGAGCGTGAATCTGTAGAGGCTCTGCAGATGGGCACCATGGATATCAGCGTAGCCGTAGCAGCAGCACTGAGCGGATTTGATTCCAACATGGACGTATTCAACATGCCGTACCTGTTTGATTCTCGTGAGGAAGCATTCAAGGTTCTGGACGGCGAAGTAGGACAGGAACTGTTTGGAAATCTGGAAAGTCAGGGCATTAAGGTATTCGGTACCTACGATCTGGGCTTCCGCAGCATGACCAACTCCACCAGACCGATCGAGACTCCGGATGACTGCAAGGGTCTTCGCGTTCGTACTCTTGAGAGCTCTGTATGTGTAGATGCTCTTGGCGCTCTTGGTATGGATGCAGTTTCCATGAGCTTCAGTGAGCTGTTCACCGCACTTCAGACTGGCGCTGTAGATGGTCAGGAGAACCCGCTGTTCACCATTTATAACTCCCGTTTCTATGAGGTTCAGAAATATCTGTCCCTGACCGAGCACTTCTACCCGGTATGCCCGCTGATGATGAGCGAGATCACCTGGAACAAGTTAAGCCCGGAGCAGCAGGATATCGTCGCAGACGCTATGAAGAAGTCTGTTGATTACGAGCGTGAGCTGGCAGGCGAAGAGTTAGACAAGATGCTGGAAGGCTGCAAAGAGAAAGGCATGGAAGTCAATGAAGTAGACAAGGCTCCGTTCATCGAGGCAGTACAGCCGGTATATGAGAAATACAATTCACAGTTTGGCAGTCTGATCGAGAAGATCAACGCAGCAAAATAACAGAGGAGGCAGTCAGGTTATGACGAAAATGATTAAGGGAATCGACAAAGCAGTAAACGGATTTCTGACATGGGTCGTTGTACTGATGCTTGCCGTGATGTCAGTGGTTGTGTTTGGACAGGTGGTTTTCCGCCTTGTCCATGCCACCATTCCGTGGAGTGAAGAGTTATCCAAGTACATGCTGATCTGGACCACGTTCCTTGGTTCAGCGCTTTGTGTGCGTAAGGGCTCTCTGGTAGGTCTGGAGATCCTGTTTATGATGCTCCCGAAAAAAGCGGTCAAAGCAGTAATGCTTCTGGTACAGGCAGCAACCGCGGCATTCATGGTATTTCTGATCGTAATGGGATATAAGACAGCAGGTCTTGTATGGAATCAGACCACACCGGTATTGAAAATGCCTATGGGACTGATGTATGCTTCCATTCCGACTGGTGCAGTATTCATGCTGATCAATACCATTATCGTAGTTTACTATCAGATCACAGGGGAGGACGTAAAATGACAGCAGTATTGTTCATAAGTATGGTAATCCTGCTTTTTGCAGGAGTTCCGATCGCTTTTGTGCTGGGCGGCTCCTCCGTGCTGGCACTGGCCGCTGACAGCGGTACCAATATGTCAATCGTGATCCAGAGAATGTTTTCCGGAACCGGAAGCTTTACTCTGCTGGCAATTCCGTTCTTCGTTCTTGCCGGAAACCTGATGAGCTCCGGCGGTATTTCCCGCCGTCTGGTAAATTTATGCAACAGCTTCCTGGGTCATATCCCGGGCGGCCTGGCTATGGTTGCCGTGGCAACCTGCGCCTTCTTCGCAGCAATCTCCGGTTCCAGCGCAGCAACCGCAGCGGCTGTTGGAGCGATCATTGTTCCGGAAATGCTCAAACACAAATATGACCGCAACTTTGCGGCTGGTACCATTGCTTCTTCCGCTGAGCTTGGCGTTATCATTCCGCCGAGTATTGGCCTGATCCAGTACGGTGTTGCTGCAGAGCAGTCCATCGGTGATCTGTTTAAGGCAGGTTTTCTTCCGGGATTATTCATCTGCGGAACCATTATGGCTATGGCTCATCATCTTGCAAAGAAACAGGGATTCGTTCCGGTGGAAAAAGCAAGCTGGGCTGAGCGTGGAAAAGCATTTAAGGATGCAATCCTCGCAATCCTGATGCCGGTCATCATTCTGGGCGGTATCTACAGCGGATTCTTTACCCCGACTGAGGCAGCCGTTGTTTCTGTATTCTATGGCCTAGTTGTTGGTGTCTTTGTATACAGAGAGATCAAGCTGAAAGACTTAAAGAAAATCTTCTATGAGTCTGTTCTGACCATGGCTACGGTTCTTCTGATCATGTCCGCATCCACCATCTTTGGATGGATTCTGGCAAAACAGCAGATCCCGCAGGCTCTGGCAAAAGCATTCCTGGGAATTTCTGACAGTAAGTATGTATTCCTGCTTCTCATCAATGTTATGCTTCTGGTAGTCGGCATGGTTTGTGAGGCTGGCGCAGCTATGGTAATCCTGGCTCCGCTGCTTGCCCCGATTGCCCAGACCCTTGGCATCGACCTGATCCATTTCGGTATCATTATGATGACCAACCTGGCTATCGGCATGATGACACCTCCGGTAGGTGTAAACCTGTACGTTGTCTGTGATAGCGCCAATGTAAAGATTGAGGGCATGATGAAGTACCTGATGAGGTATTTCGCGGTTCTGATTGCGGATCTTCTTATTATTACATATTTTCCGCCGCTGTCTTTACTGATTCCAACATTGCTGAAATAAGGAGAAACTCATCGTGAAGATTACAGATATCAAAACAATTATCCTGAAATATCCCTATGAGTCCTTTATCGCTGACGGTCAGTCTGCGTGCTTCGGAAGAGGCGCGCTGCTGATCCAGGTGGAGACGGACGCAAAGATTACAGGACTTGGAGAGTGCGCAACCTTTGGTGCCTCCATGACAGCTATGGCTGACATCATTGAGAACCAGCTGAAGGGGCTTTTGATCGGACAGAACCCGCTGGATATTGAGCGGCTATGGGAGACTATGGTGTGGAGTAATTTTGCCAATGGAGGCCGCGGTATTGTGATGGGCGCGATCAGCGGTATCGATATTGCGCTGTGGGACATTGCCGGTAAAGTGGCAGGACTTCCATTATACCGTCTGTTGGGCGCAAACAGCGATAAGGTAAAGGGCTATGCCAGCGCAGGCTTCTATGCTCCGGAAAAGAGCATTGATGACCTGAAGCGTGAGATGGAGAGTTACATGGCCAAGGGCTATACCGCTTTCAAGATGAAAGTCGGAAGAAGCCGCAACAACATCGGTATGCCGCACCGATATGTGAATAAGGGTGATTTCAATATTTCCTTTGAGGAGGATATGGCTCGTGTCGCAGCAGTACGTGAGACCATTGGCCAGGATGCTGTTCTGATGATTGACATGAACTGTACCTGGGATGTGGATGCAGTGCTTGCAGCCGAAAAATATTTCGATGAGTATAACATCTACTGGATTGAGGAGCCGTCCCGCTCTGATGATGTGGCAGGCTACGCAAAAATCGCAGCCGGATTAAAGCGCACGAAGGTAGCTGGCTGCGAGTCTGAGCAGGGACTGGCACGCTACAAGGAACTCCTGGAGCGTGGCGCTCTGGATGTGGTACAGGCGAACCTGGGCTGGAGTGGAGGATTTACCGAGTGCCGCAGAATCGCAGCTTTGTCACTTGCCTATGATAAACTGTTTACTCCCCACACCTTTTTCTCAGCAGTTCTGACAGCAGCTAATGTTCATTTTGCAGCATCCCTGCCGAATGTTCCGTTCATTGAGTCAGAGGAAAATTACAATCCGCTGAGAACAGAACTGTTAAAAGAGCCGATTCAGTGCGACAGCGAGATGAATTACCTTGTACCACAGGGAGCAGGTCTTGGTGTAGAACTGAATATGGATGTTGTAGAAAAGTATCGCGTGAGATAAGGAAAACTGTATCCATACATTTATAGAAGAAACGCCGCCACGGCAAAACCGTGGCGGCGTTTCTTTTGGCAAAATAGAAGGATAATAAAAAGTGAGTGACTTTTGCACGAATTATGGTTCTTCGTGCATGGACCAGGCATTGTGGTCCGTGTGTAAGATCATATGGGACTTGTGGGAAAGAGGATGTTCAAGGAAATCCTGGTACAGCTTTGCCACGTCCTGGTTCTCATGGGAGAAGCGGATCTTACTGTTCTTGTCTAAGAAGTGCAGGTTTTCACCGCGCACTCCCGCAAGTTCTTTGCCGTCACAGATCGGCTGTCCACCGCCGCCGACACAGCCGCCGGGGCAGGCCATGACTTCTACGAAGTCATAAGATACATCGCCGCGCCGGATAGCCTCGAGGAGTTTTCTGGTGTTGCCGAGGCCGCTGACAATGGCGGTGCGGACTGTAGTTCCGTTAAAGTCGAGGATTGCTTCTGTGAGTGCATACTCCTCATTGACAGTACGGATGTCGTTAAAGAAATCCGGGTCTGGATTTTTGGCGGACAGAGCATGGTAAGCGGTACGAAGTGCTGCTTCCATGACGCCGCCGGTAGCGCCAAAGATGACGCCGGCACCGGTCCACTCCTGCATGAGGCTGTCTGGCTTGCGGTCAGTCAGCACTTCCGGCCGGAGGTGGGTTTCACGCAGCATGCGGGTGAACTCTCGTGTGGTCAGTACGATGTCCACGTCCTTACCTGCGTATTCTTTATAGTAGAAATCCATGTTTGCCTCTGCTTTTTTTGCAACACAGGGCATAACGGATACGGTCACAATGTTTTCAGGATCCACGCCGATGGACTGCGCAAAGTAAGTCTTCATAACCGCGCCAAACATCTGCTGCGGAGATTTCGCGGTAGAAAGCTGCGGCACCATTTCCGGGAACTGGGTTTTAACAAAACGCAGCCAGCCCGGGCAGCAGGAGGTGAACATCGGCCAGTTGTTTAAGGAACCGTTCTGGAACCGTTCCAGGAACTCCGTTGCCTCCTCCATGATGGTTAAGTCTGCGGAGAAGGAGGTATCGAACACATAGTCCGCTCCCATGCGCTTCCAGGCATCCAGGATCTTGCCTACGGTAGCGTCCTCGCGCTTCATGCCCATGGCCTCGCCCCATGCGGCACGCACGGCCGGAGCAATCTGAACCACAACGATTTTCTTTTCATCTGCAATGGCATCCCATACCTTCTCGGTATCATCCCGCTCACGCAGGGCGCCGACCGGGCAGTGGGTGATGCACTGGCCGCAGAGAACACAGTCCGCATCGGTGATTTTGCGGTTGCCTTTGACATTGACGGTGGTCCTGGAACCGGTGCTGGTCACATCCCAGATGCCAAGTCCCTGCACCTTGTCGCAGACCTGGATACAGCGCATGCACTTGATGCACTTTTCGGTATCGCGGATCAGTGGGAAGTTCTTGTCCCACGGTGCATGCTCCACGCGCTCTTTGAAGGGCAGATCGATGATGTTTAAGTCGTTGGAGAGGGTCTGCAGGGTACAGTTGCCGCTGCGGACGCAGGTCGCGCACTTAAAGTCGTGCTGGGAAAGAATCAGCTGCACATTCTGCTTTCTTGCCACGCGGACCTTTGGACTGTTGGTCAGAATCTCCAGATCTTCCTGTACCTTGTTGTTACAGGAGGTTACAAGCTTCTCCTTGCCGACTACTTCCACGAGGCAGACACGGCAGGCCGCAATCTCGTTGATATCTTTTAAGTAGCAGAGCTTCGGAATGTCGATTCCTGCAAGGGCTGCCGCTTCCATAATGGTGGTTCCCTCTGGAACCGAGATTTCGTTATGATCGATCTTTAAATTTACCATCTGTTTTCACGACCTCCTTTGAAGATTCCATAGCCGAAGTGGTCGCAGCCGAGGCATCGGCTGGCTTCCTGTCGGGCCTCTGCTTCCGTCATGCAGTTTCCACGCCTTCAAAGTCGCAGACGCGCTCGCAGGCCTCGCGCTCAGTCATATTGACACGGCCGCACGGGATACGGTCGCGCAGGTCAGGCTCCGGAAGCACAACATCGCAGCCGATGGTGTGGCGGAAGCCAAGGTATTCATCAATGTTTGCCGCAACAACTTTGCTGCCGCAATGGCTTTGATAACGGATGCCGGTCCGGATGCGCAGTCACCGCCGGCAAATACGCCAGGCATATTGTCAAAACCACCGTAACGCTCGGTCTGAATCTTGCCGCGGTTAACCGGAAGACCGGCCTCCTCGAAGTGCTGGAACTCGATATCCTGTCCGATGGCCACGATCAGGGTCTGGCACGGAATGAAGATATCCGGCTCGCCGGTGGCACGCACGCTGGCTCTGCCGCCCTTGATTTTTACTGATCACTCTGAGGGGTGACATAGACACCGCGTACATGGTTGTTTTCATCTACATCAATTCTGGCCGGAGCCATCAGGGTTTTCACTTCAATGCCCTCGGCAACCGCGCCCTCAATCTCGCCCGGCAGCGCAGTCATATCGGCTACACGGCGGCGGTAGAGGATGGACACCTTCTTTGCGCCGAGACGTCTTGCGGTGCGGACCGCATCCATGGAAACGTTTCCGCCGCCAATGACAGCAACCTCCTGACCGGTCAGATCCGGATTTAAGTTCTTCCCTACATCACGCAGGAAGCGGACAGCGGAGATGACGCCTTCAGCGGATTCTCCCTCAATGCCGAGCTTTTTATCGGTGCTCGCGCCGATGGTAATGAGCACGGCATCGTATTCCTTGCGGAGCTCCTGAATGGTAATGTCAGTGCCGATGCGTTTGCCGTATTCCACCTTCACGCCGGTTTCCAGAATGGCGTCAATATCGTCATCGAGACGGTCTTTCGGAAGACGGTAATTCGGAATACCGTAGCGGAGCATGCCGCCCAGCTTCGGAAGCATCTCGAAAACCGTGGTTTGATGGCCCATGAGCTGTAAATAGTAAGCGGCGCTTAAGCCTCCCGGGCCTCCGCCGATGATGGCAATCTTCTTGCCGGTGGAAGCGGCGCAGGCTGGCGGTGGAACCTTGCCGGCATAGTCGGCAGCAAAGCGTTTTAAACCGCGGATATTGACTGCGTCATCAATGATGTTTCTTCGGCAGCGGGCCTCGCATGGGTGTTCACAGATGAAGCCGCAAGTGGTCGGGAACGGGTTGTCCTTGCGGATTAAGCGGATAGCGTCGGCATAGCGGCCTTCCCGCACCAGGGAAACGTAGCCCGGGATGTCCACGTGAGCCGGACACAGGGAAACACACGGAACCGGCTGGCTGTAGTTACAGGTGCAGCGGCCCTGGTGAACGTGCTCCTCATAATCTTCATAGCATTCTTTCAGGCTGCGGTATACGGCATGAGCTGCCTCATAACCAATTGCGCAGTCAGCACCATTCATAATGGTCTGCGCCAGCTCTTCCATCAGCGTTAAGGTATCCATGGTGGCTTCACCGTTCATAACATCGGTGAGCAGGTTCTTTAACTGCCACAGGCCGACGCGGCACGGTACGCATTTGCCGCAGGTGTGGGTGTGACACATTTCCACGAATGCTCTGGTCATGTCTACCGGGCAGAGACCTGGCGGGCTGGACTCGATTCTCCGCTCCAGGTCTTTGTACAGCTCTTCGATCATAAGCTGCGCCTGGTTGGGACTGGTAATCTCCAAACGACTCATATCTGATTTACCTCTCTTTTTGTTTGGCAACTATGGATGGGATAGTTACAATTTTGTTCATTTTGATTATGTTTCTCATTAGCGATTAATCCCCAGTATACAGAATGACGAGGAAAAAGGCAAGAGAAATCTAACAAAAATTTAGATTTTCTAAAACTTTGTTAGAAATAAAACAAAGGAGGCTGCACTCAGAAAGAAACCTCTCTCTATGCAACCCCCTTTGTCTGGGTTCAAGTATACAATAGAAGCATGGTTTTATGCAAGCCATGCTTCTGAAAGTGAATGTTTTTCTCAAAAAACAATCATTTCTTAAAATACGACAACCAGCAGCATCTTAAACTGCTCCTGACCATACACAGCATGCGGATGCTTGGCCGGCATAACGATGGACTCGCCTTCATGCAGCTCGTAAGCTTTGCCGTCGATGGTGATGCGGCCGACGCCGTCCAGGCAGGTAACGAAGGCATCACCGCCAGACTCGTGGGTGCTGATTTCCTCGTCCTTGTCGAAGGCGAAGAGGGTAACGCTTAACGCGTCATTCTGGGCAAGGGTCTTGCTGACTACCTGGCCTTTCTGGTAAGCAACTTCCTCTTTTAAGGTGAGAACCTCGGATTTGCTGATATTCTTAATAAAGCTCATGATGGAACCTCCTTGGTGTTTAAAATCTGCTTTTATTATAAACAGAAATGGAAAGAAAATCCGTTGTCTGGACAACAATTCAGTTTTTTAACAGCTTCGGATCCATCCGGCGGATGTAGGGCTCCAGGGTAAAGCGGTCTACCAGCGCGGTGGTGGTTCCCTGGCGGGTGGTACTGAGTCCAGCCGCGTATGTGGCAATTTTAGCTGCGGAGATCAGGTCATAGTCATACAGCAGGTAGGAAACCAGGGTGGCAATGAAGGCGTCACCGGCTCCGGAGCTGTCAACAGAAATCACATCAATAGCCGGAAGGGAACAGGAAAAATCATCGGTGCAAATGTAGCAGCCTTTGGCACCCTGAGTGACAATGACGATCTGAATGCCTTGGGAGAGAAGGTATCTGGCTTTCTCTTCCATGGATTCTTTGCCCGGGCAGATTTCATTTAACTCCTCCAGGTTCGGAACGATGATGTCGGTCAGCTTCAGGAGTCTGGTGGGAAGAAATGAGCAGGCACTGGGCTTGAGTACTGTGGTGACACCATGCTTTCTGGCCAGTTCCGCAGCCTTCATGATGGCATCCAGCGGAATCTCTGTCTGGATCATGCAGTAGCTGGCATTGGTAAAGAGCCGTTCGCTGTTTGCGATATCTTCCGCTGTGGTGGAGTTATTGGCACCGGACATGATGGAAATCATGGAATCACCGTCTTCCTGTACAAAAATGTAGGCCTGTCCGGTTTTCTGTCCCTTGCTGCGCCGGATTCCAAAGGTGTCAACCTGATAGCCTTTGGCATATTCGTATAAGAGATCCGCATCCGCATCATCCCCAACGCATCCGATGGCACAGACATTGTGACCGAGCTTGGCGGCTCCGATGGCTTCATTGATACATTTTCCGCCAGGATGAACAGCGGATGTGGGCGCGGTTACGGTTTTGCCGGTGTGGGGCAGTTCCTTGAAATTCATGTAGTTATCGATATTGATACTGCCAAGGGAAATGATTTTCTTCAGCCTGGAGTTGTATGGGATATCGATGGATAACGTGTTGGCCAGCTCCAGCGGAAAATCCGGTGAGAGGGTTCCATCCTTTTTCTCAATGGTCTGGATCAGGCGGAGGGTCAGGTAGCGGCTGAATTCAAAATGCGGGATGGTCAGCGTAGAAATCGGCGGGTAATCCTGGATCAGGCGCTCTGTGTCTTTCAGGGAAACCAGGGAAAGATCATAAGGGATGGAATAGTGCAGGGTGCTGACGGCCTGAAACAGCCGCACGGCCGTTGCGTAATGGGAGACAACAATGCCGCTGAACAGATGGTTGGCCATTTTGCTGATGGGAAGTCCGTCTTCAATGGAAAAAACAAACTGGTCTTTCAGGGAAATATTGTGCTCCAGCAGGCACTGACGGTAGCCCTGGAAAAATCCGGAGGTTCGGTTTCCCTTGCTGAGCAGGCAGGCAATCTCTGTGTGTCTGGCCTGGATCAGCGCTTCCGTTGCCAGGTATCCCATTTTCTGGTAGTCCAGATTTATGGCATCCGGTGTGTCTGCGTTTGTCAGGAAAAAAGGAATGCCGGCCCGCCGGATGTATTCGGCGGCCTCCAGGCTTTCCGGTGATACCGGCTCCCACAGGATGCCATCTACATGCAGATTGATCAGGGCCATGATATTTTTCACTTCCTGTTCCGGGGAAAGCGCGCTTTCATGAAAAATAACCGAGTATCCCTCCTCGCGCGCCGCACCCAGAATACCGCTGGTGGAAAGGGTATATTCCGAGGTGTTCCGGAAGATCACGCCGATGCACAGGCTTTTGACAGAAGCAGAGGTGATGACGGACGCGTAGGGCTTGTAGTGATATTCCTTTGCAATCTTCAGAACATGTTCCCGGGTTTCCGCACTGATGCTGCTGTCTTTGTTGTTCATGATCTTGGAAACAGTGGAAGCGGAAACACCAGCAAGCTTTGCAATTTCGTTAATTGTCATAATGAAAAATACCTCAAAATTCTAAAAAGTAAAAGATTGTGAATTTATTGTACAATAAAACCGGGAAAAAGCAAAGAAAATTATAGGTTTTGAATAAATGATATTGACACGAAAAAGAAGATGTGGTATGTTATGGATAACGAAAACGATTTCCGAAACAATTTTCCTGTCAGATAGCACTAACAAAATGACCGAAGAAAAATAAGGACTGTGAAAAGTGGATATAAATGGACCGCAAACCATTTAAAATTTTTCAGTGAAGTCGTGCAAACGAAAGGAGAGGGAACTATTATGATGAAAAAAACAGTGTCATTGCTTATGGCGGCAACGCTTGCAGTAGGTATGCTTGCAGGCTGCGGCGGACAGAAGAGCGCAGAGACTTCTGCCAGTGCGGCAGGAGCTTCCGAACCGGCAGCCGTTGAGGAACCGGAAAAGAACGAAAGCACAAACTACAAAAAAGAAATCCGTATCGGTACGCTGGCTGACCTGACTGTGAAAAACCGCTATGCAGGCACCGCAACCGTGACCACACAGACCTGTAACTCTACTTTTAATGGCCTGGTAAGCGTCGGAACAGATGGGGAAGCTGCTCCGGAGCTGGCTACAGAGTGGAGCAGCAACGACGATTCCACGGAATGGACCTTTAAGCTTCGTGAGGGCGTTAAGTTCCATGACGGCAGCGACTTCACCGCAGAGGATGTCAAGTTCACCTGGGAATACGCATCCACCACAGAGAATGACGGCATCACACAGCCGATCACCGGTGTCAGCATGGTAGACGAGGTCGTAGTAGACGATCCGTACACCGTAACCTTCAAGCTGAACACAAGCTCTGCTGACTGGCTGTACTACGCAGCACAGGATATCATCTGCAAGAACG
>ENA-OQHL01001209-OQHL01001209.1-human-gut-metagenome-genome-assembly--contig:-NODE-1209-length-13915-cov-4.008558_pt1 | contig 13915 bp, 11 predicted proteins | sample MGYA00242565_ERZ504723 | MGnify/ENA primary metagenome ERZ504723 (study PRJEB26092, sample SAMD00036211) | human gut metagenome | host: Homo sapiens | study: EMG produced TPA metagenomics assembly of... | reverse complement strand
ATTCCTCATAAGTTTATGAAGAAGGTCTGTGACAACGACTCCATTAATCTTCCAAAGGAAGGCGACTACGGTGTAGGTATGCTTTTCTTATCTCCTGATACTGATACAAGAATGAATTCTCTTGCTAAGTTACAGGGTATTATTGAAGAAGAAGGTATGGAGTATCTGGGTTACAGAGAAGTTCCTACTTATTCAGAATGTATCGGTGCATCAGCTAGAGAGGCTATGCCTCACATTGTTCAGGTATTTATTAAGCGTCCTGAAGATGTAGAAGCCGGTATGGCATTTGAAAGAAAGCTTTTTGTAGTATTAAAGCGTTCAGAAAAAGAAATTAGATATTGTGAAGGCGAAAGGGATAGCTATTTCTATTTTGCATCTCTTTCTGCAAAGACTATTGTATACAAGGGTATGCTTACTCCAGACCAGGTAACTCGTTTCTATCTTGACCTTATGGACCTTGATATGACAACAGCTATTGCTCTTGTACATAGCCGTTTCTCTACTAACACATTCCCTAGTTGGGAAAGAGCACATCCTAACAGATACATTATCCACAATGGTGAAATTAACACTATCAGAGGTAATGTAAACTGGACAAATGCTCGTCAGAAAATGTTTGAAACTGACGCATTTGGCGATGATATTAAAAAGATTTATCCTGTTATCAATGAAGACGGTTCAGACTCAGCTATGCTTGATAACTACTTGAATATGCTTACACTTTCAGGTATTCCAATGGCACAGGCTGTTATGATGGCTATTCCTGAACCTTGGGAAAATGATGAAACAATGGACCCAGACAAGAGAGCTTTCTATGAGTACAATTCTACTTGTGGTGAACCTTGGGACGGTCCGGCAGCTATTGCATTTACAGATGGTGATGTTGTAGGTGCAACACTTGATAGAAATGGTTTAAGACCGGCAAGATACTATGTAACTAAGGACGATATGCTTATTTTATCTTCTGAAGTTGGTGTTCTTGATGTTGATGATTCTAGCATTATTGCTAAGAAACGTCTTGAACCGGGCAAGATGCTCCTTATTGATACTAAGCAGGGCAGAATTATTCCTGATGAAGAAGTAAAGGGCGAAATTGCTAAACAGCACCCATACAAGAAGTGGGTTGAAGAAAATCTTCTTGATATTGACAATATTAAAACTGGTAACAGAGTTTACCATTGGGAAGATGTTGTTGACCAGATTAAGAAAGATGCAGAATCTCATTCTTATGGTGAGCTTATGCAGAACAAACTTATTGAGCTTGAAACATTGTTTGTAAACAAGGAAAATAACTTTGACAGCAAACTTGACCTTCTTACTAAGCAGAAAGCCTTTGGCTACACTTGGGAAGATATTGATATGACATTAAAGCAGATTGTGGAAACAGGTACAGACCCTATTCATGCAATGGGTACAGATATTCCACTTGCTGTTCTTTCTGATAAGCCACAGCTTTTATACAACTACTTCCAGCAGCTTTTTGCACAGGTTACAAACCCTCCTATTGATGCAATAAGAGAAAAAATTGTAACAAGTACAATTACTTATTTAGGTGGAGAAAAGAACTTATTAAAGGCAGAACCTCAGAACTGCAAGAGAATAAGATGTAATTCTCCTATACTTACAAACAAGGAAATAGCAGACTTAAAGGCTATTAAGGATAATGACTTTAAGGCAGTTACTATTTCTATGTTATATAATCCAAAGGAAGAAAATGGTCTTGAAACTGCTCTTGATAAGATGTTTGAGGCTGTTGATATTGCTATGGACAATGATTACAACATCATTGTATTATCTGATAAGGGTGTAGATGAAAACAAGTGTGCAATTCCTGCACTTTTAGCCGGTGCCGGTGTTCATCATCACTTAATCAGAAATGGTAAGAGAATGAATGCAAGTATCATTCTTGAAACCGGTGAACCAAGAGAAGTACACCATTTTGCTGTTCTCCTTGGTTATGGTGTTAATGCAGTTAATCCATATCTTGCTTATGAAACATTAACAGATATGGCTGAAAATAAATACTTTGATAAAACAGCTGACGAGGCTGTTAATATCTACAGAAATGTTGTTACAAGTGGTATCGTAAAGATTATGTCTAAGATGGGTATTTCTACAATACAGTCTTATCAGGGTGCTCAGATTTTCGAAGCCCTTGGTATTAGCGAAAGCGTTGTAGACAAATACTTCACAGGTACTGTAACAAGAATCGGTGGTATTGATATTAACCAGATTGATAAGGAAGCTCAGTTACGTCACGAAAAGGCATTTGACCCATTAAAGAAGGTTGATGCTCTTGAAGCAGGTGGTAACTACAAGTGGAGAAAAGATGGCGAATGTCATATGTTCAATCCAAAGAGCATTTATCTTCTCCAGAGAGCTTGTCGTGAAGGCGATTACAAACTTTACAAAGAGTTTGCTGCTATGGAAAACGACACAAGCCAACAGCTTTTTAGAATTAGAGGTATGCTTGATATTAAGACAGTTGAAAAGCCAATTAATATTGACGAGGTTGAATCTGTAGAATCTATCGTAAAGAGATTTAAGACAGGTGCAATGAGCTACGGTTCTATTTCTAAGGAAGCTCACGAATGTATGGCAATAGCTATGAACAGACTTGGTGGTAAGTCTAACTCTGGCGAAGGTGGCGAAGAAGCTGAAAGATTTACTCCAGATGAAAATGGTGATTTAAGACGTTCAGCTATTAAGCAGGTTGCCAGTGGTAGATTTGGTGTAACAATCCACTACTTACAGAATGCTGTTGAAATTCAGATAAAGATGGCACAGGGTGCTAAGCCGGGTGAAGGTGGTCACTTACCAGGTAAGAAAGTTTACCCATGGATTGCTAAGGCTAGAAACTCAACTCCAGGTGTAAGCCTTATTTCTCCTCCACCACACCACGATATTTACTCAATCGAAGATTTAGCACAGCTTATTCACGATTGTAAGAATGCCAACAGAGATGCAAGAATTTCTGTAAAGCTTGTTTCTGAAGCAGGTGTTGGTACTATTGCAGTTGGTGTTGCTAAGGGTAGAGCAGATGTTATCTTAATCAGTGGTTATGACGGTGGTACAGGTGCTGCTCCAAGAACAGGTATCCGTCACGCAGGTCTTCCTTGGGAATTAGGTGTTGCTGAAACTCATCAGGCACTTCTTATGAACAACCTTAGAAACAGAGTTGTTATTGAAACAGACGGTAAGTTATTAACTGGTAGAGATGTAGCTGTTGCTTGTCTTTTAGGTGCTGAAGAATTCGGTTTTGCTACTGGTCCACTTATTACTATGGGCTGTGTAATGATGAGAGTTTGTAACCTTGATACTTGTCCAGTTGGCGTTGCTACTCAGAACCCAGAATTAAGAGCTAAGTTCAAGGGTAAGCCAGAATATGTTGAAAACTTCATGAGATTTATTGCTCAGGATTTAAGAGAATGGATGGCTAAGATTGGCGTTAAGAGCATTAACGAAATGGTTGGTCATGTTGAAAAACTTTCTCCTAGAAAGAATATCAACAACTGGAAGGCTAAGAATGTTGACCTTGCCGGTATGCTTTATCAGCCAAAGATTTGCTCTAACGACTATGAAAGATACTTCAACGTTAAGCAGGACCACGAACTTGAAAAGTGTCTCGATGTAAATGCTATTGTAAGACTTTGTCAGCCAGCTATTAAGAATGGTAAGAAGATTAGTGCATCTCTCGGTATTTCTAATACTGACAGAGTTTGTGGTACTATTCTTTCAAGCGAAATCACTAAGGTTTACGGTGTTGAAGGTCTTCCAGAAGATACAATCAACCTTGAATTTGTTGGTTCAGCTGGTCAGAGTTTTGGTGCATTCCAGAACCACGGTGTTACAATGAAGCTTTACGGCGATTCTAATGACTACATTGGTAAGGGTCTTTCAGGTGGTAAGATTATAGTTGTTCCTCCTAAGGACGCTAAGTTTGTAGCAGAAGATAATGTTATTATTGGTAACGTAGCATTCTATGGTGCTATTGATGGTGAAGCCTATATCAATGGTATGGCAGGTGAAAGATTCTGTGTAAGAAACTCTGGTATTTCTGCTGTAGTAGAAGGTATCGGTCACCACGGCTGTGAATATATGACTGGTGGTAGAGTTGCTGTACTTGGTAAGACAGGTATCAACTTTGGTGCCGGTATGAGTGGTGGTATAGCTTACGTATACAACGAAGACGGTCAGTTTGGATCAAGATGCAACAAGAATGGTCTTTTACTTGAAGAAATGGTAGAAGATAAGGATATTGCAGAATTAAAGAAGTTAATTGAAAATCACTTTAAATATACAAATTCTAAGAGAGCTAAGGCAATACTTGAAAACTGGGATACAGAATACAAGAAGTTTGTAAAGGTTATTCCTCAGGCTTATAAGGAAATGATTACAGAAATTGAAAAGTGTAAGGCTGCTGGTATGACAGATGAAGAAGCTAGATTAGATGCTTTCAGACTTGTAAGTCATACTGCTCCAGCTGCTACAAAGACTGAAAGGAGTGCTGTAAATGGGTAAGCCAACCGGTTTTATGGAATATGAAAGAAAATTACCTCAGGATAGAGAACCTGAGGTAAGAATGAAGGATTGGGAAGAATTTCACACTCATTGTAGCCTTGAAGACCTTCAGACACAGGGTGCTAGATGTATGAACTGTGGTGTACCATTCTGTCACACTGGTGACAGATTGGTAGGTGGTTGCCCACTTAACAACCTTATTCCGGAATGGAATGACCTTGTTTATCACGGCAAAATTGAAGAAGCATACCACAGACTTTGTAAGACAAGTAACTTCCCTGAATTTACAGGTAGAGTCTGTCCTGCCCTTTGCGAAGGTTCTTGTACATTAGGTATGAATGAACCGGCTGTAACTGTAAAGAATATTGAAGTTCATATTATTGATACAATGTTTAAGGAAGGTAAGGTTAAGCCTAGAATTCCTAAAAATGTCTACAGAAAAGAGAGTTGCAGTTGTAGGTTCTGGTCCTTCAGGTCTTGCTTGTGCAGACATTTTAAATCAGCTTGGTCATAAGGTTACTGTATTTGAAAGAAACGACAGAATTGGTGGTCTTTTAATGTACGGTATTCCTAATATGAAGTTGGATAAGAAAATCGTTCAGAGACGTGTGGATATTCTTGAAAAAGAAGGTATTACATTTGTTACTAATACTGAAATTGGCAAGAACTATCCTGCTGCTAAGATTATGAGCGAATTTGATGCTGTTGTTCTTTGCTGTGGTGCTACAAAGGCTAGAGATTTAGTAGCAGAAGGCAGAGAAGAAACAAAGGGTATCCACTTTGCTGTTGATTTCCTTAAGGCTAACACAAAGAGCCTTTTAGACTCTGGTTTAAAGGATAGAAATTACATCAGTGCAGAAGGTAAAGACGTTATCATCATTGGTGGTGGCGATACTGGTACTGACTGTTGTGCAACTTCTATCAGACACGGTTGCAAGAGTGTAACTCAGATTGAAATTATGCCGGAAGCTCCAGAAGGCAGAACAGCCGGCAACCCATGGCCACAGTGGCCAAGAGTAAAGAAGACAGATTACGGTCAGGAAGAATCTATCTTCAAGTTTGGCAAAGACCCTAGAGAATACCTTACAACAGTTAAGAAGGTTGTTCCAGATGAAAAGGGCAACATTAAGGAAGTTCATACTGTAAAGGTAGAATGGAAAAACGAAAATGGCAGAATGATACCTCACGAAGTTAAGGGTAGTGAAAAGGTATGGCCTTGCCAGTTACTTCTTATTGCAATGGGCTTTACTGGTCCGGAAGATACTCTTATTAAGCAGTTCTCTCTTGATACTGATAACAGAGGTAATGTTAAGGCTAATGAAGAAGACCACAAGACAAGTACAAAGGGGATCTTTGTTGCTGGCGATATGCGTAGAGGTCAGTCACTTGTTGTATGGGCTATTCACGAAGGTAGAGAAGCAGCTAAGGCTTGCGATGCTTACCTTAATAGATAAAAATGTGCTACATGACATATAGATAATGAAAAAATATGTGTTATAACACAGAAAATACTTGAAAAATATAAATTATATGCTATAATTGTATAAATCAAGCCCCCGAATGGAGACATACGGGGGTTTATTATTTTGATGCTTACGCCGATGATGGTTTTTTGCTATTGTTGGCGTCATTTTTTTACAGAAATTTTGACAATAAAAGTCAAAATATTGTAAAGTGTGTTTTAACAATGGAAAAGTTTAACAATTTTATGTAATTTTTCAGTAAAAATATAAAATTAAGCTATAAATATTGTAAATTTTACAGATATATTTAATAGAAATGTGCAGTATAAAATTGCTGTTTTCATTGTTTAAATATTTGTGTTATTACGTGTTTCTACTTATTAAATTGTGTATTTTTGCCATATAAAACATAATCTAGTTAGAATTCTATGCAAAAATATGGAAAAATGTAACAGCAAATTAACTGTAACTTTATGGAATTTTAAAGGCTGTAAATTGTTGACTTTTAAAAAATAAAGCATTAAAATATCTTATTGATATTAGACTGTATAGGGAGGTGAGCCTATGGAGGAACTGTCCAAGGATATGATAGGGGCTTTGAATAATAAAGCTTATGTCATTGGTGGACTGAATATTCCAGAATCAGTAATTATCACTTGGTGTATTATGGCTTTTCTGGTCATAGTATCAATCCTTTTCACGAGAAATTTAAAGATTGTTCCATCTAAGCCACAAATGGTTGTAGAAGCAATCGTTGGGTTTATAAACAATTTCTTTACAGAACTTCTCGGAGAAAGAGGCAAGAAGTACATACCTTATTTAGGTACAGTTCTTATTTATCTTGGTGTAGCTAATACAATAGGTTTGTTTGGCATTACACCACCTACAAAGGATATAAATATGACAACTGCTCTTGCCTTAATGAGTATCCTACTTATTGAAGGTAGCGGTATTTACGAAAAGGGCATTAAAAAATGGCTACATCATTTTGTGGAACCAATTCCTATTGTAGCTCCTATTAATGTTCTTGAGGTCTTTATTCGTCCATTATCACTTTGTATGCGACTTTTTGGTAACATACTTGGTGGCTTTATAGTAATGGAACTTTTAAAGCATGTGTGTGCCATTCTCGTACCATTGCCATTTAGTTTCTATTTTGATATTTTTGATGGTGGTATTCAGGCATACGTATTTGTATTTTTAACTTCATTGTTCTTAAAAGAGAGCTTGGAGGACTAAAAAAAATTAATTTAAAAATTATTTAATTAAGGAGATGTTTTATTTATGTTAGTTGCAGTTGGTGCAGGTATTGCAGTATTAACAGGTTTAGGCGCAGGTATTGGTATTGGTTTAGCTACTTCTAAGGCAGTAGATGCTATTGCTAGACAGCCGGAAGCTGAAGGTAAGATTACAAAGAACCTTCTTTTAGGTTGTGCCCTTGCAGAAGCAACAGCTATTTACGGTTTCGTTATTGCCGTAATGTGTATTTTATTCTTAAAGTAAGATATAAGGAGTGAGACTATATGTTAACATTTAATATAAGTATTCTTTATAATGTGATTAACATTCTAGTCTTGTTCGTTTTGCTTAAAATATTCCTTTTTAAACCTGTTACTGAAATTATGGAAAAAAGAAAAAGCTATGATTCAGCAGGATTTAGATGATGCTAAAAAGGCTAAAGATGATGCAGAGCAGATGAAGGGTGAATATGAAAACACTCTTAATACTGCTAAAAATCAGGCAGCTGATATTGTGAAAGATGCTAAGACAAGAGCCGAAGTTGAATACAACAGCATTATTGAACAGGGCAACAAAGATGCAGCAGCTATTATGGCTAATGCAGACAAGACTATTGCTCAGGAAAAGGAAAGGGCTATTAAACAGTCTAAAGCAGAAATGGCTGATTTGGCTATTAGTATGGCAAGTAAACTTGTTGAAAAAAATGTGGACGCTACAACAAATAAAAAGCTCATTGATGACTTTTTATCTGAGGCAGGTGACACTCAATGACAAATTTGGCCCAAGACTACGGCAAATTGCTTTTTCAGTTGAATTATCCTACTGAAACTGTTGAGAATTTCTATAATATCCTTAATGGAAGTGATGAACTTCTTACAGCGTTGGATAATCCTACTGTAACTAAAGCAGTAAAACACAATATAATAGATAAAATTTTTGACAAAGAAATTTCCTCCTTTGTCAAATGTCTTTGCGACAACGGTAGAATTACAAGTTATGCAGAGATTTATCAAGTATATAAGGTACTTGTTGAGGAAAGTAATGGTATTATGAGAGCTACCCTTTACGTTACTGAAAATCCAGATGATGACGAATTAAAGGGTATGGAAAATATGCTCAAGTCAAAATACAACAAGGAAAAGGTTAATATTTCTGTTGTAAATGACCCAGAACTCATTGGTGGATTTATTCTCAAGGTTGGGGATATTGAGTATAATAAGAGCTTTAAATATACTTTTAATAAATTAAAACAAAAATATGATTGGAGGTGAGCAGGGTGAGTAATATTAATCCAGAGGAGATTATATCTGTATTAAAAAGCGAAATAGAAGACTATGATGTGAAAACTGAAATACAGGAAACAGGTACAGTTGTTTCTGTAGGTGATGGTATTGCCAATGTTTACGGCATTAATCACGCAATGTACGGCGAAATCGTTGAATTTGAAAACGGTGTTAGAGGTCTTGTTCAGAATATTGAAATGAAGACTATTGGTGTCGTTCTTCTTGGTTCTGACAGAGAACTTACAGAAGGTTCAAAGGTTGTTCGTACAGGTAAGAAAGCTGGTATTGGCGTAAGTGATGCTATGCTTGGTAGAGTAGTAAATGCTCTTGGTGCTCCTATTGATGGCAAGGGTAGTATTCCTGCTGACGAGTACAGACCTATTGAAAACCCAGCTCCTAGTGTTATAGACAGAAAGTCTGTAAGCGTTCCATTGGAAACAGGTATTCTTGCTATTGATGCTATGTTCCCTATTGGTCGTGGACAGAGAGAATTAATTATCGGTGATAGACAGACTGGTAAGACTTCTATTGCTACTGATACAATTATTAATCAGAAAGGTAAAGATGTAATCTGTGTATATGTTGCTATTGGTCAGAAAGCATCTACAATTTCTCAGATTGTATCTAACTTCAAAAAGCATGGTGCTATGGATTACACTATCGTTGTTTCATCAACAGCTAGTGATTTAGCTCCTTTACAGTATATAGCTCCTTATGCTGGTACAGCTATTGCTGAATACTTTATGCACAAGGGTAAGGATGTTTTGATTGTTTATGATGATTTATCAAAGCACGCTGTAGCTTACAGAGCAATGAGCTTGCTCTTAAAGCGTCCACCAGGACGTGAAGCTTACCCTGGAGATGTATTCTACTTACATTCAAGACTTTTGGAACGTTCTGCTAGACTTAGCGACAATCTTGGTGGTGGTTCTATTACTGCTTTACCAATTATTGAAACTCAGGCCGGTGACGTTTCAGCATATATTCCAACCAATGTAATTTCTATTACAGATGGTCAGATTTTCCTTGAAAGTGAATTATTCTTCGCTGGTGTAAGACCTGCCGTAAACGTTGGTCTTTCTGTATCAAGAGTTGGTGGTGCTGCCCAGACTAAGATTATGAAGAAGATGTCAGGTTCTCTTAGAATTGACTTAGCTCAGTTTAGAGAAATGGAAGCCTTCACTCAGTTTAGTTCTGATTTGGATAAGGCTACTATGGAACTTCTTGAACACGGTAAGCGACTTGTAGAAATATTAAAACAGCCACTTAACAAGCCAATGCAGTTACATAGAGAAATTATTACTCTTTGTGCTTGTAACAATAAGTCATTTATGGATGTTGACTTAAAGAATATTAAGGCTTATCAGGCTGAAATGATTGAATTTATTGAAAATACAGACCCAGAGCTTATCAAGGAAATTGATGAAAAGCAAGTTTATACTGATGAAATAAAGGAAAAGATTTTGTCTGATATTAAGGCTTTCAAAAGTAGGTGATAATGTATGGCGAATATGAGAGAAATTCGTAATAGAATGAAAAGTATTCAGGATACTATGAAAATCACCAAAGCCATGTATGTTGTTTCTTCTTCTAAATTAAAGAAGGCACAGAAACAGTATGACCGTACAAAGCCATATTACAAGGCTTTGTCAAATACAATGGCAGATATTATGGAGCATATTGAGCCAGAAGTTACTCACAAGTACATAAATGATAAGCCACCTGTTGACGAAAGCAAAGTAAATAGACTTTTCATTGTTGTTACAGCTGATAAAGGTCTTGCAGGTGCTTATAACCACAATGTTATAAAGCTTACAGAACAATGGCTTGCAAAGGGAAATAATAATACACTTTTCGTTGTTGGTCAGATGGGTAAACACTATTTTGAAAAAAAGGGTGTTTTGGTAGATGTTGAATTTACACAGACTGTTCAGAACCCTAACCCTCATAGAGCTAGAGATATTGCAGAACAAGTTGTTGAACTTTATGACAAGGGTTATATAGACGAAGTTTATATGATTTTCAGTAAGACTAAAAATGGTAGCTGTGAGGCTGATGTTTCAAAAATTTTGCCACTTGAAAGAAAGAAATTTGAAAAGGTAGAGAGCAAGGAAGAATATAACCAGTTTGCTATATTCTCTCCATCTCCAAAGGCAGTATTAAAGAACCTTGTACCTAACTATGTAAAGGGTCTTATATATTCTGCTCTCGTTTCTTCATTTACAAGTGAGCATAATGCTCGTATGGTAGCTATGAAGTCTGCAACAGATAGTGCAACAGATATGCTCAAGAGCCTTGAGTTGTTGTACAATAGAGCAAGACAGGCAGCTATTACACAGGAAATAAACGAAATTGTCGGTGGTGCTTCTGCATTACAGGCAGATTAATTTTATAGAAAGGAGCTATTCTCCTTTTGGAGAACGTGGAATAATATGGAAATTAATACAGGTAAAATTGTTCAGGTATTAGGCCCGGTTGTTGACGTTGAGTTTGACGAAGGTAAACTTCCACTTATTAAAGACGCTCTGACTGTTGAAGTTGACGGTAAAAAGGTTGTTATGGAGGTTGCCCAGCTTATGGGTAACCGTATCGTTAGATGTATTACACTTGCTGCCAGCGAAGGTTTAGCAAAGGATATGGTAGTTACTGCTACAGGCGACGGTATTAAAGTACCTGTTGGCGAAGGCGTACTTGGACGTATGTTCAATGTTCTTGGCGAAGCTATTGACGGTGGCGAAGAAGTAAAGTGTGATGATAAGTGGGTTATTCACAGAGACCCACCTAGTTTTGAAGACCAGAGTCCAGTTGTAGAAATTCTCGAAACTGGTATTAAGGTTATTGACCTTCTTGCCCCTTACGCAAAGGGTGGTAAAATCGGTTTGTTCGGTGGTGCCGGTGTAGGTAAAACCGTATTAATACAGGAACTTATTCACAATATAGCAACTGAGCATGGTGGTTACTCAATCTTCACTGGTGTAGGTGAACGTTCAAGAGAAGGTAACGACCTTTGGTCAGAAATGAATGAATCAGGCGTTATTTCAAAGACTGCCTTGGTATTTGGTCAGATGAATGAGCCACCTGGTTCAAGAATGAGAGTTGCTCAGACAGGTCTTACAATGGCTGAGTACTTTAGAGATAAACAGCATCAAGACGTGCTTTTATTCATTGATAATATTTTCAGATATGTACAGGCTGGTTCAGAAGTTTCAGCACTTCTTGGCCGTATGCCTTCAGCCGTAGGTTATCAGCCTACACTTGCTAACGAAGTAGGTGCTTTACAGGAAAGAATTACATCTACAAAGGATGGTTCTATTACATCAGTTCAGGCCGTTTATGTTCCTGCTGATGACCTTACAGACCCTGCTCCTGCTACTACTTTCGCTCACCTTGATGCAACAACAGTTCTTTCAAGAAAGATTGTTGAACAGGGTATTTACCCAGCAGTTGACCCATTGGAATCAACTTCTCGTATTCTTGAGCCTGACGTAGTAGGTGAAGAACATTATACAGTAGCAAGACAGACACAGGAAATTTTACAGAGATACAAGGAATTACAGGATATTATTGGTATCCTCGGTATGGAAGAACTTGACGATGAAGATAAACTTACAGTTTATAGAGCAAGAAAAATTCAGAAGTTCCTTTCTCAGCCATTCTCTGTTGGTGAAGTCTTTACAGGTATCAAAGGTAAGTACGTTCCATTAAAGGAAACTATTAGAGGCTTTAAGGCTATTATTAATGGCGATATGGACGAATATCCAGAAGCTGCTTTCCTCTTTGCTGGAACTATTGAAGATGTCATTGAAAAGGCTAAAACAATGGAGGCATAATGCCGAAAGAGGTGTGACTTATGGCAAAAGAATTTAATCTTAAAATAACAACCTGTGATAGAAGTTTTTATGATGGTCCTTGCGAAAGTATTGTGTTGCCAGCAATAGATGGTGAACACGGTGTTCTTGCAGACCACGAACCAATGGTTACAGCCATTGTCAGTGGTGAATGTAGATTTACTGCAAATGGTAAACAAAATATTATCGCCGTAGGTCAGGGCTTTGCTGAAATTAAGCCTGAACAGGTGGAAGTTATTGTCGATACTGCAGAATATCCAGAAGAAATTGATGCAAGACGTGCTGAAGAAGCTAAGATAAGAGCTGAAGAAGCTATGCGTCAGAAACAGAGTATTTTGGAATATAATCATTCACAGGCAGCCTTGTCAAGAGCTATGACAAGATTAAAGGTAAAAGGTAGATAATACTATTACTATATCTAAGTCCATTCAGACTACTTTTGTAGTTTGGGTGGGCTTTTTTAATGGTATAAATATATTTATGAAGAAATTATGAATTGTTAGCACTCACTATTGACGAGTGCTAACAAGAGTGCTATAATACAATCAGAACAAAGGAAAAGGAAAGAATGAAGACACCTATTGATGTGAAAGTTGTTCCCATTGGTTTGTGTCTATTTTGATTTCCAAAACGCTCCGGGTTCGATATAAAAATTCGACTTATGATTAAAGAAAGAAGGATGACTTATGTTGATGCCTAGTATTTTTGGAGAAAGTTTTTTAAATGATTTTATTGAACCTTTTGAAACTTCAAATAATTCAAGTACATTTATGAATACTGATGTAGAAGAAAATGAAAAAGGTTATATGATTACAATGGATATTCCAGGCGTACATAAAGAAGATGTTCACGCAGAGTTGAAAGATGGTTATTTGACAGTAGAAGCTACTTCTCATAGTAATAATGATGAAAAAGATGAAAAGGGCAACTACATTCGCAGAGAAAGATATTATGGTACAGCCAACAGAAGCTTTTATGTAGGTAATGATGTTACTCAGGAGGATATAAAGGCTAAGTTTGAAAATGGTACTTTGAAGATGTTTGTACCAAAGATTGAACCAAAGCCACAGGTAGAGGAAAAGAAGTATATTCCTATTGAGGGCTAATTTATAGTTGATTTAAAGTTATTGTTTTGAAGAATAAGAAAGAGAGTGAGTTTATGTTAATGTCTAACATTTTTTACTAACGGTTTATTTGATGATTTCTTTGATGATGCTTGGTTTAACAGAGATATGAGAAAGGCTGAAAAGAAGCTTTACGGTCACAGAGGTAAAAACATTATGAATACCGATATTAAGGAACACGATGAGGGTTACGAATTGTATATGGATTTACCCGGATTTACAAAAGACGAAGTAAAGGTTTCTTTGGAAAATGGTTATCTTACTGTAGAGGCTGCTAAGGGTCTTGATGAGGATAAGGAAGATAAAAAGAACTCTAAATACATTTGCCGAGAAAGATATGCCGGCGATTGCAGAAGAAGTTTCTATGTAGGCGATGCCGTAACTCAGGAAGATATTAAGGCTTCATTTAAGCACGGTATCTTAAAGCTTGAAGTACC
>ENA-OQHL01001208-OQHL01001208.1-human-gut-metagenome-genome-assembly--contig:-NODE-1208-length-13928-cov-3.869647_pt1 | contig 13928 bp, 10 predicted proteins | sample MGYA00242565_ERZ504723 | MGnify/ENA primary metagenome ERZ504723 (study PRJEB26092, sample SAMD00036211) | human gut metagenome | host: Homo sapiens | study: EMG produced TPA metagenomics assembly of... | reverse complement strand
TTTATCGCATTCTTCTTTAAGTTCCTGCCATCTATCTCCAACAGATTTCATTAATTCTTTTATTTCGCCTGTTCTATTTTTCTTCCAAAGAGGGGACAAACTTTCACCCCCATATTGTAAAGTCTGCATACATTCTCTTTGGGAATAAAGAAGCGTGACGCATCCAGCAATAACGCACGGTAACCAAAACGCGGTTCGTCCTGAATACTCACTGCCGGAATACTCCATTTTACTTTTTTATCCGACACTTCCTCTTTTTCGATGGATGCCGGAAGCAACTGGCGAATGGTCTGCAAAGCATAAAAGAATCCTTTTGCATCCGATGCTTCGATAATAATTTCTTTCGGAGACACTTGCAGCGTATATGCCTCACTTTTCAAGGTTGCATCCGTCTGGAAACGAACATTTCCCTTTTCCGCATCGCCTACCGTCAACTTCGGAGTAAAGCCTGCCGCACGGGTAAACAAAGCTATAAAGCTGCGTGCCACTTCCGCCTGCTCCTCATTCTCTACGGCAAATACCGTTTTACTGGAGAAAAGGTAGTTCCCGCTGCCCGGCACTATTTGCGCCGGGCGTGGAACCAAGGGTATGTCATGTGTCAAGTTAGTATCGCTACATCCGGCTACTATCGAAGATAGAAAGCCTATCAGTAATATTAAAATCGTTCTTGTCATCGTATTATTCGGGGGTTATTCCTTGTCCCTTTCCGGAGAAAAGCGGACGGGATCATTATATTGTTCCTGTAGTTTCAGCAATTCGTCTTTCAGTTCCTTTACTACCGGTTCATACTCAGCCTCACCGTAGAGGTTGTGCATTTCCGACGGGTCTGCCTGCATATCATACAGTTCCCACCAGTTGATATCATTATAGAAATGAATCAGTTTATAGCGTTCCGTACGTACGCCATAGTGACGTTTCACCATGTGTTCGGCAGGATATTCATAGAAGTGGTAATACAGAGACTTTCTCCAGTCCTTCGGATGCTCACCTTTCAACAGAGGCAGCAGTGATACTCCGTGGATATCTGCGGGAATTTCCGCTCCTGCCAGTTCAAGGAAAGTAGGTGCATAGTCGATGTTCTGTACCATTTCGGTGATATCTCCCCTGCGGTCGAAACCTTTCGGCAGACGCATGATAAGTGGTGTGCGCATAGATTCTTCATACATGAAACGCTTGTCGAACCAACCGTGTTCGCCCATGTAGAAACCCTGATCGGAAGTATAAACTACCAGTGTATTGTCCAGCAACCCTTTTTCCTTCAGATAGTCGAGCACACGTCCTACGTTATCATCAAGAGACTTCACGGTTTTCATGTAGTCACGCATATAACGCTGGAACTTCCAGTTGGCCAGTTCTTTTCCTGTCAGATTCTGTTTGTAGAAATCATCGATAATCGGAGCATAGAACTTGTCCCATGCGGCACGCTGTCCTTCGTCCATGCGTCCGAGGAATCTTTCATAAAGTGATCTCAGGCGTGATTTCTCATTCGGACGAAGCATCTTCAGGTCGTAAATCATATCCATGTCCTTCACGATACTCATTTCCTGAGCAGCCGCAGCAGGGCGACCTTCATAGTCGTCAAAGAAATTATCCGGCAACGGGAATGTCTTGTCCTCGTAGAGGGCAAGGTTACATGTATCCGCCATCCAGTTACGGTGAATCGCCTTGTGATGAATCAGCAGGCAGAACGGTTTCTCCGGATCTCGCTTGTTTTCCATCCAGTCGATAGCGTCATCGGTAATCAGATTCGTGATATATCCGTGTTTCTGGATGGTATCATTATCTTGTGTAATAAAGGCAGGATTATAGTAATCCCCCTGTCCGGGTACTATCTGCCAGTAATTAAATCCGGATGGCAAACTTTCCAGATGCCATTTGCCGACCAGCGCAGTCTGATAACCTACCTTTTGCAGCAGCTTCGGGAATGTCTGTTGAGAACTGTCGATACGCAAGTCGTATTATCGTAGAATTTATTGGCACAGCTATGCTTACCCGTAATCATACGGCACGGCTGGGACCGCTTAATGAATTGGCAACGAAGCTTTGAGTAAAACGTACACCATCCGCCGCAATGCGGTCAAGATTCGGAGTTTCCATGTAGCGGGTGTCATAGCAGCTCATCATCTGGGCTGTATGGTCGTCTGTCATAATATAGACGATGTTCAGCGGCTTTTGTTCTGTCGTTTTCTGCTTGTTTGTACAAGATGCAAGGGAGGCAACGGCGGCTACTCCTGCCAAAGAATAGAACAAGTTTGATTGCAGGTTTTCCATAATGATTAATTTATTTAGATTACATGGCAAAGATAGGGAAGATATGTAAAAAGTATGTCTACAAATAGCTAATGTATTTACAAAATTCTCTATTTCCACCCGAATTAGCAGTAAATGCCGGAAGTAAATCGCTGTTGCACGATGGCCTTCCGGCATTGAACTTATTTCATACTATTGAAAACGGTTCGTCAATATGACAGATTAATAGAACTGGTAGAACTTACCAGGAATTGAGACTTTATAGTCTCTATTCACAAGTTCATTCGCTTCCCGTTTATAGTTATCATTTACATAGAAACGAATCCAGTCTATTATCATTCTTGGTCCTTCTGTTGCATAATTTGCAGGATTAATTGACTTCAGTTCAGTATCCCAACCTGCCGGAAGTTCAGAAGAAACACTATTACCTTCTCCGAACAAGTCCATTCGCATTACTAAATAAAGACCTTTCGCTCCAACTGATGTTCCCGTAGAAGCTTTGGTAAAAGGCCATGAATCCAACATATCCCTTGTGACTTCCAAGGTTGTAGAACCATTAATACCTAACTTTATTGTATTTTCATCGACTAGTTCGACCCAATAAATATTATAATCTTCTACTTTAGGAATAGCAGATACTACGCTCTTCGCATCACTGACAACCTCTCCCCTCACCGATTGGGTGATTGCAGAGCCAGAAACATTCTTAAGTATACAGATTGATTGCTTAGCTTCTTTACATGTAGTAGCAGTTGCTGGATTCTTCACCTCTATCATCGGTACAAATCCTGTTCTATTACCTCCTAAACGAACTTTCATTTCAATACGCATACCCGGATATATACGTGTAACATTTTGTGCCCACATCTGCCCTAAAGACTTACAGCAATGTATTCCTGCTGTTCCATAATTAGTACCTTCTACACCTACACAAATATTCAATTCACCTTCATCAGTAACTTTTGCGTATTTGGTCCAATCAATCTTTAAAACATTTCCTCTATTGGCATCCGTTGCATTACCTAATTTTTGATAATCTCCCGATGTTGAATTTTTATGGAACTCAATAGCATAATCAAACTTCCACTGACTGCCCAATTCGGCATTCGGATGTGCTGTTCCTTCGTCCATCTTAGCTGTTTCTTTACCCGTAAACCAGTCATCATCATAAGAAACAAACATGATGTTCGGATTCTCATATACAGTAGTCATATCATACAAATCAGGATCAGCCATTGATTCCAGGTCTGTCATAGTAATAGTCAATGCAGGAGCAGTCATCGGATTGGAAGAAGAATTACTTTTCAGATTCAATACCAACTGCAAGTCGCCTGTCATTTCATAGTCCTGTTTGATAGTCACAGCAGCACTTTTGACCGAAGTTCTTCCTGCAGGAATAGTTAAAGTAGAAGGTAGATTGTCATACCTGCCCTCTTCCCCTTCCTTCGGAGTAATAGTGACTTCGAGTGGCACAGAACTCGGTTTGTCTACTTTGGCAACCAATACAAACTTACCGCCTTCTGTCACCACATTTTCTGTATTATTTTCCAGAGACATGGATATCCGATAATAATCAGATACCTTGATTCCCTGACTAGAATTAGCCATCTTATAACCACGTGCGAAAGCAACAAACTCCATCGTAGTAGTACCAACTAATCCGGAAGTCTTAACCGGAAAATCCACCTGAATCTGCTTCTCTCCTTTCGGGAAAGTAACAATACTACTAAATGGTTCGAACGCATTCGCTACATCTTCCGTTCCGGCTTTTGCCGTAAAGTAAATATCGAAATCTTCGTTAGCTACCACCTCATTACCATCAGCATCTGGTTCCACTTTAATATCTACTTTCAAGTGTTCTCCCATCACAAACGCCTTTTCATTGATGCTCATTGTCAAAGGTACAGCTTCCGGCAGAGGACGATACTTGGTCTCATCCTCACATCCTGTCAAACCGATGGTCAACAAACATACCGGAAGTATTTTATATAATATGTTCTTCATATCTTTATCTATCTAATTATCATAAATGAATCTTGTTCCATTCTCCTATTTCCGTTGCCAGCCCGGATTCTGTTTCAACTCATGATTCAACGATATCTCACTCGGAGGTACCGGCAACAGGTAATCGCGGTTAGCATCAAACTGATAGCCTCTCGGAAGAAGTTCCTTCTGTGGGTCGAGCCAGCCGTCTGTAGTCAGAATCGTTTTCAAGTCCGCTGCGTTTTTAGGATCGAATGCTTTGTACAATACACCGTCTGTACCAAAATAAGCACCGGTTCCACGTTTTCCCTGAATCAGTTTATGAGCTCTCCAACGCATCAAATCATCAAGACGAAAACCTTGCAAAGCCAGTTCTGCACGTCTTTCCCGACGGATTTCCTGCAAATTGGCAGAAATGGTATAACCAAAATCGGTGAAATTAGGATCGATTTCAGACGGGTCTTTGTACGTCACCCCAGCGCGCTCGCGCAATGGTTTTAAAGTTTTTTCCAAAACAGCAGAAGTACATTTTCCCAATTCTTCCGCAGCTTCCGCATAAGCCAGCAGAGCTTCCGCATAACGGATCACCGGAAGAGACGTCTCGCCCTGACCGCTTACATATGTAGTATCGATACTCATACGGATGTGATAACCGGTAGCATTACGCGCAGGACCGCCTTCAGTCAGATAAGGGGGGCGAACTATCTGTTTGTTTTCTTCCGAATATTCCTCTACCAGCATCGCTTTCGATTTTGATTCCGGTGAGGTTGACTTAAACTTACAATTTGAATGCATAACCGTCGCCAGCAAACGTCCGTCACGGCCTTTAAAAGTCAAATTGAAATCTTTAAAAATGCCGTCAGCAGGATTGATAGGTGTTCCGTCAGCATTCAAGTAATTATCAACCAACGACTGAGATAAACCTGCCGGTCCGCTGTTATCTACATAACCCGCTCCCAGATTACTGCTCAGATTATGAATCACACCATCTGCTATCGAATATTTCTTCCAAAATACAACCTCTGTCATATCCGACAGGTCTTTCGAGTTGAATACATGCGCATAAGCATCTTCTATATTCACTGCATTCTTATCGGTAGCTTTTGTGTTCAAAGCAAGTCCCATACCAAACAGTTCATCGCCCAGTGTCAGCACCTGTCCCAGTAAGTCTGCCGATTTATCTTCAGCAGTGGCAAAGTCTGTTCCTTTGTGATATTTCTCCCAGGTACCTTCATAAAGGGCCACTCTCATAGCCATAATAATAGCGGCCTCCTTACACACTCTCAAACCTTTATACTGGCTACGCGAGTGAAGTAATCCCTTAGCTGTATTCAGATCGTCAAGAATAAACTGCGCCACTGCGGAACGGTCACGCGGAGGAATCTGCAAACCGCCGACAGTTGCATTGCCGTCCCAGAATCTATCCATCACAGGAATACTTCCAAATCTGGTCAGCAAATAAAAATGCCAGTATGCACGGAAAAAATAAGCCTCACCTTTCATTGAAAGTACATCTTTCGTCTCTTCTGTTTCCGGCACTTTATAGTATTCAAAGAAATAATTCACATTACGCAGGTTCTGATATCCTTTCTGCCATTCCGTAGTACCTCCTCCGTTTTCCTGCAATTCTCCGTTCAGACGTTTGTCATAAACCTCCGCAACGATATTATCACTGTTCTTTTCTTCTCCACGAACTCCCATATCGTAAGTCCCGAAAGAAGGAAGTGCTATATACAAACCGTTGATATAGTTGTTCACGGCACTTGCATTGGAAAGGAATGTCTCACTATTGGGTGTTGTCAAAGGCTCTCTGTCCAGGAAGTCCGAACATGCCGACATCATGAAACTTGCCCCAACCACTAATAATACATATATTTTTTTCATCGTCATTCTCTAATTAAAAGGTGAAATCAAGTCCGAATACGAAGTTACGGTTCATCGGGTATACCATACCGTTACCATTCTGCTTCATAGGAGAAGTCAGACCCGGAGCCGTATTTTGAGCATCACCGCCAGCCGACATATTCACCTGATTCAGTGTTTCCGGATCAAATTGTTTCGGCAGTTTCGTTACGGTGAATAAGTTATCGCAAGTCACATATACTTTCAGATTGCTGATACCAATATGTTTCAGTTGTTTTTTGTTGAAGGTATAAGCAACCGTCAGATTCTTCATACGCATGTAAGCAGCGTTCAACAGATAACGTGTGGTGTTATATCCGGTATTCACCAAAAAGTCTTTGTCATCCTTCCAGCCGGTCAGACGCGGCAAGTATCCATTCGGATTCTCTGTGCTGAAATAATCGAGATGTTCCTTTGAAATTGTAGTTGTTTCCACCAAACATATAGTTACTTCCGGAAATCGGAAAATCTCTCTTAGCCACACCTTGCAACAATGTAGATACTTCAAAACCTTTATATCCCAGATTCAAGTTGATACCGAACGAATATTTGGGAGTCGTATTACCAATAATCTGCAAATCTCCGTGATCAGCCAAAGTACCTTTACCACCGTCTACTCTACCATCCCCATTGGAATCGATATATTTTAAGTCACCGCGACGCCAAAGGTCATTCGACTTGAACGCTGTCAGATTTACATTTCTCAGGTAATCATCAATTTCACGGTTCGACAGGAAAAGATCGTCTGCGCGATATCCCCATATTTCACCAATATCCATACCTTCATAATAACCTTTATTGGCAGCCAGACCTGTATGATTATTGTAAATGATACCTTCAGGATTATTATACTTGGTCACGACAGCCTTGTAGTTAAATACATTGAAACCGACTCCATAGCTAAAACCACATTTCAGTTTATCATTCCAACTTACAGAAAGTTCCCAACCACGGTTACGCAAAGTGGCATTGTTCACTTTAGCACGGTCATCCGAAGCAATGCCACTGATACTTGGGATAGACTCTGCCGGACCAATCATGTCACGTGTCGTACGTTGGTAGAAGTCGGCAGTTAGTGACAAGCGGTTTTTTAATAACATTAAGTCAAAACCTAAGTTGGCATTATCCACTTTCTCCCAGGTGATGTATGGGCTGATCATTTTCGGAGTCTTGGCAATTGTTCCTTTGGACGCCGTGGAAGACGAAATTCCAGGCAGCAGCCAAGCGTTGGTCCCTTGTGCATCCAACGGCATTTGAGCAATGTAATCATATAGACCTGCACCATTCTGATTTCCCAGACGACCATAAGATACACGTACTTTCAACTGAGACACAGGAAGTGCCAATTGCTGGAAATAAGGAGTGCGTGCAATATCATAACCGGCAGAGAAAGAAGGGAAGAATCCCCAACGATTTCCCGGTGCAAAACGGGAAGAGCCATCATAACGCCCACTAAATTCCAGAAAATATGTCTCCTTATAGTTCCAGTTCAACTTGGCATACATACCCATCGTAGCCCAATGCGTACGGTCATCTCCCGCATATAACATACCATTGGCACTGGCAAAAGAATAAATGTCGTCAGTTAGAAGACCGTCTTTATAAGTATAGTCGCTGGAGTTTTCCTGTAATTCCATTTGGAAACCTGCCATAGCCTTAAAGAAATGACTTTCCCATTGATGAGTATAAGATGAAGACACATTGGGAGAAAGATAATAATTAAAGGCATTGCCATGGGTATAAGAACCCCATTTCGAGTTGAGGTAACTCATTCCCGGATACGCATACCCTTGATCTGTACCTGAGTTCATGACCAATCTTCCGTCTGGTTTTTCATAGGTAGGAAATCCACGCTTGAAACTATTGTCTTCCACATCAAAACGGACTTTCATTTCTCCCACTATATCCCATCCTTTCAACGGAGTAACAGTAGCAGAAAAAGACATTGCGTCCGAAATACGATTCTGTACATAATGCGATTCCTTCATATTACGAAGTTCCGTAGCGTCATTATATTGGGATTCAATCGGATAATGCGTCGGAGCATTCGGAATTGATTGTCCAACGCGTGCGTAGAAAATAAGCTGGTTTGGCATCGGACGCTTAATAATATTCAACGTTATATTATTGTTAAAATTGAATTTCAGCCAGTCATTAGCCTTAATCTGGAGTTTCGTATTTACATTGTATTTACTCAGATTATCGTCTACCTGGTCAAGCAGGCCTTCCTGATAAGTGTATCCTAGCCCTACATAATAGTTGAACTTATCCGAACCTCCCGTTACATTCAGATTGTGTGAATGACGGATAGCAGCATCTTTAAAATAGAAATCGAACCAGTCTGTATTTGCATATACTGCATCTCTCGAAGATGCCCAATCTGTCCCGAGTGCATTCGCATTTATACCCGGAAACTCTGCCGAATAAGGATTTTGCATGAACCCCTCCATCTTCTTAATAAGATCATCAGAAATTATCTGCTTATTACCTCCATTGGCAGCCATTTCATTTATGTAATTAGCATACTGAATAGAGTTCATCTGATCCGGCATATTAATAGGTGAACTGAACCCGACCGTTCCACGATAAGTGACCTGTGCCTTTTCTTTCCGACCGCTTTTCGTAGTAACCAATACTACACCATAAGCAGCGCGCGCACCATATACAGCCGCTGCAGAGGCGTCTTTCAATACACTGATTGATTCGATATCATTCGGATTTACATTCTGAAGACTCTGTTCCACTCCATCTACCAACACGTATGGTTCACTTCCATTAATAGAACCTGCACCACGGATATTGAATTTAATTTCAGCACCAGTTTCACCACCAACACCACCGGATACTGCATCTGTATCAAAATTCAAACCGGCTACGTTACCTTGCAGGGCACTTGTCAAGTCGGTAATAGGGCGGTTGACAATAGCGTCGGACTTTACAGTAGACACAGCAGCCGTAATGGTGCTACGTTTCTGCTTGTCCATACCCACTACAACAACCTCATCAAGAAGTTTTGAATCTTCCCGCAATACGAAGCGGTTGCCTTCAAGTTTTGTCACTTTTACTTCGAGGGGAGAATAACCCACGTAAGAGATGGTTAAGGTATTGCCAATTTTACCTTTGACAGAAAAGTTACCGTCAATGTCGGTCAAAGTACCTTCTTTTGCCCCTTTTACCATGACCGTAGCTCCAATAATGGTTTCCCCCTTATCATCTACCACTTGTCCTTTAATCATTTGTTGCTGTGCAAACGCTCCTGAAGGAAATAGCAAGAGCATCATCATAAGAACAACAAAGCAGCCTTGTTTTTTCATAAGCCTCTTTTTTTTCATAATACTACATTTAATAATAAAGATTCATATATTCATTAGCTAACAAAATAAGTCTCATAGACATCAGATTTAAGAATGAAGAGCCGAGATAGCTTTTCCAACTAACATTCTTGTCACAAAGGTAGAGTAGCTTTTAAAAAGAGGTATTTTAAAAATAGCCATTAAATATTCACTTTTCACCAAATCAACCCGTTCCATCGGAGAAATGGTTCTTATCACAAAAAGACAATGATTACAATATCCAACTATCCGGTTCTAACCTTACCAAAGCCCTCTTATTGAATATTCATGTTATAATCCGGTTCCATCCGTTTCAATTTTGTCTGCAAACGCCTTGATAGAAGGAAATAGCGGCTGAAAGCGAAAAAAGACGTCCCTCGCAGAAAGATACTGCAAACAAGGTAGAGTGCTTTCAGCGCATTCAGTTCTTTCAAATTAGCTGATGGATCTATATATCCAGCGTAGTAGGTATATATACTCACCACGCTGAATATATATGTCCGACAAGCAGGGTATATAGATTCATCACATGGGCAAAAGTCGGTGTTTGAACAAGTTCATAATCGAATCAAATTTCTACTCTCTGATTCCACCATCAGAGAAAGATTAGTAAAGCTATTTCGTAATTAGTTTCAACCCTATTTGAAACTAAAAGTTTCACGCCTGGAAACAAAGTGTTTCACTGCTTGAAACGAAGTGTTTCACACCGAGAAACGGATTGTTTCAAGCCTTGAAACAATTTTTGAAACTAATCGCCACAGGTGAAGAGATGGTGAAGTGGTTGCACTTCACCCGCAAACTCTTTACTCATCGAAGAGACAGAGAAAAGGTGAAAGGGGAGGTGGAAAGATGAAAAATAAATATCCAGTGGAGAAATTTATTCGATGCTGTAATGATTCAGTACTATACCGAAATGAATATTACTTTATAAGCTCTCTACTTCTTTTCCTGATAATTAACAGCTATCGAATGCTGTATCTCAAGAATTTACCTCCTCGCAAACTCTCATTTCCATACCTTTATACACTACCACAATCTTGTGTAGTTGCGTAGTGCCAATAGCGTTCTTCACCCTGTCGGTGTCAGCATAGCGGTTGGCCTGGGAAACGCCTTCCGCCCGCAATTCCTCCACCCGGCTTTCGGGGTCTTTGTATTTGGCATACTTCAACTCGATGATGTAACTGTGGCTCATGTCAGGGTAAATCTCCAGCATGGGAGACAGGAAAATGTCAACATATCCGGATTGCGTGTCTGCTTCAGAAATGGGACGGTAGAAACGGTTTTGCGCTGTCATGGCAAGAGTGAAGCCATGTACGAAGGATTCTCCTTTCTGCTTGTCGCGCTGAGAGGCGTAGCGTTTCAGGCAATCGGCGATGTAGTTGAAGTAAGATTGCCATGCGCCATCGTAAGCCAAAGCAGAGGATAACTCATCTTTTTCATGGTTGCTGAAACTGAGGTCGGCTTCATTGTATGTATTCAACAGATAAGTATAGAGTTGTTCACGTACCACTTGGTTGGGGATGATAAGTTTGGTCTTACCTTTGTACGTTCCGCTCACGGTGAGCATGCCGAAGTAATAGAGCAGGCTCACGAAATTGTCGGAATCTACAATGTTGGCAGCCGGGAAACCGTCTTTCAACTCTCCGGTGATGTATCCCTGGCTCACTAAGGTCTGGATAATGGAGGCATCGTGCGCAAATTCTTTATCCTTGCGGATAAGCATACGCAGTTTCTCGTAATCGATACGAATGTTACTTTCTATCATATTTCGCGGTGCCTTTCCGTTATTATCAATATAGTTTTTAACGAAATAGAGCACCATATTGGAGTTGTACAAGGTTGGTTGATCATAACACTCCTGCGCAAAGCAATAGTTGTCATACCACGGTTTCATAAGTTCAATCAACTCATCTACAGTGTGATGAAATGGAGCTTTAGTAGAATAATAAGTCAGCATTTCGCGGACTTCGTCCTCTGTGAAACCCATCATTGCGTTGAATTTCGGTGTGAGGGAATAGTTGGTGCCGATATTAAATCCACTGGTGAGGTCATCCATCGTGACGGGACTCACTCCGGTGATGAAGCAACGCTTGATGCTGGAATAAGTTCCGGCTTTCACCCTATTGAAAAAGGCACGCAGGTAGCCTTCCTTGTGGGTCTCTTCCGTATATCGGTGAATGCTTTCGGCATCCGAAAGGATGGCATTGGTGAAGTGGTCATATTCGTCAATGAAAAGATATATTTGCTGCCCGGCAAGTTCACACTGATGATATAGATAATCCAACTGCTCAACAGCTCCTGCTTTTTCATTCAATACTTCCTTAATGCCTTGCGGCAGGTATTCTGCATAAATATCACAGAAATAATCGAAGCTGGTATTGCAATGTGCATCCAACCCTTGACGGTAGTTGTGCAGTTCTCCACTAATTCCTGAGAAATTGAGATACAGCACCAGATAACTGTTACGGTCTCGTGTGGGATGCTTTCCGATATAGAGGTCACCAAACAGGGCATCGAACTTGTCACGTGTACGCACATCATAATAGTGTTGCAACATGTTCAGCGTAAGGCTCTTGCCGAACCGGCGCGGGCGGATGAAAAAGAAGAACCTGTCCGATTGTTCTATTACAGGGATAAACGAGGTTTTATCCACGTAATAATAATTATCAAGACGAATATCCGCAAAGTTCATCATGCCGTATGGCAGCAACTTTCTTCCTGATGATACATATTCCATAATCCGGTGTATTTATGAGTTCACTTTTTATCAGTGCAAACAAAGATACGCTCTTTCCGCTACTTTCACAAACAAATGATTTTAAAAATGTTCTCTGTCCTGATACTCTTCCAGCAGGAGATGCTCTGCCGTTTACAAAGAGGTGAGCGACCTTCTTATATTTTCCTTATCTTCCGCCAGCAAGAAATCACGCAGTGAGATTTGTTTGATTCCCTGATAATTACCTCCGCTCTGCATTTCGTCCATTGTGACTACATACTTAGGATAATTATCCGGAATTTCCAGCAGATTGCCAAATTCTCGTTGAACAGTTGAGTCGTCAGAAAGCATATATGTTACTTGAATATAAATCCGATGATCATTTTTGGAAGCAATAAAATCTATTTCTTTATTTCCGTACTTTCCGACATACACCTCATAACCAAATCTTAGCAAATCAATACAGACAACATTCTCCATTAATTTATTGATGTCTTTTCGGAAATCAAAATGACGTATGGCATTATGCAGTCCCAAGTCTTCAAAATAGTACTTTTCACCAATCTCGAAAATTTTCATCCCTTGAGTTTCCGCCCGCTGTATTTTATAGACAAAAAAACTGTTACACAATGCTCTCAGATAGTTCAAGATGGTTTGCGTAGGTATGTTTACCTGCTGTGACTTCAAATACTTGCTGATATTCTGGGCAGAAAAAAGAGAACCGGTATTGTCTATCAGATAAGCTACCAGATTCTCCAGAAAAGATACATTCCGAATAGCTTCCCGCGCAACCACATCTTTCAACAAGATAGTAGAGTAAACATTTCTCAGGTACTCGAATATAACATTGGTTTCCATTGCCAAATTATGGATATAAGGCATTCCCCCAAAGGTGAGATAAAGTCTCAAACTTTCCGAAGAATCTTGCCGCCGATTGAATGTCAGGAACTCTTCATAACTGAGTGAATGAACTGGAAACTCTATATATCTTCCTGCCAAATGAGTGGCAAGTTCACCGGAAAGCATCTTTGCATTGCTTCCCGTACAATAAATGTCGCATTTGTTTTCATTCAATAAACTTCGCAAGCATAATTGAAAATCTTCTATCTCCTGTATCTCATCTACAAAGAGATAGTTATAGCTGTGTCCTGCCGTCATTTTCAATACATATTGATAAAGATCCATGTAGTTTTTAATAGCTGCAAAAGCGAGCTGTTCTTTATCCACGAAAATTATATTGGCTTCCGGTCTCTCTTTTTTTATCATATCTGATATTTGCAAAAGAATATAACTCTTGCCTGTTCTACGTTGACCGGTTATTACTTTTATCACTTCTTTATCGATAAAAGGTTCTATTCTCTTGGTATATAAAGGACGGGGAATATAGCTTTTCATATTCAATCATATTTTAAACCAGTCACAAATATAACAAAAGCTTCAATCATAATTGAAACTTTTGCTATATTTATTGCAATATTCAAGTATATTTTAAGACTTTAAAGAGGGGGGCAGAATGAAAAAAGGCTTATTCTTGCAGTAGAGAGACACTTTTGGTGTTTTTTAAAAGGGTATTGGTTAAAATCAAAAGCGCCCCGTTCACTAGAATCTTAAAAAACAAGTACCTTTCCTCTAAAAAGAAAAATCTCCTGCTCTTATATTCGCATGTAACTTACTTGTATCTAATTAATTATACTTATAGTCCGTAAGTTTTCCCACAAAACGCCTAAGACGACAAGTATTTTGTC
>ENA-OQHL01001206-OQHL01001206.1-human-gut-metagenome-genome-assembly--contig:-NODE-1206-length-13947-cov-2.854703_pt1 | contig 13947 bp, 15 predicted proteins | sample MGYA00242565_ERZ504723 | MGnify/ENA primary metagenome ERZ504723 (study PRJEB26092, sample SAMD00036211) | human gut metagenome | host: Homo sapiens | study: EMG produced TPA metagenomics assembly of... | reverse complement strand
GTGCTGTCTGAACTGGGCAGCGCCACGGTGTTGATCAGCAAGAAGGGGACCACAACGGTAAAGGTCAGAAAACATGCGCCTGCAAAGATCCAGGCGGCAAAGGCAGAGGCCAAGAACCGGGAAGCACTTCTGGAAAAACTGCAGCACAACCGTCAGAAACGCTACGTGATTCCGGAGGGACATGCAGTGCCGTTTCTGGTGGATCTTGGCGTGCAGACTCAGGATGGAAAGATCGTAAAAAGCCGTTACGACAAGTTCCGGCAGATCAACCGCTTTCTGGAGTTTATCGAAGATATCCTGCCGAAGCTAGATAAGACCCGGGAAAATGTCATCATCGATTTTGGCTGCGGCAAGTCCTATCTGACCTTCGCCATGTATTATTACCTGCATGAGATGAAGGGTTATCCGATCCGCATCATTGGACTGGATTTAAAGAAGGATGTCATCAGCCATTGCGGCAGGCTGGCAGAGCATTACGGCTACGATAAGCTGCAGTTCTATCATGGTGATATTGCGTCCTATGAGGGCGTGGATCACGTAGATATGGTGGTGACGCTTCATGCCTGTGATACCGCTACGGACTATGCGTTGGAAAAGGCCGTGCGCTGGGGCGCGAAGGTCATCCTTTCCGTGCCGTGCTGCCAGCATGAACTGAATAAGCAGATAAAAAATGATCTGCTGGAGCCGGTGCTGCATTACGGCCTGATCAAAGAGCGGATGGCGGCGCTGTACACCGATGCGCTGCGTGCGGAGCTTCTGGAGCACCAGGGCTACCGTACCCAGATCCTGGAGTTCATCGACATGGAACATACGCCGAAGAATATCCTTCTGCGGGCTGTGTATGATGGCAAGCCGAAACATAACGAGAAGGAAATTCGGGAGATTCTGGACTTTTTACAGGTTAGGCCGACATTGTATGAATTGTTAAGGCAGAGAAAAACGGAAGAATAGTAAAAAATGTTCACGAAACACGTAAACGGCAACAATAAAAATCCGTCATGGTCACAGGACTATGACGGATTTTGTGTACTCATTGCGAATAACTCTGCCTTTGGAAGCAAGAAGAGAATGATAAAGGTGGGAAGCATAAAAGTCTGTTTCCAGGATGGACATGGCTTCCGGAGAGAGAATGTTTCTGGCATCGGCCGTCTTAGTGATCAGCGGAATCCGGCTCTTTTCCCGCAGGTGGGAAAGCAGCGGTCCTGCTGATTTTTTAAATCCGAGAATGCGGGCGTAGGGCGCGTAGTCCAGGACTTTGGCCTGAGCAGTCTGCTCTGTGGTCATGCCGAGAATCAGGTGCAGCAGGGCCCGGCTGATGCGGGTGTAGGTGTAGCTCCTTGTTTTTAACTGGGCAATGCGCTCGCCAAAAGGCGTAAATTGCAAAGCCTGTTTTGTGAGCCGGGCGGCCAGTTCCGGAGAAAGGTCAGAAAACTGGCTGAGATCTTCCTGTTTTTGGATGGCGGAAAGCAGACGGTAGTTCAGAAGGCCGGTAAGGTCGTCTGCAAAGAGTGGGGCGGTGAGGGCGTCTTCTGTGAGCAGGGCATCGAGGACGGCGGGCGGCATCTGATCCGTGATGACAGCGGGTAAAGGTCCGTCTGTACAGATGCGGCTTTGCTGTTCCAGAATCTGCTTTCGCAGCGCCGAGGCAGAAGCGAAGAACAGCCGGCTGTCTGAATTGCGGCACGCCGGGGCTGGCGCAGTGTCGTGGTATCCGGCACCTTCTCTCCGAATGGTAACTGCCGTCATGGAGCTGTTCCGTCTCCGGAGAGCTTTTAAGTATTCCACGGCCAGAATGTTGTTGGGAGAGGAGAGCAGTTCGGAAAGCTCCGGCTCTCTGGTATACTCCGCACAGGCTTTGCTGCGTGCGGATGGATAGCTTTCTCCTTGCTTTAAATATTTCTGAAGCAGTATGCTCCAGCCCTCTGGTTCTGCCACCAGAATGTCCGCTGCTTTCTGCAGCAGCTCCAGATTCCCGGATTCACTTCCGAAACACAGAATATCTGTGCCAAGTTTTTCCAGGAGTGCAACGCCGCAGGCGGAAAAGTCTTCGGCGCTGGAGGTGGCAAAAAGCGTCGGGAGCTCCACCACCAGATCCGCGCCGCCCCGCAGAGCCATATTGGTCCGCGTGTATTTATCAAAGATAGCGGGTTCTCCGCGCTGCACAAAATCCCCGCTCATGACGGCAATGACATAGTCTGCGCCCGTCTGGCGGCGGACTTGTTCAATCTGATAATGGTGCCCGTTGTGGAATGGGTTGTATTCCGCGATGATCCCAGCAGTTTTGATGGTATTCATGGATAAATCTGGTCCTTTTCCTTCAAAATAAAGATATGGATTTATTATAGGGGAAACCATGAAAAAGGTAAAGTACCCATACTTTCATTGTTTTACAAAAAGTGCAAAAAAATACAAAATACAGCTTGTCTTTTGCTTTTTAATCCGTATATAATAAGGCTATATGCATTAAATCATGAAAGGGGTATTATTATGGGATTTATTGATGTAATCAAAGCCAAAGCAAAGGCAGATAAAAAAACAATCGTACTGCCTGAGTCCATGGACCGCAGAACCTGGGTCGCTGCAGAGAAGATTCTGAAAGAGGACCTTGCAAATCTTGTTATCATCGGTACTCCGGAAGATATCGGCGCTCACAGCGAGGGACTGGATGTATCCGGTGCTACGATCATCAATCCGCAGACTTACGAGAAAACACAGGAGTATATCGACCTGTTCGTTGAGCTGAGAAAGTCCAAAGGCATGACTCCTGAGAAAGCAAAAGAGACCATCTTAAGCGACTACGCTTACTATGGCTGCCTTATGATCAAGAACGGCGATGCTGACGGTATGGTTTCCGGCGCATGCCATTCTACCGCAAACACACTTCGTCCGTGCCTGCAGGTAATCAAGACCAAACCGGGCACCAAGCTGGTATCCGCATTCTTCTTAATGGAAGTTCCGGACTGCGATCTTGGCAGCAACGGTACCTTCGTATTCGCAGACTGCGGTCTGAACCAGAATCCGAATCCGGAAGAGCTGGCTGCAATCGCAGTATCTTCTGCAGAGAGCTTCAAGATGCTGACCGGCGAGGAGCCGAAGGTTGCTATGCTGTCCCATTCTTCCAAGGGCTCCGCAAAGCATGCAGATGTTGATAAAGTTGTTGAGGCTACCAAGCTGGCTAAGGAGATGGCTCCGGAGCTTGCACTGGACGGCGAGCTTCAGCTTGACGCAGCAATCGTTCCGGAAGTTGGCGCTTCCAAAGCTCCGGACAGCAAGGTTGCAGGTCATGCAAACGTTCTGGTATTCCCGGATCTGGATGCAGGTAACATCGGCTACAAGCTGGTTCAGAGACTTGGCAAGGCAGAGGCTTATGGCCCGATGTGCCAGGGTATCGCAAAGCCGGTTAACGATCTGTCCAGAGGCTGCTCTGCTGAGGATATCGTAGGCGTTGTTGCAATCACTGCTGTACAGTGCCAGAACCAGTAATTGAATTTTAGTTAGGAGAATATCACATTATGAAGATTTTAGTTATCAACTGCGGAAGCTCTTCCTTAAAATATCAGCTGATCGACATGACCGATGAGAGCGTAATCGCAAAGGGTCTGTGCGAGAGAATTGGTATCGAGGGTTCCAAACTGACCCATCAGCCGGCTGGCAAGGACAAATATGTCGTAGAGAAAGACATGCCGACCCACACCGTAGCAATCGAGATGGTTATGGATGCTCTTCAGGATGCAGAGCACGGCGTGATCAAGAGCACTGATGAGATCGCAGCAATCGGTCACCGCGTTCTGCACGCTGGTACCAAGTACAGCGAGTCCATCGTTGTAAACGATGACGTTAAGAAAGTAATCCGCGAGTGCTTCGATCTTGGACCGCTGCACAACCCGGCTAACTTAATGGGTATCGAGGCAGCTGAGGCAGCTATGCCGGGCAAGCCAAACGTAGCAGTATGGGATACCGGTTTCGGTATGGCTATGCCGGAGAAGGCTTATCTGTACGCAATCCCGCACGAGTACTATGAGAAATACAGCATCCGTCGTTACGGCTTCCACGGCACCAGCCATATGTTCGTATCCGGCGAGGCTATCAAGTTCGGCGGACTTGACCCGAAGAACGCAAAGGTTATCGTCTGCCACTTAGGCAACGGCGCAAGCGTATCTGCTTCCATCGGCGGCAAGTGCGTAGATACCAGCATGGGCCTGACTCCTCTTGAGGGTCTGATCATGGGAACCAGAAGTGGTGACATCGATCCGGCTGTTGTTCAGTTCATCTGCAACAAAGAGGGCAAGGACGTCAACGAGGTATTAAACATCCTCAACAAGAAATCCGGCGTACTCGGCATGAGCGGCGGCGTTTCCAGCGACTTCCGTGATATTGAGGCAGCTAAGGAAGAGGGCAACCACTTAGCAGCAGTAGCTCTGGATGCGTTCATCTACCGTGTGGCAAAATACATCGGCGCTTACACCGCAGCTATGAACGGCGTAGATGCGATCGCATTTACCGCTGGTGTTGGTGAGAACGACAAGGCAAGCAGAAAGGCTATCTGTGAGTACTTAGGCTACCTTGGCGTGAAGATCGACGACCAGGCTAACGATGTGAGAGGAAAGAACGCTGTTATTTCCGCAGCAGATTCCAAAGTCAAAGTAATGCTGATTCCGACTAACGAGGAGCTTGCGATCGCAAGAGAGACCAAGAGACTGGTAGAGGCTTAATCCTCAAAAATCAGTTTTTGGAAAAAATTAAAATATTTGTTGACAAAGCCGGCGCACCTGTGTATAATTACACAGGTGCGTATTAGGAGACTAATATGCTTATTAATTTAACAGAGCTGTTTTCCGTGGACGGAAAAGAGAAAGACTATACGTGCGATATCGATATAAACCAGCTTTGCACCAGCAAGGATGCATATGACATCGTATCACGCAGTCCGGTCAAGCTGCATGTCCGTAATCTTGGGGACAAAAAGCTTCTTCTCACCGGCAATGCAGAGGTAACCCTGCAGATGCCATGCGACAGATGCTTAGAGCCTGTTGATATTCCTTTTGAACTGGAATTCGACGAAGAGCTGGACATGTCAAAGACCGAAAGCGAGCGTACAGAAGATCTCGATGAACAGCCCTATGTAAGCGGCTATAATCTGGATGTAGACCGGTTGCTCAGTAACGAGCTATTGCTTAATCTGCCTATGAAGGTGTTATGCAGGGAAGACTGCAAAGGAATTTGCAATAGATGTGGTGCGAACCTTAATCACACGGAATGTTCCTGTGACCGGAGTTCGCCTGACCCAAGAATGTCAGTAATCCAGGATTTATTTCAAAAGTTTAAGGAGGTGTAAACCATGTCTATCTGCCCAAAGAATAAATCTTCCAAAGCAAGACGTGACAAACGTAGAGCTAACTGGAAAATGAGCGCTATGAATTTAGTAAAGTGCAGCAAGTGCGGCGCTCTGATGATGCCTCACAGAGTTTGCAAAGCTTGTGGTTCTTACAACAAGAAAGAGATCGTTTCTGTTGAGGACTAATTAGAAATGGCTTTGAAAGGAGTCAGGCGAGTAATCGTCTGGCTCCTTTTTTCGTGTTTGTACTTTGCGAAAAATCATATTGATTTATAGAATGGAATCTAGTATATTTAATTACGAAATGGATTTAGTCGGCACAGGCCGAAAAGGAGATACTCTATGATTAATGTAGCTGTTGACGCAATGGGCGGTGACAACGCCCCGGGCGAGATTGTAAAGGGTGCGGTTGAGGCTGTAAATAAGCGGAGCGACATCCACGTTCTGTTAGTCGGACAGGAAGAGGCAGTGAAGAAAGAGCTTGCCTCCCACACCTATCCGAAGGAGCAGATCACGCTGGTGCAGGCTTCCGAGGTGATTGAGACGGAAGAACCGCCGGTGAACGCAATCCGCAAAAAAAAAGGATTCCTCCATCGTAGTAGGTATGAAACTGGTAAAGAATGGTGAGGCGGACGCTTTTGTGTCGGCGGGCAGTTCAGGAGCAGTCCTGGTAGGCGGTCAGGTGCTGGTGGGACGCATCAAAGGTGTGGAACGGCCGCCCTTTGGCGCATTGATCCCGACGAAAAAGGGTGTATCCCTGCTGCTTGACTGCGGGGCCAACGTAGATTCCCGTCCATCCCATCTGGTCCAGTTCGCGCGCATGGGTTCTATTTATATGGAACATGTAATAGGAATTAAGAATCCGAGAGTCGGAATCGTGAATATCGGTGCCGAGGAGGAGAAGGGCAACGCTCTGGTCAAGGAGACCTTCCCGCTCTTAAAGCAGTGCACCGACATTAACTTTACCGGAAGCATTGAGGCAAGAGAGATTCCCCACGGCGGTGCCGATGTTATTGTCTGTGAGGCATTTACGGGCAATGTCATCTTAAAGCTTTACGAGGGAACTGGTGCAGCGCTGATTTCCATGGTAAAGAAGGGCATGATGAGCTCCCTGCGCAGCAAGATCGGAGCATTGCTTGTTAAACCGGCTCTGAAGGAGACCTTAAAGGCATTCGATGCCAGCCAGTATGGCGGCGCACCGATGCTGGGACTGAAAGGTCTTGTAGTCAAGACCCACGGAAGTTCCAAGTCCACCGAGGTCTGCAATTCCATCATCCAGTGCGTGACCTTCAAAGAACAGAAGATCAATGAAAAGATCAAAGAATGTCTGGACAGCCAGGCACAGGAAATTCAGTAAGTAAACGGTCCGGGCTTCGGACAGTTACAAAATAAGAAAGAAAAGTTAGGAGAGGAAATAAGTTATGGAATTTGAAAAGTTACAGAACATCATCGCAGAGGTATTAAACATTGAGCCGGATGAGATCACCATGGAGACCACCTTCGTAGAAGATCTTGGCGCAGATTCCCTGGATATTTTCCAGATCATCATGGGTATCGAGGAAGAGTTTGATATCGAGATCCCGACTGAGGTTGCTGAGCAGATCGTCAGCGTTTCTGACGCGATCGAGCAGATCAAAAACGCACTGAACTAAGCTTGAGCCGGAAAAAGACCGGCTGAAAACAGAGTATGCAGGAAATGTGGCTGTGAAGATATTAAACAGTTGCAATAATAATAGAGAGAGGGGCTGTGCATTCCTTGCGCGCCCCTTTCCCGTAATATGTGTACACAGATTTCCTGCGCACGCAAAGGAAAAATGATAAGGAGTGTAAACCTACATGAATCGTGATTTGAACGAACTGGAAAAGCGGTGTGGTTATACCTTTCAGGACAAAAATCTGTTCCACCGCGCCCTGACTCACAGTTCCTATGCCAATGAGCATAAAAAAGACAAGGCTGTCTGCAATGAGCGTCTGGAGTTTTTAGGAGATGCCGTTCTGGAAGTGGTCTCCAGCGATTTCCTATATCACAAGTATCCGGAGAAGCCGGAGGGGGAGCTTTCCAAAATCCGTGCCAGTCTGGTATGCGAGCCGACTCTGGCCTACTGTGCGGCAGATCTGGAACTGGGCAGCTATCTGCTCTTGGGAAAGGGTGAAGAGGCCACTGGCGGAAGAGAGCGCAATTCCGTGGTTTCCGATGCTATGGAGGCTCTGATCGGTTCCATTTATCTGGATGGTGGTTTTGCTAATGCAAAGAGTTCATTCATCGTTTTATTCTGAATGATATTGAGCACAAGCAGCTCTTTTACGATAGCAAGACTATTCTGCAGGAGATGATCCAGGCCACTGCAGGAGCACATCTGGAATATGAGATCCTGCGGGAAGAGGGCCCGGATCACCACAAGGTCTTTGAGGTGCGCGCATTGTCTGGCGGCGAGGAGCTGGGACGCGGAACCGGCGGAACCAAGAAGGCAGCGGAGGCTGTGGCCGCTTACCACGGCATTTTGAAACTGAGAGGGAAAGAATGTATTTAAAGAGCATTGAGATACAGGGATTCAAATCCTTTGCCAACAAGATCCTGTTTGAGTTCCACAACGGCATTACCGGTATTGTGGGGCCGAACGGAAGCGGCAAGAGCAATGTCGCCGACGCAGTGCGCTGGGTACTCGGTGAACAGCGGGCCAAGCAGCTGCGAGGCGGATCCATGCAGGATGTTATCTTTGCGGGCACGGAGCTGCGAAAACCCCAGGGCTTTGCCTATGTGGCCATTACCCTGGATAACTCCGATCATCAGCTTGCTATTGATTATGATGAGGTGACTGTGTCGAGACGTTTGTACCGCTCCGGTGAGAGTGAGTATAAGATTAACGGGAGTACCTGCCGCCTAAAAGATATCAGTGAGCTGTTTTATGATACCGGTATCGGCAAGGAGGGCTACTCCATCATCGGTCAGGGCCAGATCGACAAGATCTTAAGCGGCAAGCCGGAGGAACGGCGGGAGCTTTTTGATGAGGCAGCCGGAATCGTGAAGTTCAAGCGGCGCAAGGCCATTGCCCAGAAAAAACTGGAAGATGAGAAACAGAACCTGATCCGCGTAAGCGACATTCTTTCCGAGCTGGAAAAGCAGGTGGGACCGCTGGCCAGACAGTCAGAAACGGCAAAAAAATACCTGGCTTTGCGGGAAGAATTAAAGACCTGTGATGTGAACCTGTTTCTAATGGAATCCGAAGAAAATGGAAAACAGCTGCAGGAAATCAGTAAGAGGGAATCCATCGTTTCTGGTGACTTACAGGACGCGAATGCGGAATCGGAGCATTTGAAGGAAGCGTACGAAACACTGGAGCGGGAAGTGGCAGAGCTGGATGACCAGCTGACAGAAAAGCGAAACCAGATGAACCAGGCAGAGATGCTGAAAGGCAATCTGGAGGGCCAGATCAACGTATTAAAAGAGCAGATCAATACCGAAAAGATGAACGCGGAGCATATCCGATCCCGCATCGAGTCCATTACCCATTCCCTGGAGGAAAAACAGAGACAGATCCTGCAGTATCAGGAGGATAATGCCGGTATCACAGAGTCTGAAAGTGCCAGCAGGAGCAGCCAGGAGGCGGCCGAGGCAGAACTCATGGCTCTGGATGAAAAGCTGATGCTCATGGAACAGCAGCTTGAGGATGCCAGAACCAGAATGATGAATGGCATGAATGAGAGCGCTTCCATTCACGCCCAGGACCAGCGCTTTGAGGCCATGCTAGAGCAGGTGCAGGTGCGCCGTTCTGAGGTATGTCAGAAACTTCTGAAATTTAAGAGCGATGAATCGGTTCAGGATGAACAGCTGGATGCCGAGCGCAAAAAGCTGGCGGAGACAAGGGCCCGCCTGGAAGCACTGGAGCTGGCCCAGACCGAGTGTGAGGGACAGGTAACCCAGTATGAAGAGGAAGTGCGCCGGATTACCCGCTCCTTAAATGAAAAACAGCAGGAATACCGTACTGTTTACACGAAGCTGGAATCCTTGAAAAATCTGGCTGAGCGCTATGAGGGCTACGGAGGCAGTATCCGCCGGGTCATGGAAGTAAGGGACCGGGTACATGGTATCCGGGGCGTGGTGGCAGATCTTGTCACCACCGAAAAAAAATATGAGACTGCCATTGAGACGGCTCTGGGCGGAAGCATCCAGAATGTGGTGACGGATTCTGAGCAGACCGCCAAGCAGCTCATTGAGTACTTAAAGAAGAACCGCTATGGACGAGTGACCTTCCTGCCATTAACGAGCATCGGGCAGGGCGGCGGATTTTTCCAGACCGGAAGCACTGACAGAGCCTGGAGTCATTGGCCTGGCCAGCGATCTGGTTCATGTGGAACCGAAGTATCAGGTTCTTGCGAAATATCTGCTGGGGCGCGTGGTGGTGGCGGATACCATTGATCATGCCATTGCCCTGGCAAGAAAATTCAAATATTCCCTGCGAATCGTTACGCTGGAGGGTGAGCTCTTAAGCGCGGGCGGTTCCATGACGGGCGGTGCCTTCAAGAACTCCAGCAATCTTCTGGGGCGGAAACGGGAACTGGAAGAGCTGGAGGCGGCATGCCAGAAGGCACTGAAGGCTTCCGACCGTTTGCAGGAAGAACTTGACCATGAATGAGGGCCTGGCGCAGCAGAAAAAGGAAGAGCTTGGAAAGCCTGAAAACGGAACATCACCAGGTTTCCCTGCTGGTCAATACCAGGCAGATGAGCGTCAGCCAGACTAGAGGACAAGCGGGAAGAAATCCGTGACTCCTACCAGGATCTTGCGCTGGAGAACAGCCAGCTGGAGAGCCAGATCAGCGAGATCGAGGCAGGCAGAAAGAAGCTGGCCCTGGAACGCGATCTTCTCAAAAAAGACAGCGATCAGGAACAGACATTGATGGAACGCGTGTCCGGTGAACTGGAGACCCAGAAGAAAGTCCGGGAAGAACAGGCAAAAGCCCTGGAAACCATCCGCCTGGAAGCAGCGAATTTAAAACAGCGGGTGGATTTCGTAAAAGAAAACATTCACCGTGTAGAGCAGGAAATCCAGACATTAATAGAAGAACAGGAAGAACTTCAGAGTCACGGTACGGATTCAGGATCTGTTATTGAGGAAAAGAACCGGGAGATTGCGAACCTGCAGGATCTGATCCTTCATACGGAGGAAGAAAAACAGAAGATTGCCACGGAGCTTGAGACTCAGGCAGCTTTGAAGGAAGAAAAGTCAGGCCAGCAGAAGTCCTTCTTCGGAAAGCGGGAAGACTTATCCGGCCGTATCGGACGCCTGGACAAAGACCTGTTCCGCCTGCAGAGCCAGCGGGAAAAGCTGGAGGAGCGGCGGGAAAGTCAGATTACTTATCTGTGGAATGAATATGAACTGACTCCGGGGGCGGCGAAAGAGCTTCGAAGTGCAGAAGAACTGTCTCTCATTGAAGTGCGGAAGCGGATTGAAGAATTGAAGTCTTTCATCCGGGCTCTGGGCAGCGTCAATGTCAACGCCATCGAGGATTACAAAGAGATTTCCGAGCGGTATGAGTTTATGAAGACCCAGCACGATGACCTGGTGGAGGCGGAAGCTGCCCTGCAGGGCATCATTGAGGAGCTGGATACCGGCATGCGGCGCCAGTTTGAAGAAAAGTTCCAGGAGATCCGGAAAGAATTTGACCGGGTGTTCAAGGAACTCTTCGGGGGCGGTCACGGTACGTTATCCCTACAGGAGGATGAGGATATTCTGGAGGCGGGCATTCAGATCATCGCCCAGCCGCCGGGAAAGAAGCTGCAGAACATGATGCAGCTTTCCGGTGGAGAGAAGGCGCTGACAGCCATTTCGCTGCTGTTTGCCATCCAGAACTTAAAACCGTCCCCCTTCTGTCTGCTGGATGAGATTGAGGCGGCCCTGGATGATTCTAACGTAGACCGTTATGCGGGATACTTACATAAACTGACGAAAAATACACAGTTTATTATAATTACCCACCGGCGCGGCACCATGGTGGCGTCGGACCGGCTGTATGGTATCACCATGCAGGAGAAGGGAGTATCAACGCTGGTATCGGTCAACCTGATCGAGGATCAGCTGGACGCGTAGATTTTTACAAATAAGGAGGCTTGCGAGTGGAAGAAAAGAAGAAAGGCTTTTTCAGCCGTCTGGTTGAAGGCTTAAACAAAACGAGAGAGAATATTGTCTCTGGAATGGATTCCATCTTCAGTGGCTTCTCCGCCATTGACGAGGATTTTTATGAGGAACTGGAGGAGACCCTGATCATGGGCGATCTGGGCATCCAGACCACCATGTCCGTGCTGGAAGATTTACGAAAAAAAGTCAAAGAACAGCATATCAAGGAACCGGTTGAATGCAAACAGCTTCTGATCGATTCCATCCGGGAACAGATGGACCTTGGCGAGAATGCCTACGAGTTTGAGAACCGCAAATCCGTAGTGCTGGTGATTGGGGTTAACGGTGTCGGCAAGACCACTTCTGTGGGCAAGCTGGCAGGCCAGTTAAAGGATGAGGGCAAGAAGGTCATTCTGGCAGCGGCTGATACCTTCCGTGCGGCAGCGATTGAGCAGCTGACGGAGTGGGCAAACCGCGCCGGGGTGGAGATCATTGCGCAGCAGGAGGGCTCCGACCCGGCAGCCGTCATCTATGACGCGGTGGCAGCAGCCAAATCCCGCCAGGCCGATGTGCTGATCTGTGATACCGCAGGCCGTCTGCACAACAAGAAAAACCTGATGGAGGAGCTGAGAAAGATCAACCGCATCATTGACAAGGAATACCCGGACGCGTACCGTGAGACCCTGGTGGTACTGGATGGCACCACCGGACAGAATGCCATGGCACAGGCAAAGCAGTTCATGGAGGTTGCTGACATCACAGGCATCATCCTGACAAAGCTTGATGGTACTGCAAAGGGCGGTATCGCAGTGGCTATACAGTCAGAGCTTGGCATCCCGGTCAAATACGTGGGCGTGGGCGAGAAGATTGACGATCTTCAGAAGTTCAATTCCGAGGATTTCGTGACGGCTCTGTTTGATGTAAAGAAAGATGAATAAAGAACATAAGGAGATACAGACGATGGCAAAAGAGCAGGTAGTAGAAGAAGTAAAGGAAGAGGGCTTAACCCTCGAAAAATTTGAGGAGGCTTCCGAGGAGGTTAAGAAGGTCACCCAGGAAACCAAACTGGTTTACAGTGAGTATTTTTCTGCTGCAACCGGAAATAAGGTATACTTTAAGCCGGAGAACATGCAGTACACCGGCGCTTACAAGGTACGCGGCGCTTACTATAAGATCAGTACCCTGACAGAGGAAGAAAAACAGCGGGGACTGATCACTGCGTCAGCAGGAAACCATGCCCAGGGCGTAGCCTACGCGGCAAAGCTGGCTGGCATTCCAGCTACCATCGTGATGCCGACCACGACTCCGCTCATGAAGGTGAACCGCACCAGAAGCTATGGAGCGGAGGTTGTACTGTACGGAGATGTATTCGACGAGGCCTGTGACCGCGCATACGAGCTGGCTGCGGAGCACGGCTACACCTTTGTGCATCCGTTCGATGACCTGGATGTGGCAACCGGTCAGGGAAGCATTGCCATGGAGATCATTAAGGAGCTGCCGACCGTAGATTATATCCTGGTCCCGATCGGAGGAGGCGGACTCTGTACCGGCGTTTCCACCCTGGCAAAGCTCTTAAATCCGAAGATTAAGGTGATCGGCGTTGAGCCGGCCGGAGCAAACTGCATGCAGGAGTCCTTAAAGGCAGGCCACGTGCTGACGCTTCCGACCGTAAACACCATTGCAGACGGTACCGCGGTAAAGCGTCCGGGCGAGAAGCTGTTCCCGTACATCCAGAAAAATGTGGATGATATCATCACCGTGGAGGATTCCGAACTGATCGTTGCCTTCCTCGATATGGTAGAGAATCACAAGATGATCGTGGAGAACTCCGGTCTGTTAACCGTAGCGGCATTGAAGCACTTAAATGTACAGAAAAAGAAGATTGTTTCCATCTTAAGCGGCGGCAACATGGATGTCATTACCATGTCCTCCGTGGTACAGCATGGACTGATCCAGAGAGACCGTATCTTCACCGTATCCGTTCTGCTTCCGGACAAGCCAGGCGAGCTGGCAAAGGTTTCAACGCTCCTTGCTGACCAGCGCGGCAATGTCATTAAGCTTGAACACAATCAGTTCATCAGTATCAACCGCAATGCGGCTGTGGAGCTTAGGATCACCCTGGAGGCTGAGGGAACGGATCACAAGAACCGTATTGTGCAGGCCTTAAACGATGCCGGATACCGCCCGAAGCTGGTGAAGTCCAAGGGCACCTACAGTGACTGAGCGGTGAATGATCATGACAGAACATACAAATGAGACAATCCAGGCGCTCCGTCAGAATATCCGCTATTTTTTGAAATGGACCTTCATTTCCGCGATTTCCGGTGTGACGATCGGTCTGGCCGGAAACCCTGTTTGGCCTTGGCATCCAGAAAGCGACTGCTTTCTGGAAGAGCCATAGCTGGACGCTGTATCTGCTTCCGCTTGTCGGACTCCTGATCGTGTGGCTGTACCGGTTTGCGCATGAAGAAAAAAACCAGCGGTACGGATATGGTCCTG
>ENA-OQHL01001205-OQHL01001205.1-human-gut-metagenome-genome-assembly--contig:-NODE-1205-length-13948-cov-2.328196_pt1 | contig 13948 bp, 16 predicted proteins | sample MGYA00242565_ERZ504723 | MGnify/ENA primary metagenome ERZ504723 (study PRJEB26092, sample SAMD00036211) | human gut metagenome | host: Homo sapiens | study: EMG produced TPA metagenomics assembly of... | reverse complement strand
TTCTCGATATTCATGTAATATTTCATCATTTAAATGCTAGTTTCCTCATTTTTTCCCTTTCTGTTTTATGGGTTATATTGTATGGAATCATTCTCTGTGGTTTGTATGAAAAAGGATACAAAATATCAATTTGGAAGATTTTTTCAAACATAATTTAATCGTAAAAGCCAGTATATTCCGTAATAAGAAGATTTTTGTTTCATTTTAAATTTTAAAATTCAAAAGATTTAATACGAAAAAAATACTATGCATAATTATAAAGACTTAGATGATCCTATACTAATTCAATCTTTAACATTATAACATTTTTGAAAGATAAGTTCAAGAAGAGAAAGCGATTCTATATCATGGAACTTTTATAATTATCACATTGAATATCAATTCAATTTATAGAGCCATGTCTGATAAGCTTATACAGCTAAATGACGATTTATAATAGCTTAGTAAAACAAATAATTCTATTTGCTTCTGTAAAATTCATAGCCTTGTGAAAATGAAGACTGTTTATATTATCTATTTCACAATCGCTGGCAAACTCTTGGCAACCGTTTCCTTTCGCCCATACTTCGCACTCGGTTAATAATTCTTTGGCATATCCCTTATTACGATAGTTTTCCTTCACAAAAATTCCCTCTAAATAACCAACTGGAGATGTGCTTGTACCTTCCACATAATCATATCTTAATTGACATTGTGCAAAACCTATAGGAAATTCATTTTCATATTTCAAAAAAAATTGTGATTTCCCATTTATCATAATTTCTGAAAATTCATTGATTAGTTCATTGATAGAATGGTTGTGCCACATTTCCGAAGCTAATTTTGCTAGTGTTTCTAAATCATTGTTTCCTGCCTTTTTTATCATACGCTCTCCCTTAAAAATCCAATTTGTCTTTAGAATCATTATATCATGCCTCTTTCAGCATTGTCATTTTTTTCTGCTTTTAAAAAGCTGCTTATTAGCTTCTGTTTTGTAGTTTCACTGCATAGAAAAAGACACTCTATTTCAAGTGTCGTTCTTCCATAACTTTGTATTTCCTTGTATAATCTGTTATTTAAGGATCTTTCATTTGTTGTAATTCTGTTGTAAATTGCTTTCTTTTAACTGTTCCTCTGATAGATTTAGTGTTTATACGGATGTTTCCAATTTTTCGCCCGTTTTCGATAAAAAGATCGTCCCTTCCCCTGCTGGTTGCTATACCGGAACAATCTCGATCCAGTATCCATCCGGATCCCCAATAAAATAAATTCCCATTTCTGGATTTTCAAAGAGAATGACACCCATTTCTTTATGGTTTTTTATAGGCTTCTTCATACTGATCCGTCACAAAAGCAAGATGAAAATTCCTCATCTCCCAGGTCATATTTCTCCACTCTGTCCCTCAGCCAGGTCAGTTCCAATGTAAAAATCACCATTACTGTCGCCAAGATAAACAAGAATAAAACTTCCGTCTTCCGCTTCTTTTCTTCGGACTTCGTGCAATCCCAGGGCTTCCTGGTAAAATTGTAAACCTTTTTTCCAGATTCAAAACATTAAAATTAAAATGGTTAAAATGAAACATTTCTTTCCTCTTCCTTTGCGGTTTCTGTCTGCTGTTCTGAAGCGCGGAGAAGCTCATCCTCCTCATATACGCTGTGATCCTGTGGATCCAGCAGATACTTCATAAACTCCCGGTCCGTATATTCCGTTTCCAGAAACTCGCTGAAACACGGATAAATCAGATCGTGGAATCCTTTCTCAAACAAATAATCTTCAAACTTTCCTTTATAGTTTTTGCTCTGCTTACGTTGTTGCCGCCAATCTTCTGCTGCGCCAGAAAGTTCTTTTAATGTGATTCCGTGTGTAAACATCCACCACATCTGGAATTTGGCGTAAGCCTTTCTGCGAAATACTTCCCGCTCGGAAGTATTTTCCTCAGACATTGCGTAGTGGGTGAGAATTTCACGGTTCCTTGCTGTATCCAGATAGTACTGTTCGAATCCCTTGCCAAGATTCAGATCATGGATCATCACGATCCCGTCCATCTCCGCAAAACGGACCGCGCTCCTCAACGACATATCGGCCTCGCTGGATGTATTGTGAATTTGGCACCATACTGATCTGTATCCAGTATATAGTGAGTCGGACGTGACCAAAAAGCTTCCATGAGAATCTGGACTTTTTCTGCAATGATCTCTGCCCGACGGTTGGTATTGCCGTATTTGGATCCTACTCTATTGCGAACCCGCACATATGCATAACCAAGAAGTGCTTCGCGGTTTGGTGCCATCGTTCCGATAATCCCTTTGAGCGCTCTGGTGGCACAGACCCGTTCCCCTTTCGTAATCTCATCCTGAATCTGCAACAGTCCCTGCTTGACAAATTCATATGTATTCCTAGTGAATTTTTGCATGTTGCTTCCCCCTGTTTATCTAAATGTATTCCTTCTAAGATGGAAATATGAAACAAGATCACACTTGCCTGTCAGGGGCTCAGGTTAACAAGTTCCGGTATTTCCGTTCCCGCAGAGATCTTCCGAGAAGATGGGCCTGTTGTACTATAAATACAAAATATGGCACTTGTATTATAATATATGATACATCATGTCGTCAACACAGGAAAGAATTTCCTAGAAACCCGATTTCTTCTATCTCTGCTTTGTCTTTTGCCCGATGCCTGCCTATTTGGGGACATCTATCTTGATACGGGGATCTCTTTTGGAGTGCCAACCTCCTCTTTTGTCTTGGCATTCGGATAAATCCGTTCCATTCTGGCATCATCAAAATAGGTATCCAACAACTGATCAATCACATGATCCGACCGTTCGCCTGCAGTGCGATGATTGTATCTTACAAGAGCCGCCGCCGACACCAGCATATTGACGGACATGAAAACGATCAGGCACCAAGTCAGGATATGCCCTGTGATTCTTGGAATCTTTTCGATCCAGCCAGACACACATGGATACAGTACTTTGATCCACACTACGGCCGCGATACCCCAGAAAAAACAATAGAGCAGATTGATTCGTCCGCCCAGATTGAACGGAATACAGTATAGTCCCAAAAAGACACGCCCAAAAAAGAGTTCGGAAAAGACGCTGCATAAATACTCGTAGGCTCCGCCCCAGAATGTACCGACGAAAAAGAGGTATCGGTCAGGCTTGTCTCTATCCTTGTGAAGAAGGATTGTTGCCGCCGCAATGGCCAAACCCCAGACGATGCTGAACGGTCCCCAAACAAGGCTGCTTCTGCTCATCCAGACCCCTGCGGTGATCCGACAGAAGATTGTCTCGACGATGTCCCCCATGAAAGAACCGATGACAAAAATGCCATACGATCTTATAGAAACAGCAGCCTTCCGCAAAGCGCCCTTCTTTTTCCTATATCCTTTCTCGCCTCTTGGATCAGTGGATAGGCCCGCTCCATTCTTCGTTCCACATGGTTGACAATAAAATGGGTAAACCGGCGGGTGACAACTGCCACGCTCCGGTTCCATCGTACCGCTGCTTTGGCAGGCCTTCCGATGTGGAGAGCCGCGGCCGAAGAGACGGACATATCGACTACAATTCCAATGACAGCACCTCCGATCAAAAGATCTCCGAATGGCTGCGGGATCAGATGAAACAAAGCGGTAAAATCCGAGTCCCCATAACGGACAGCGAGCACACCAAGCGCTCCCCATAGAAGGCTGTATTGGAGACAGATATATCCGTCAAAATTCCATCGTTTTCGGGAATAGTCCCACCACTTCTGCTGGTTCAGCCGTTCCAGAATCTTCCCCGCAAACCATTCGATCATGGTGGCAATAGCCATACAGCCAAGGAAGAGAAAGACCGGGCGTCTTTCCAGATCCTCCAGGGCGATGATCATTATCACAGCGGCTGTCCCGTAAATAAAACAGAACGGTCCGGATGAAAATCCACGGTTTACGAATTTCTTTTTTCGGATAGTGCCGACAATCGTCTCCACAAACCATCCGAGAAACGAATAGATTAGAATCAGCCAAATAATCTCAGAAAATGTATAATGCATGTCTACTCCTGCTGTCGAAATTTATCTTTTGTACTCCTGTTTCATGTATTCTTCCAGTGCATCAATCCAGGTCGGCATCTCGTGAAGTCCGAGAACCTGAATGAGAAAATTGTCAAGGACAGTAAAGGTTGGCCTTGCGGAACAGTACTCCGCTTTCTTGGTTCTGACAGGAATGATTTTCACATCCTTTTTTGCAAGCCGCACAATTTCTTTCGCAAATTCATATCTGTTGCAGACACCGCTGCATGTGACATGGTAAGTCCCGTATTCCTCCGATCCGATCAGATGCAGCATGAATACCGCCAGGGCATTGGCGCTGGTTGGGGAACCATACTGGTCATCAGATATATGAAGCTCTGTCTTTGTCTCGATGGCATCCAGGATCTGATTCACAAAGTTCGTTCGGCTGCCGCGCCCGAAGACCCAATTGCTCCGTATAATAAAATGATCGTGGGCAAACTCTTTGACATAATTTTCTCCCGCCAGCTTACTCTTTCCGTAGACCGTCATCGGGTCTGTTTCATCAAACTCATGGTACGGCACCTGGCGGATCCCATTAAATACATCGTCCGTGGAGAGTAAAAGGATCTTTGCTTGGATCCTGGAGGCTGCAATAGCAAGATTTCTTGCACCCACCGCATTGACCTTAAACGCATATTTTGGAGAATCCTCACAGACGCCCACATCCGTGACTGCCGCACAGTCAAAGATAACATCCGGCTGGTGTTCCTTCGCAAATCCAAGTACCTGACTTAAATCTGTGACATCTACTTCATCGATGTCCGTATTCAGAAGCTCAGCGTCCGGCCGGTGCTCCTTTGCCATATCGTTCAACGCGCACCCAAGCTGTCCGGCCGCGCCAGCAATCCATATCTTCATTTTCTTCACCTGATTTCTCTACTTTTGTAGTGGATTTTCCTTTTCCGGAAATTTTTCTTTCAGCGCCTTCGCGACAACTTCCGGTACGTACCGGGTCGTATCAGACCCATAATACGCAAACTCTTTGACCAGTGTAGAACTTAAAAACGCATATTCCAGACTGGTCGTAAAGAACATAGTGTCAATCTCCTGATCCACACTATGATTGATCTGAGCCAACTGCATCTCATATTCAAAATCCGTAACAGCCCGTAACCCCCGGATGATCAGTCTTGCGTTGTTCTCCTTTGCGAATTCTACAGTCAGGCCCTCGAATGCCTTCACTGTCACATTCGGGAACTCCGTTGTCGCCTCCTGCAAAAGATGGAGACGTTCGTCCATCGTAAAGAGCGGCGTTTTCTTCTGGTTGATCAGGACACCGATGATCAGTTCATCGACGACTTTGGACGCTCTCGTTATGATATCAAGATGGCCAAATGTCACCGGATCAAAGCTGCCTGGATATACTGCTTTTATCATCTGCACTCCTCATTTCATGGAAATTTCTCCAATAACTATACTACAAAATGTGGGACAGGTCAAACTGTTTCAAGGAGGCCGGAATATCAAATGGAGCCTGAATCTCATGGATAATTTCCGTCCGCCTTGGGATAGTCTTGGGAAGCGTCTCTTCATCCAGATTCAGAAACCCTGCAAACAGCAGAATACTTACCATCAGGCGGATGAAAAAAGTGCTATGTGGCCGCTCTTCGTCTTCCTGGTAAATACTTTCGTAGGCCGCCCGATACCGTGGATGGACGGCCGGTATCCGAAAGGCTTCTCCGGACCTTAGCTCCTCCTGTCTGTGGATCTGTTCCAGAGCCTCTTTTCGTTTTCTCTCCCGGTTTTCACTCATCGTTTACACTTCCTCCATTACAAAAGACAGGATATATTACTACTATATACCCTGTCTTCTTTCAGTATGCTAATGGCGGTCCGATAACTCCCGGATAATATCGTCCCAAGTCAGGCCACGTTCCGCCATCAGTACCATAGCATGATAAAGGAAATCGGCCAATTCATATTTGAGCTCTTCCGTATTCGGATTTTTCGCGGCGATGATGACTTCGGCCGCCTCCTCCCCTACCTTTTTCAGAATCTTGTCAATGCCCTTGTCAAAAAGATAATTTGTATAGGATCCCTCTTTCGGATGTTTCTTGCGGTCCAAAATGGTATCGTAGACCGACTGGAAGATCTCAAGCGGGTTTGTCTCGTCGTAGTCTGTCCCGGCGATCGTCTGGAAGAAGCATGTCGGACTTCCGGTATGACAGGCAGGCCCGATTTGCTCAACTTTTGCAAGCAGCGTATCTTTGTCGCAGTCGATAGTCAAAGATTTTACGTACTGGAAATGACCGGACGTCTCCCCCTTGGTCCAGAGGCTCTGTCTGCTACGACTGTAATAGGTCATCTTTCCGGTCTTTACTGTCCGGTCAAATGCTTCAGCGTTCATATAAGCCAGCATCAAAACCTCTCCGGCTTATAATTCTGTGCCACTACCGGGATAAGGCCGTCGGAATTCAATTTGAAATTTGAGAAATCCAAGACACTTTCAAAAGAGGTCATCTGAATTCCTCGATCCCGGCAAAGCTCCTTGAATTTGTGGTAATCCATCTCCTCATTGCTTACGAACTTCCCTGAAATTCCCCTCGCTCCCGGACTTTTCAGGATGCGGAAGATTTCCGATTCCTCCATCGTATCCGTCACAATTACATATGGAATCTCAGTCAGCGTCATCACAGTGATTGAGATCCAGGCGGTGCATAAAAATAATCTCGCTACTGTTTTGTTCAATTAAGTGCTGATGTTTGAACAGGGTATCAAAATCATTTAAGGAAGCCGCGATTTTTTCCTTTCCGAAACGTCCTGCCGCCTCCTGAATCAACTTTACCGCACCGGTACGGGAGAAATTCAGCACTACTCGTTTGACGCCGGCGTAGAGCATCTTCTTGACATCTTCCAAACGCTTGATATTTCCGCCTGCGACAACCGGAATCCCGACAAATTTTGTGATTTTTCTTAGAAGATCGATCGATTCTTCGTGGTCCTCATCGGAATCCGACAAATCAAATACGAGCAATTCATCCGCACCTTGATCGCTATAATGCTTTGCAAGTGCGATGGCGTCCTCCGAGAGAAGTTCTCTGTCGTCAAACCATCTGACTGCCTTTCCCTGCAGTAAAAAAATGCACGGAATGATCCTTTTATAACTCATCTGTTTTTGTTCCTTTCTGCTATAAGCTTCCTTTCGTAGACCACACTTCCGTCATCCCGGGTTCATAGGAGACAGACATGTGAAGGGCTTTTCCGAAGCCTTTAAAGAGGGCTTCTGCCATATGATGATTGTTTCCGCCTTCCAGAAGTTTCAGATGCAGATTCATCATCGCACTGTAAGAGACGGCATAGAAAAATTCCCGGATCATCTCCGTATCCATCTCCCCGATTTTTCCTGTAGTAAAATCCGCCTGATAGTTCAGATACGGACGTCCCGAGAGGTCAATGGCACAAAGCGCAAGACTTTCATCCATAGGAAGAAGGAAAAATCCGAAACGGCGGATTCCTTTCTTTTCTCCAATCGCTTCCTTTATGGCGGTTCCAAGGACGATCCCCACATCCTCAATCGTATGATGAGTATCCACCTCAAGATCCCCCGTCACCTGTACATTCAGATCAAAAAGACCGTGTCGGGCAAATCCATACAGCATATGATCAAAAAAACCGATTCCAGTCTGGATTGTTCCCTGTCCTGTTCCATCCAGATTCAGATGGATACGGATCTCGGTTTCGTTTGTCTTTCTATAGATTTCGGCAATCCGTTCTGTCATTATGATTCCTCCTCTTCAAACCGTACCCGGATCGAGTTTGCATGGGCGGTCAGTTGTTCTGCCTCGGCAAAATACTCAATATCCTGATGGATCTTTGAAAGCGCTTCCCTGGAATAAGAAATAATGCTGGATTTTTTTATAAAATCGTCCACGGAGAGAGGGGAGAAAAACCTGGCCGTCCCGTTTGTAGGAAGGATGTGGTTCGGCCCCGCGAAATAATCTCCCAGCGGCTCACTTGCGTATTCTCCAAGAAAGATGGCCCCAGCGTTCCTGATCCGCGTCATAATATCAAATGGATTCTTTGTCAGAATCTCCAAATGTTCACTTGCAATCTCATTCGCTGTTTCGATAGCGTCCTCCATTGTCTTCGCCACAAGGATATAACCGTAATTGTCCAACGATTTGCGGATGATATCGGCCCGGGAAAGGGTGTTTAAAAATCCGTCCACTTCTTCTGATACCTTTTTGGCCAGCTCCTCGCTTGTCGTTACAAGGATGGCGGAGGCCAGCTCATCGTGCTCTGCCTGGGAAAGAAGATCCGCCGCTACATATCTCGGATTTGCCGTCTCATCTGCGATGACGAGGATCTCCGAAGGCCCTGCCACGGAATCGATGCTGACATAGCCGTACACCGCTTTTTTCGCAAGAGCGACATAGATATTTCCAGGTCCTACGATCTTATCGGTTTTTTTGATACTTTCCGTTCCATAGGCGAGTGCCGCAATGGCCTGGGCGCCGCCCACCTTGTATATGGCGTCCACTCCAGCTTCTTTTGCCGCAACAAGGGTGTGCGGGCTGACCGTTCCGTCCGGTCTCGGAGGAGTCACCATGATGATTTCATCTACGCCCGCGATCCGGGCCGGAATCACATTCATCAGAACAGAGGATGGATAGACCGCTTTTCCGCCTGGAACATAAACGCCCACCCGGTGAATCGGAGTCACTTTTTGTCCGAGCATGGTTCCGTCAGGTTTACTGTCAAACCAACTATACTGCTTCTGTTTTCGTGGTAGCTTCTGATATTTTCAAGGGCTTTTCGGATCACCTGGATAAGAGAAGCCTCTGTCTGACGGTAGGCATCCTCGATCTCCTGATTCGTCACCCGTATTGTGTTCTTTGTGAGGTCTGCATGATCAAACCGGCTCGTATAGGAAAAGAGCGCCTTATCTCCGTTTTCCTTTACGTTTTTTAAAATTGCGGCGACACGATCCTCGTATTCTCCATAGCTGTCAGGACTTCTCTTTAACAGTTCCTTTAAGAGATTCTGCATCGTTTCTTTTGTCAATCTCTGGATTCTCATCTTCTCTCCTGCCTTTACTGTAATATTTCTTTCAATCCGGTAATCAGCTCCCGGATTTTGTCATTTTCCATTCTCATGCTGACCGGGTTGACGATCATTCTGGCAGAAAGCGGACAAACCTTATCAAGGACACAAAGTCCGTTCTCTTTCAGCGTCGTTCCAGTTTCCACAATATCGACGATCACCTCGGAAAGCCCCACAATTGGAGCAAGTTCAATCGAGCCATTGAGCTTGATGATCTCCACAGTCTGATGTTTCCGTCCAAGAAAATAGTCTTTTGCGATGCGCGGATATTTGGTAGCTGCCCGGATGATCTCCCGACGTCCTAACAGCTCTTTTGCGCTTTCTGGCCCGCATACGCACATGTTACATGTTCCGAATTTTAAATCCAGTACCTCGTGGACTTTTCGGTCTTCCTCCAGAATGATATCCTTCCCTACTACGCCGATATCAGCGGCGCCGTACTCTACGTATGTCGGTACATCCGGACCTTTCGCAAGAAAGAATCGAAGCTTTAAGTCTTCATTTACAAAGATCAGCTTCCGTGAGGCTTTGTCCTTCATCTCTTCACAGGTGATGCCGAGTTTTTCCAAAAGCTCAAGCGTCTGTTTAGCAAGCCGTCCCTTACAGAGGGCAAATGTCAGATATCTCATGTCGTTGGCTCCTCCTTTTTCCCGGACGCCTTGCGCTCCCCTGTCTTCAGATTGATCATCTCGATCTCCCCGTCTTCCTGAAGGTAAAGCAGCGTTTCCGCCTGATTTTTCTTTCCGTACTGGATATAATCATCCAGTGTTTCCTTTGCTTTTTTGCAGAAAAGCTCTGTGCTGTTCTTCCTTGCCCGGAATTCTTTTGCGAGACTGACTGCCTGCCTGCGCTGGGAATCCGCATAAACAATGATGACATTATTCTCCTCATAAGAAATCTGGACATGCTGCCTTGCAAGGGAGTTCATCAGCTCGTCAATGATGACGGCAAATCCAATGGACGGGGCACGCTTTCCGAATTTCTCCATCAGATGGTTGTAGCGTCCGCCTTTTACAATAGCGTCTCCGGTGCCGAAGGTGTAAGCTCGGAATATGACCCCGGTATAGTATCCATAGGTACCGCTCATACTGAGGTCAAAAGTGATATATTTCTGTACAGTGTACGCTTTTAAAATCTCATATGTGTCACGCAAACGCTTGATGGTGCGCTTGGAAAGCTCGTTTGGCGCAATTTCCATCGCTTTCTCAAGGACTTCCGGTCCACCGACCAGTTCCTGCAGATGACCGAAGAGCTCTTTTATTTCTGGACGCACACCTGCCTCGTCCAACAACTCTGTGACTCCGTAATAATTGCGGTTGGAAATGAGCTCCCTTAGATATTCTTCACATTCCGGAGGAAGCTTCGCCTCTTTTAACAGGCTGTTTAAAAATCCCACGTTACCTACGCTGATTTGAAAATTCTCAAGACCGGACTGCCGCAGGCAGTCTACTACCATGGCCAGCATCTCCGCATCTACATCTTTGGAATCCAATCCGATAAACTCAGCGCCAAGCTGAGTATTCTCTCGAAGTCTCCCTTGATAACTGGAATAATTGATAAATGTATTTCCTATATAGCAAAGCCGAAGCGGCAGTTCTTCAATTTCATACAGAGCGGAGGCCGCCCTGGCGACAGATGGTGTGATATCCGGACGAAGGGAGAGAATATTTCCTTCCCGGTCAAAAAACTTATATAATTCCTTGACCGAAATACTGCCGATCTCCTTACGGAACACATCGAAGTATTCAAAAGTCGGCGTCTGAATATCGTGATATCCGTAAAGGTGCAGCACATGATGAAGCTTTTCCTGAAGCGCCAGCTTCTTGCGACATTCTACTTTGTAAATATCCCGCACCCTTCCGGTGTGTGTAAAATCTTTTGTTTCATCTTTTCTCCACTCTTTCTGATTTTTTCTCTCACTTTACCGTGCTACTATGTTAAATTAAAAGTACAACGCTTATTATAAAAATCTTACTCTCTTTGTCAAGATCTTTCTGGATTTCTTCCAGATACGGAACAAAGCATCCATTTTTCAAAGAAAAGAAAAACCCCGGATCCAGTTCCTCAAAGCGGATACTTTACGTCCGCCTCCTGTCATGCGCTCCCAGAATTTCTTTAACTCCCGGAAACGCATATAGTATAGCTGATTCCTCCTGGTATAGAGGATAAGTAAAAAAGCAATTCCGCTTTGACGCTCAAATTCCTCCATGAAATCCACCTGGTGCCGGTGGACATTTTGTAGAGGAAAGGTATCCGCAGCACATTCCTTTGCATCAAAGCAGACCGGAATGCCCTGTACAGCTCCGATATAGTCCACTGTGCTTCGCTGGTCGAAATAGGCCAAAGTAATGTGCCTTTGTTCCTTGTCGATCTTTACCGGTGTGATGGGAGTAGGGATTTTCTGGATCAAGGCAAGCCCTCTGTTTCGATACTGTTCATTTGTATGATTGATGTAGTCCTCCAGGGCAGATCCCCGCAGCCCTCTTGATGTCCATGTTCCCATCCTTTACTGCTCCTTTTCCAAGTACTGATGAAGGATCTTCGCAAACTGCCGTGGCACTTTTGCAAGGATGACCCGTCCTGAAAGGCTCGGCAGGTCTGGAACCTCCTCTGGAAATTCCATCCGGTAAGCATGTAAGAGCTGATGAGTCAGTCCGAATTCTTTCTTTGCCCGGTCGTTTGCGGAACGCTTTCCATATTTATAGTCGCCCAGGACCGGATGACCAAGAGATGCCAGATGGGCACGGATCTGATGGGTCCGCCCGGTAATCAAATGAACTTCCAGAAGCGTAAAATCCGTTCCTGTCTGAATCGGTACATATTCTGTCTCAATCGGGACACTTCCCTCCTGTCTGTCGGAAAAAAACCGTCACCTTATTCTGGTTTTCGTCCTTTTTCAGATACCCCTTTGCCCGAACCGATTCTTTCATCTGCCCACAGACAATCGTACGGTAATATTTCCGCACCGAGCGGTTCTGTATCATTGTGCTGAGTACCTGCAAGCCTTTCAGACTTTTTCCGGCTGTAACGATTCCGCTCGTATTCCGATCCAGACGGTTACAGATGGATGGATGAAAACGCAGAAGCTCTTCCTGAGTAATCGCCTGGGTCTTTAGAAGGTAGCCGGTCAGCCATTCCACAAGGGAAAAATCTGTTGCTTTTGCTTTTTGCGAAAGCATCCCACATGGTTTATCAAGAAAAAGCACGTCCTCATCTTCATAAATCACGGATACCTTGCTCGATGGTATGTTTGTGTCGGTCTGCATAAGCTTTGGTGTATGCATTTTTGAAAACTTTCCAATGGTTTCTTCAGAGAGGAACATCTGAATCTGGTCGCCCAGAGCAAGATGTTCTTTGCCGGTCATTTTCTTTTTATTGAGTGTGATGTTTTTCTTTCGCATCATCTTATACAGAAAGCTTTTAGGCGCCAAAGGTAAATACTTGGTCAAAAATTTTGTCCGCCCTCTGGCCTGCGTCGTTTTTTCTATGTTGATCGTCTGCATCTGCTTCTCCTATACCACGGCTGTTAAAATCAGCCTGCACATGTCTTTTGCCGGACGTTGCTCCTCTTTTGCACGCTCCGGTTGGGAGCCGATTTCTCCAACCCGCTTATAAAAAGCGTCATAGTCGGAAAAGAGTTTTACCGTCACCTTTTCATAGTGATTATCCCGCAGGATTTTTGCAAGGTAAGCTTCTATTTCCGAAACAGGTGCTTTTGTCTGAGCGACATATCCACAAAGCAGATGTTTGGAAACAAGAAGAGCATCCACCGCCATAATCTTTTCTGAGCTGGTAAGAACCAGGTCGAAGACCAGGACATTTCCCGGTGCTGCCTCCCTGACAGCTTTTACCTTTTCTTCTTCCAGGGAACGATATGGCAGCAGTAAGATCATACTTACAGCGGATCTGGCGGCAGGCAGGCATCCCAAAATCGCCACAATCGTCAGGAGATTGTTCCTTGTGTGCGTCGTCAGGTATCCGGCAAGAAAGACTGCGATACTGATTCCAAACAGCAGGATCGTAATCAAGATTCGTTTTTTCTTCTGGCTGCGGATATAACCTGACATTCCTTTTGTAATCTTCATAGTTGCTCCTTTATCGCATCCATTTATCCATGGCTGAGAAAAGAATCTCTTCCGGAACGAGCTTTCCGGCAATGCGGGCTCCTTTCATCAACGCTCCGTGGACAGAAAGCGGTTTTTTCATCCGGGAGTCCAGAAGCGCGGTTCTAACCACATCGCAGGCAGGGACCATCACCGATTCCTTTATCTTGCTGTGAGTGGTTCCAGAGACGTCAAAGAACTCGGTATCCACCGGACCCGGACAGACTGCTGTCACGACGATGCCTTCCTCTTTCATTTCCTCATAAAGCCCTCTGGAAAAACTGGTAACGTAGGCTTTTGTTGCCGCATAGACAGTAAATCCAGGCTGTGGACAAAAGCTTGCTCCGCTGGAAATATTGAGGATCCGGCTTCCTTTACTCATGTACGGCAGCACAAGAAACGTCATCCGGGTAAGGGAACGGCAGTTGACATCAATCATCCGAAGCTGCACAGCCGCGTCCTCTTTTGCAATATGAGCGGAGGATCCGATCTTTCCGAATCCGGCAGCATTGACGAGCATCCGTATATCCGGGCTTTGATTTTCCAATCGGTTTAAAATCTGTTTGTAGACCAGATCTTTCTCCAGATCTCCCGCAAAGATCCTCACATAGACACCGGTACGCCCCTCCACTTCCTGTTTGACTTCTTCTAAGCGTTCTCCTCTTCTGGCAGTCACCCAGATCTCATCCAGGTGTTTATAAAATCCGGGAATTTGGTTGACGAACTCTCTTCCGATCCCGGAGGAAGCTCCTGTCACAATCGCTATT
>ENA-OQHL01001204-OQHL01001204.1-human-gut-metagenome-genome-assembly--contig:-NODE-1204-length-13974-cov-4.889435_pt1 | contig 13974 bp, 10 predicted proteins | sample MGYA00242565_ERZ504723 | MGnify/ENA primary metagenome ERZ504723 (study PRJEB26092, sample SAMD00036211) | human gut metagenome | host: Homo sapiens | study: EMG produced TPA metagenomics assembly of... | reverse complement strand
CTGTCCAGCAAGGACGTAATCACCTTTGGCAACTACTGGAACTGCCGGCGCACCGATGTGCTGTGAAAGTGGGAAAACCATCTCTCCTACAGCAGGGAACAACTCTTTATAGGCTTATCCTTTATAATTCCTTGCCGTCATATGGATGTATTCCACCTTTAAATGTACACTTTCCCATGACATATTTCTCCTTATAAAATAATATATGTTATCATCCAAAGCAATGCAAAAACAGATAGACAACCATAAAACCCAAGCTTAATGATTGTGTATCTGATTTATAATAATTATGAACGATAATTAATATATTAATATAATATATCATTTATCATTAAAAATCTACTTTTTTTGTGTATATATTCGTATATAATAAACAAAAACTGACATTTTTTAACGTACACTTTTTGTAATCAAAGGATTTATAATTAATGAAGACTATAACTAAAACATTTAATCTAAACGATATACACAACAACGACAGCAATACTAATAATACTGCTGATAATTTTATCAATAATTCTCTCTGCAGCGAGCATACAATATTTTTTGATATTGAAACAACCGGCTTTTCGCACAAGACAAGCTTCTGTTATTTAATCGGCACTGCTTATATAAAGAATTCCATACTTACCATAATACAGTGGCTTGCCCAGTCCAAGGCTGACGAAGTGCAGGTAATAGCAAGCTTTCTTAATGCTGCCGCTTCATTTGATACACTAGTGCATTTTAATGGAGATAATTTTGACATTCCATTTATTAAAGACAGAGCCGCACACCTTAACATTCCGTACACACTTGATAAGCTCTTAAGCTATGATTTATACAAATGTGTACGCCCATTAAAGACATTACTAAAGCTTGAAAGTTGTAACCAGAAGTCTGTTGAGCAATTCCTTAACATAAGCCGTGATGATGAATTCTCTGGCGGCGAGCTTATCAAGGTATACAACGACTATGTTAAGACTGGCGAAGCTTCTTACGAAGAACTGCTTCTGCTTCATAATTATGATGATGTATACGGACTAATCCAGCTTTCATCTATAACTGCCTACAATGCTGTATTAGAAGAAAATGTAACCTATACCGGATATTCTGTTGAATATTCCGATGATACTAATAAAAATGGAGATTTAATAATTAACTATACCCTGCCCTGTGCAGTTCCCATACCCGTTATTCATCTTGATAATAATGGATATGCCATAAGAATCAATGGCAATACTATGAAAATCAAACTGCCATTAATAACTGATAATCTCAGATTATATTATAGTGATTATAAGAATTACTACTATCTTCCATACGAAGATACTGCCATTCACAAAAGTGTAGCTGCTTATGTTGATGCTGAATGTAAAGTGAAAGCAACCAGAGAAACAGCATACACTAAAAAATTCGCTTCGTTTATCAAACTGCCTTGTTACAATACAGACAGTCTCCAGACTTCTGAATATATATTCAGATATGAGTATAATGATGCTAATATATACCTTTTATACGATAAAAAAGAACTGCCTGAAGACATAATTCTTCAGGCAGTACATATACTGATTACTTTTTTCTGTAGAAAAACAACTCACTAGATTCATAACCAAGGTCTTTATAATTGATAATCTGCTCTGTATTACCAACAAATAAACAGCCGCCCTTAACTAATGAATCATTGAACTTCTTATATATCTCTAACTTGGCATCTTCTGTAAAATAGATAAGTACATTTCGGCAAACTATAAGATGACAGCTCTGAGGATATGAGTCTTTTAAAAGATTAGACTTCTTGAACTCAACGCACTTCTTAATCTCATCTGAAATCTTATAGTACTTATCTCCCATTTTTTCAAAATATTTATTCTTATACTCATCAGGAAGTCCCTTTAAGCTGTTGGCTGAATACACGCCATCTTTGGCCTTTTCAAGAACCTGGTCATCTATATCGGTAGCATATATCTTTATATCTTTAAGTGGGACTTTCTTTGCAAGCACCATTGCAAGTGAATATGGCTCATCACCTGTTGAACAAGCAGCACTCCATATCTTAAGTCTTGGTCCAAACTTCTTAATCAGGTCTGGAAGGATAATCTCATCAAGCTTCTTCCATAACGCTGGATTTCTATAGAATTCTGACACATTAATTGTAAGATAATTAACGAATTCATCAAGCATCTGGGCATCATTCTTTATCGCATTGCAATAACTGTCATAACCTGTATGCTTATTCCTTGCTATAAGTGTATCTATTCTTCTCTTCATCTGCTTTTCTTTATAAGCATTAAGGTCAAATTCCTGTAAGTCCTAACACAAATTTCTTAAAATCTTCATAATCTTTAACCATATTGATATCCTCTGTTCTTTCCTGTAACATATTCCGCAGTTGTTGCAATCCCTTAGCTTTATATGGATTTTATCACACAATATTAATTGTGTCAAAATTTTATCATTATATAAAAAATATAAAAACATTACATAAAATATCTAATTACCATATCCAATTAAGCTTACCATTATATTCAATTTTACAATATTCTGGATTTTACAACTCATTCTGCCAATATTGAATTTGCCAATATATTAAACATCGTATTAGACATATATAATTAATTACATTATAATAAACATTAATTTACTATATCAATTTAATCTAAGCACAATGAGCACATATCATCAATTTATAAAATAGAAGGAATTAACACAATGAACGAAGAACAGCTTTTAAAAAGAAAAATAATAGATACTGCCAATCAGGCTTTCAACCACAATATATATACTTACACTAATTTTTTAAGTATAAATGAACTGTCGTCTGTCAACAAAATGAGCAACGAATTATCATTTATACCATATGATGAATGGGGTGGCAATCCTGTATGTGAACGCAAAATAATACGTTTCGGCTCTGAGGAACTCTATGGCTATGATGCCGGTTACCCTATCTCAACTATCCGAATAAGCCCATTATCCGTCAAATTTGCTGAACAGCTTAACCACCGTGATTACCTTGGTGCAATTATGAACCTTGGAATTGAACGCGAACTAGTCGGTGACATTATAATTAAAGTGCCTGATGCTTATGTATACTGCCTTTCGCACATAGCTGATTATATATGTGATAATCTGGACTCTATTAAACACACACACATAAGATGTACAATATGCACTGATGAGATTGAAGCAATCAAACCAGAGCTTGAAGAGATACGAATAATTGCTGCTTCTAAGCGGATTGATGCAGTTGTTGCTTCCCTCACCAGATTATCACGCAGTAATTCCAATGAGCTATTTACGTCCAAGAAAATATTCCTCAATGGAATATGTACCGAGAATAAAAGCCAGAACTTAAAGAAAGATGATGTACTTGTAATCCGTGGACATGGAAAGTATATCTTTATAGGTGATGAAGCCGAAACCCGCAAAGGACGAAGCTATCTGACACTTATGCAATATAAGTAATTATTCTTCTAATATAATTCGCACCCCAGATTTTGACAGAAAGCTTAAGGAAATTTAACAAGAGCTGTACACCAACATTGTATATATACTTTCTACCGGTTCTACCCGGCATAGAAAGTATATATCACACTAAGGTGTACAGCTCTTATATTATCAAATATTAAGTTACAGCCAATCATCAGAACATCTGACAATTAATTATTAAATTATTCTTCTGTAGCCTCTTCCTGTGGTTCTGCATCATCTAATAATGCTTTCATACTAAGACTGATCTTCTTGTCAGCTTCGTTAAGGTCTACAACCTTAGCTTCAATTTCCTGACCAATCTTTAATACATCTTCTGGCTTGTTGATGTGTTCCTTAGAAATCTGTGATACGTGAAGTAAAGCATCAATGCCGTCTTCAAGCTGAACAAAAGCACCAAAGTCAGTCATTCTTGCCACCTTACCAGTAACAACATTACCTACAGCATACTTTGTTGAAGCATCATTCCAAGGGTTCTGGTCTGGATATTTAACTGAAAGTGCAATCTTGTCACCATTGATTTCCTTGATGAAGCACTTAACTGAATCGCCAACCTTATATACCTTCTTAGGGTTCTCTGTTCTTCCCCAAGACATCTCTGAAATATGAAGAAGTCCGTCTACACCACCAAGGTCAATGAATGCACCAAAATCTGTTACATTCTTAACTGTACCTTCGATTGTATCTCCTTCTTTAATCTTAGAAAGAAGTTCTTCCTGAGCTGCCTTCTTCTTAGCTACGATAAGCTGCTTGCAGTCACCAATCACCTTTCTGTTCTTTGGATCATATTCTGTTAATACAAATGTAATCTCCTTACCATTGTATTCTGAGAAATCCTTAACATAAGAATCTGATACAAGGCTTGCTGGAATGAAGATTCTTGTCTCATCAACAACAACTTCAAGACCACCCTTAATAACTCTTGATACATTAGCTGTTATAGCTTCTTTGTTATTAAATGCTTCTTCAAGTCTCTTGCTTCCACTCTCTGCAACAAGCTTTCTATATGTAAGAAGAACCTGTCCTTCTCCATCATTAAGCTTAAGCACCTTTGCCTTCATCTCATCTCCAACAGAAACAACTGTTGTTAAATCGATACCTGGTGTTGATGAATATTCACTTCTTGTGATAATTCCATCGTGCTTATAGCCTATGTTAAGAACGATATGGTCTTCTTTAACTGCTATTACAGTGCCATCAACAACTTCTCCTGTATGAATTTCCTTCCACTCTTCGTTAGCTAACATCTCTGCAAAATTCTCTGACATTAGTATAAACCTCCTCAATGATATTGTTCGGGGTCGATGCCCCAGCTGTAATACCTATGCTGTCTATGAATCTTAAATCGTTAAGATTAAGATCTCTTAGAGTTTGAATGTAAAATGTATCCTCACATTCGCCTTTACAAATCTCATACAGTTTTCTCGTATTGGAACTACTCTTGTCACCAATGACAATCATCGCACTAACTTTCCGTGCAATATCTCTTGCCTCTGTCTGACGTTCTTCCGTGGCATTACAAATAGTATTTTTAATGGTAATATTGTAACTCTTTTTGTTGATAATTTCAACTAATTCTTGAAATTTATTGTAATTAAATGTCGTTTGGGATACAACAACCACTTCTTTTGCCCTGTCAAGCTCAAGATTTTGTGCTTTTTCGATAGAATCCACTATATATACAGGACTTACTGACCACCCTTTAATGCCCTCAACTTCCGGGTGTTTCTCATTGCCTATTATTACAATCTGCTTTCCTGCCTTGCTCTCCTGCTCAACTATTCTGTGTATTTTAAGAACAAATGGACAGGTTGCATCTACAACTTCATAATTCTTTGTCTTTATGCTCTCATACACATTTTTAGATACACCATGCGACCTTATTATGACAGTAGCATTATCAATACCGTCAAGCTGTGCTACATCTGATATTGCCTTGACCCCTTTGCTTTCAAGGTCCTTTACAACTTCATCGTTATGTATGATAGGTCCGTATGTGTATACATTTTCCATTCCTGTTCTTTCATACACTGTATCCACTGCACGGTGAACTCCAAAGCAGAAACCAGCAGACCTGGCAAGTATAACTTCTGCCTCTTTCATATATCCTCCAAATCACTACTTTGCTTTATTAATAACTGTCTTGATGGCTTCCACCACCTCATCAATTCCCATATCAGAACTGTCTACAAGAACTGCATCATCTGCCTGCTTTAATGGTGAAATATCCCTGTGCATATCCTGATAATCTCTCTGTTCAATATCCTCTTTTATCTTCTGTAAATCACATTCTTCACCCTTTGCCTTAAGTTCGTCATATCTTCTTCTGGCTCTGGCATCAGAACTTGCAGTAAGATATATCTTTACATTGGCATCTGGAAGAACTGTTGTGCCAATATCACGTCCATCCATAACAACATTTTCTGCTGCCGCAAGCTCTCTTTGCAAATCAACAAGCTTGCTTCTTACAGCCTTATACTTAGATGTCTTTGAAGCCATATTGCCTGTTGCCTCAGTTCTTAAAAGACTGGTTACATTCTCGCCGTTAAGGATAACCTGCTGTTCGCCGTCTTTATATTCTATTGTTATCTTTACATTATCGACTGCCGCATTAATCGCAGCTTCATCTGCGGGGTCAATATTATTCTGGTTAAAATATACCGCCATTGCCCTGTACATAGCACCGGTATCTACATATATATAACCCATCTGCTTAGATATAAGCTTTGCTATTGTACTCTTGCCAGCTCCTGCCGGTCCATCAATTGCTACTGAATAAGACATAATAATCCTCTTTTCTGCCTGTGTTATAAAACACGCTGGCATTATTTAATTATTCAAATGCATTGCTGCAGCATACGCACTCGACCACGCTACCTGCAAGTTAAAACCGCCTGTAACCGCATCTACATCAAGCACCTCTCCTGCAAAATACACATTTTTAACTAACTTTGACTCCATAGTTGTCGGATTGATTTCTTTAACATCAACACCGCCCTGTGTAATTATAGCTTCATTAAAGCCTCTTGTACCGGTTATTGTCATTTCAAAATGCTTTAACAGATGTACAAGCCTTAATCTTTCTTCCCTTGTTATCTCATTAACCTGTTTATCTTTATTGATATCACTGAGCCTTACTATAACAGGGATAAGTTTCTTAGGAAGCAGCTTATCAAGTGAATTACGGAAGGTTTTATTCTTTTCCTCTGAGAAATCCCTAAGAACTCTCTCATCAAGCTGTTCCTCTGATAAAGCTGGCTTTAAATCTATCACAAGCTTAAGCGGTCTTTTTCTTAATATTGCTGTTGTATAACTGCTCGCACTAAGAATAACTGGCCCGCTCACACCAAAATGCGTAAATAGCATTTCACCAAAGTCACTATACAGCTCTTTACGGCTGTCACCCATACTGTCATATATGCTTATTGCTATATTCTTAAGGCTCAGTCCCATAAGCTCTGAAGCCCATTCTTCTCTTACTGTGAGAGGAACTAATGCCGGTATAATAGGTGTAACATTATGTGAAAGTGCCTTTGCAAATCTATAGCCATCGCCTGTTGAACCAGTGCTTGAATAAGAATTACCACCTGTTGCTATAATGCAGGAATCAGCTTTTATAACCTGCTTTCTGCCAGTAGATAACTCCTTAACTTCAACACTTACAAACTGCGATATATATTCTGGCTCTTTTTTCTTAGATTTAGGTTCTTTTTTCTTGGATTTATACTTTTTCTCAAGTTTTACACTATCATTTGCTATATTCTCTGATACTGCATTGCAAGATACTATTTTCCCTGACACTGCATTTTCTGATACTTCATTCTCTGATAATTCCCTGGCTGTAACATCAACAACCTCTGTGCTAAGCATAATATCCACTTTGCATTTTCTTAATTCTCTTGCCAATGTGCCGATTACATCTGATGAATGGTCTGACTCTGGAAAACAGCGGTTACCTCGTTCTATTTTAAACTTAAGTCCAAGTTCATCAAAGAATCCCATTACATCATAATTAGAAAAGCCTTTAAATGAACTGTACATAAATTTAGGGTTGGTTACAACACTATTTTTAATGTCGTCCTCATCACCAGCATTAGTAAAATTACAGCGGCCTTTTCCTGTTATAAAAAGCTTCTTTCCAAGCTTATCATTCTTTTCTATAAGAGTTACTGTGTGTCCATTTCTGGCGGCTATAATAGAAGCCATCATACCTGCCGCCCCGCCTCCAATAACTACAACTTTACTCATAGGAAACCTCTCTATCCTCTTTATTCCTGAACCAAAAGTTCTTTGAAATATGGTAACTCAAGTGCCCAGTCACAGAATGTATGCCATTCTGCAAGCTTATGGTTTCTTCTTGAATAATACATTCCTGCAAGATTTTCATAATTAAATGTGCAGGTACGCATCTGATTATAGCTTTCTGGAAGCAACTGAATCATACTATACCAAAGGTCTTTATCCTTAGTTTCTATGAACTTCTGGCGTATTGTTTCAAGAAAATCTATATTCTTCTGCATCATATCTAACGCCTCAGAAGTACAATGGTCAACGCTGAAATCTTCCATTTCAAATGACTTGCTGTGGATTTTATGCATTGTACTTGTTGAATTGGCAACTGTTCCAACCTTATATGTATCGTATTCCTTCCACCAGTAGATTGGTGCTGTTATATCTACTGTTACAAATATCTGTCTTATAAACTTTCTATGGTCTGAACCAGCCTTGCAGAGCCTTTTCGCTAAATCTAAATCATTAGGTCCAAATGTGAATACTCCATTTTCTGTCTTACTATCCATTCTAGCCCAGCTATTAAGCGGATTTCTCGCTCCTCTCATAGCATTTTCAAAATTCATAACTTCAAATCTTTCAAGCTTAATCATCTATTCAAATACCTTTCTGTGTTTATTAGTAACGTATATTGTGACATTATTATAAATAACGCATACATATTTATATTACACTATTATTAGTGCAAAGTATATAGTTGACTTAAAATAATAAAATTGACCTTTAGAAGCCATAATATACCTCCAAAGGTCAATCTTATTTTAGTTCATAATATTTATGTAATTAATTCTTACAATAATTACATTATCAATTCCTGCAATATAATATTAATAACACAATATTAATTAAAGAAGGCTCTTGCGTAATTCTGCTCCATCCTTAGCACTAAGATATGCAGGTGCAATATCAAAATACTGTCTTACAACCGCTCTGACCTTCCTTATAAAGACGATAAGCTGCTCTTGCATATGCTACGATAACGCAAGATGTGAATTCTGGGTTAGAATCAAGCTTTAAGCTGTATTCTATAACGTGATTGTTCTCTTTGTTCCAGCCTGTCTTTCCTGTACGGATAACAAATCCTCCGTGAGGAATTCCACTGTGGTTTTTCTTTAATTCTTCTTCACTGATAAAATGTACTGTTGTATCGTAATCAGCGAAATAGTTAGGCATATTCTTGATTGTTTCTTCTACCTTTGCAGCATCAGCACCTTCCTCTAATACTACAAAACATTCTCTTGTATGCTTCTGTCTTGTTGTAAGCTCTGGATTCTCGCCATTTCTTACAGCTTCTAAGGCTGCCTCAACTGGAATTGTATACTGCTTGCCATCCTTGACGCCCTCAACTCTTCTGATAGCGTCTGAATGTCCCTGACTTACGCCCTTACCCCAGAATGTATAATCTTTGCCTTCTGGTAAAATAGCATTGGCATACATACGGTTTAAAGAGAACATACCTGGATCCCAGCCTACTGATATAATTCCAACGTGTCCGCTCTTCTTAGCCGCAGAATCAACATTTTCAAAATGTTCTGGAATTCTTGCGTGTGTATCAAAGCTGTCAACTACGTTAAACATCTCTGCAAACTTTGGTGTCTGTACTGGTAAATCTGTAGCACTTCCACCGCAAAGAATCATTACGTCTATCTTATCCTTCCACTGCTCTACCTCATCTACTGAGCATACTAAAGCACCCTCTGTCAATATAGATACGCTTTCTGGTGCACGTCTTGTAAATACTGCTACAAGCTCCATATCTGGATTTTGCCTGATAGCACACTCAACGCCTCTTCCAAGATTTCCGTATCCAATAATACCTATTCTCATATTCTGCCTCCATTTTATACATATTTACTGTATTTCACATATAATTAATGTGAACAAACACTTCTTTAATATTACTTTTTGAAAATACATATGTCAACTCTCATTCAGGCAGTTTTTATCAATAAATATTATTACTGTTCTTTCTTTAGCTTACCAGCCATTAAAATTGTAAATCCAATGCCCATTAATGATAATACTAATAAATATCCTGCCCAGTATATATGTGTCATATCTCCTGTCTGTGGTGTTTCAACTGTATTACCTGCGGCTTCTGTTACATTTTCTACTGGTATGTCTGGTAAACTTATATCTGATGAACTGCTTGTAATCTGCTGTTTTGTAATAAGATATGTTGAGCAGTGATCCTGTTCTACTGTCATATAACCATCATTATCAACTACAGCTGACATCATACTAATTATTGTTCCATCATCTAAGAGCTGGCTGTAATAAAGTGTCTGGCCTGCATATGCTTTTCCAACATTTAACTTAATACTTGCCGTTGCTGGAAGCACGCCGGAATAATTGTATACAATCTTAGATACGAATATATCCTCTGTTACATCTGCCGGCATATCTCCTGCTTCTTTTATATCAGAAGTAATTGCTGTTGAGAAGTCATATATTGCAACCTGTGATACTTCTGACATTGTTCCTTTTGCAAATGTAAATGTAACATCATTGTTAGATTTGATAACAACATCATTCACCTTGTTATCTTCAATAATCTTTCTGATTTCATCAGCCTTAATAGTTGTGCTGCCGTCTGATACATCTACTACTGTATTAGTGGTGCTTGACTCTGGTGTCGATGGCTTCTCATCTGTTGTGTTGTCAGATGGATTATTGGTTGTGTCTCCTTTTGAATTATCTGTCGTATTATCACTAGATGATTTAGCTGTAAATGTAAGCTTATCTGCTACACATTCAACATTATAAAGACCTTCTATCTCTGTACCGTCATACTTGTATCCGTCTGGAAGATTATCACTTCCCACTACAGGATTGTATGTTGCTACAGGATTGTCATAATCAATAAGCCATAATTCATCATTGCTTCGTTCATCTACACCAAGCTTTTCAAGAAGCTTACATATTCTATAATATGATGTTTTATTTTCATAAACATATGCAGATACATACTTTTCATTTGTTGCTGTATTGATTATAACCTGACTTGTTCCGCCGCTTCCACTGTCTGACTCATAATATGAAATTGGATTGTCTAATGTGGTCTTGGTATATCCAGCAGGGATATTATCATATTCACCTACTTTGTCAGCATAATATACATCGCCCATAGCTTTCTTTGTAGTAAGCTTATATAATGTATAAGTCACTTTAGCAGGTTCAATATATGTCAGCTCTTTAATATAATATAATGAAGTATTATCTGTCTCGTTCTTATATACTATATTAGTTGTATAAGGGTCGTACTCATAATACCTGGCACATAATCTTGATATTTCCAGCGGATGTGAAACATTATATGTCACATTTTCCTTTAATGTTCCATTATCCTTAATTGGCTTGTTAGTGAGATTATCGCTTGTATACACTACTGCCTTTGAACCAGAATATATTGTAACATTACAGGTGTCTGCAACTGAAAGCACCGAATTAGTTCCCTCAGCAAAGAAAGCTATTCCATAATCATCTGATTTGTCTGCATTAATTACCAAAGAACCATTACCACTTATATTGATTGAACCACCCCATGCATCACCATATGAACCTATACTTCCGATTTCATTATCACCAACAAGGTTAATCTTGAAATCATCACCCATCATATTAGTAACTATTACTGTTGTAGAGCTTTTATAATTATTTAATGTAAGTGTATTAGACTCTCTGTCATAAGACATTCCATCTATAGAATTAGTGCCTTCTGATGAGAATAGCAGATTACTTTCCTCTCCATTTCTTACATTAATATAAGCATAAGCCCAATCACCAGTATCACATGGTCCATTGGCAGCTTTTACTTGTGGTACTGCAAATGAAACTGCTGCCGATACAGCAAGCACAACAGCTGTAACTAATGCTGCCATTTTCTTACTATGACATTTTTTGTTTTTCACCATAAACTTTGTTCCTCCTGTTTCTTATATTTTTATGCTGCTATATTACTTTATTTATCCTTATAATTACAGTTGTCATATATCCCAATCTGCCAGAAAATGACAAAAATGGGCGTGGGACTAACGTCCCACGCCCATTTTTTCACTTAAAACCACCAGTTGTTGCGAGTTCTACGGAAAAAAACAAATCATACCGCTAGCTATTAAACTGGATATGCCTTATTCTCTGTATCAGCCTTAGCAGGGTCAACCTTCTTCTGCTGTGCTTCTCTATACTTGAAGAACTCAGTAGCAACTGCTGGGAATAATGCGTATGAAAGCACATCTTCATCCTGCTGCTTGTACTGCTGTACGACTGGGTCATTCTTGAACTTCTCAAGCTGTGGCTCAATAAGATCTGCCGGACGGCAGGTAATAGGTGTAGCATCACCTATAGCCTTCTTCTGTACTTCTGGGTTGAATGGCTTAATTGTCTGTCCGAATTCACCCATAAGAACCTTCTTAGATTCCTTAGTAATCATCTTATAACGCTCGCCCTGTAATACATTAAGAACAGCCTGTGTACCAACAATCTGTGATGATGGTGTAACAAGAGGTGGTTCACCAAAGTCCTTACGAACCTTAGGAATTTCCTCAAGAACTGCCTGATACTTATCTTCTGCACCAGCTTCCTTAAGCTGTGATACAAGGTTAGAAAGCATACCACCAGGTACCTGATATAATAATGTCTTAATATTAACACCAAGAACCTTAGTATTCATAAGACCTGACTTTAATGCTTCTTCTCTCATTGGCTGGAAGTAAGCAGCTATCTCTGCAAGAAGGTTCTGGTCAAGACCTGTATCGTACTCTGTACCCTTAAATGCCTCTACCATAACTTCCGTAGCCGGCTGTGATGTTCCCATTGAGAATGGTGACATAGCTGTATCGATAATATCAGCACCTGCTTCAACAGCCTTCATATATGTCATTGAAGCAACGCCTGATGTATAATGTGTATGCATCTGGATAGGAAGTGAAGAACCATCCTTTAATGCCTGTACAAGCTCTGTAGCCTTAGCAGGAACAAGTAAACCTGCCATATCCTTGATACAGATAGAATCTGCACCCATATCCTCAATTCTCTTAGCTGTTTCTTTCCAGTAATCAAGAGTATATGCATCACCAAGTGTATAGCAAAGTGCTATCTGTGCGTGAGCATTAGGATTTTCTTTCTTAACAAGCTTAACTGCCTCAACTGATGACTTAAGATTTCTTAAATCATTGAAACAGTCAAATATTCTGATTATATCAATACCATTAGCGATAGACTTCTGTACGAAATATTCTACAACGTCATCTGCATAATGATTGTATCCGAGGATATTCTGTCCTCTGAATAACATCTGTAACTTTGTATTCTTAAAACCATCTCTTAACTTACGAAGTCTTTCCCAAGGGTCTTCCTTAAGGAAACGAAGTGATGCATCAAATGTAGCACCGCCCCAGCACTCAACTGAATGATATCCAACCTTATCCATCTTGTCTATGATTGGAAGCATCTGCTCTGTAGTCATTCTTGTAGCAATAAGTGACTGATGAGCATCTCTTAATACAGTCTCAGTTATCTTTAATGGTTTCTTAACCTGATCTGCCATCTTAAACTCCTCCTATATATTCCTATATATAAAGTAAATAAACTCTAATTAAGCTGCGTAAGTAACTTCTATTCAGACTTAGAAGGTCTTATGATATATATAGACCATTCCTCTGTCCACAACGAAGTTGCGTAAGCAACTTCTAATGAATTTAGAAGGTCTTAGTCTGCGTATTGTGCAGACTTAGAGCTTCTTAATTCAATTTACATAACACCAAACATCGCCATAAATGTACCAGCTGCAACCGCTGTACCAATAACACCGGCTACGTTAGGTCCCATAGCGTGCATCAAAAGGAAGTTAGAAGGATCTGCTTCTGAACCAACCTTCTGTGAAACTCTGGCTGCCATAGGAACCGCAGATACACCTGCTGAACCAATAAGTGGATTAACCTTACCGTGTGTAGCCTTACACATAATCTTACCAAATATTACACCTGCCGCTGTACCAAAGCCGAATGCAATAAGACCTAATGCAACAATCTTTAATGTATCAAGATTGAGGAAGGCTTCTGCACTTGTTGTAGCACCAACTGATGTACCAAGAATAATAACAACTATATACATAAGTGCATTGGATGCTGTTTCTGTAAGTTGCTTAACAACTCCTGACTCTCTAAAAAAGGTTACCAAGCATAAGCATACCAACAAGTGGTGCTGTGTAGG
>ENA-OQHL01001203-OQHL01001203.1-human-gut-metagenome-genome-assembly--contig:-NODE-1203-length-13975-cov-4.151358_pt1 | contig 13975 bp, 11 predicted proteins | sample MGYA00242565_ERZ504723 | MGnify/ENA primary metagenome ERZ504723 (study PRJEB26092, sample SAMD00036211) | human gut metagenome | host: Homo sapiens | study: EMG produced TPA metagenomics assembly of... | reverse complement strand
AAAAAATCATAGCACCAATCACTAACGATATAATAATTAAAAGTACAGGTTCCCAAATAAAACTTTAAAACTTTTTTAAACTTGCAGTAAAATCCTGCTCCAGTAATAATGCTGCTTCCTTAAGCATCGTTGCTAAAGCCCCTGAACTTTCTCCGACGATTAAAAATTCTATGGTCAGTGAACTAAAAAGCGGAGAAGCTAATGCTGCTGCCTTGGTAATATCGCTGCCGCGAACGATCGCTTCTGAAAAAAGCATTGCTTTTGCAGTCAGTTTTTTTATCCGCACTTCCAGCAGCAGCAGTTTTATCGACACCGGCAACGAAATTCCACTATTAAGAAGCAACGACAGTATTTTGCAAAATCGTATTTCCAAAAACGTCTGTCGATAACCTGCGATAAGAGGCAGGCAGAAGCACCATTTCAGCAGACTATACCTTCGCTGCCATAAATAATATAAAATAAATAAACTTAAAGACGCTACTGCCTGCCAATATTTAACAGCAATTTCACGTACAAACATCATTACCTGTAAAGGCAACGTTGGAACAAGGTCAAAAGACTGATATAAGTCGGCAAACAATGGTAGTAATTTAACTACAAATAAGCAACCAGTTACTATAGCTAATGATAATACCAAACATGGATATAAGCAGATATTCTTTAAAAATCTGTTTATTTCTTCCTTCTGCCCAAAATAAACAGCCAGTTCAGACAACATCTCCTGTAAGATGCCCCCTTGTTCTCCTGCCTCAATTACTGATACAGTAACAGGTCTAAAAATATGTACGTGTTTTTTCATCGCAGCAGACAACGCTTTTCCAGCTTGTAAATCAGCAATCAATAAACAGCAGACATTTGTTAAAGAAACCGGGCAGCGTGTTTTTAAAAGTTCCAATGCTCTGCACAACGGAATACCGCTGCCAATCATGGCTGCCAATTGCTGAAAAAAACGGCTGCGTTCTTTGTCATTACTTTACCACTATTAAACAAACGGCTTATTTTAACAGTGAAACTTTGTACTTCTTCTATCCCAGTAATATAATCATAATTTTCGTGTAAAAATGCTGCTACTTCCTGTTTACTGTCAGCTAAATAACTTCCCTGGTAAAGTTTTCCTGCCATACTGCGTGCTCGCCAGCGGTACAACTGCATTGTTACACCTCCATTATTTTCAGGTATTCTTTATTCTTCCACTATACTCCCTCTCATTCTAATGATATTTGTGAAAAAATAGTGAACGAGAAAATAAAAAAGACGTCTTTCCAAGGAAAAACGTCTTTTTTATTAACTATTATTTTTACCAATTCAGATATTTAAGCTATCTTACTTTCTCCAACAGCTCCAGATATTTTCCCTTTACCAAATCTGGTTCAAAGACATATAGTAAATGTTTAAGCTGTTCTCTGCTTGTACGCGGCTGCTGAGAAGCCCAATAGCCCACTGTTAACTGTACCAGTCTGCGTACTCTGATCTTATTTTTTTCACTTTTAGCAGCAGATAAACCAAACTGCAGCCACTCTCCGTATACAGTCATTTCTTCCTGCATAGTCAGTCTCGCCACAGCAGTTATCAAATCCCGCTGAGTACGCAGCACCAAACTGCCTATTTGTTCCCGTTGCTGCTGACTGCGCCTGCTGGAAACAGCCTGATCAAGTAAAACCAGCATAAAATTCTGCCACGGAGCATATAATTTAAACGCGTTAGCAAAACCATCCCAGCCTGCATACATTTGAAAATGTAAGGCAATATTCATCAGCGTACTACGCGTTAAGGCAAAATCTTTTTCACGCACCAGAAAAACAAATAATCCGTCCATTAACTGCCTGGTCTCATTTTCCCATTTTCTCCGGGCAATCTGTGCAATCAGCTGTGTCCATTCACGCACAAAATACTGTAATTCTCCTGCAGTTAATGATTTATTATTGGTCAATAACAAACTCATCCAACGCAGCATTGGTAATGCATTAACATAACGTCTGTCCGAAGCCGTAAAAAATAGCGTCAGCAAAAATTCTACCATTTTAGAACCGGCATAGACAGTACTCTCTGCACTGTAACGTACAACAGCTTTGGATACAATAGCAGAAAATCTGGCTTCATCACGCATTCTAGCAGCCATAACTGCCATATCCTGCAGCATCTGCAGCAATTCCTGTTCCAAATCAGCATCTGTTTCTGTTAATTCATTGCTTACAATAACCACTATATTCGCACACTGTATCGTTACCTCCGGCAGTCCATCTTTCATTGCCAGGCAGCCAAGCATACCCAATTTACGTATGCCTTCTGCACGCAGATGCGAATTTGTCACTAAAACAGGCTGAAAAACAGCTACTATCTCTTTTGCTAAAATTTCATGTTTAGCACGCATGAAATAGATGCAGGAATTCTTTAATTTCTCCAAACAGGCTTCGCAGGCTATTCCCTGTTCTGCCAAAAGCTTAAAACGGCGTACTATTCGCTCAATCGTCAATGACATCTGTTCCTTGACGCTTTGCGACATAACCGCCTCAGACTGCATATCTAACGCATCCAGAAGACAACTGAGCAGATCCTGTGCCAGAACACTTTTCTCATCTGAGGACAGGTCTTTTTTCTGTGTCTGTTTTTCCAGCTTAGTTACATTATCTAAAAGATTTTTAAACGTAGGACCATGAACTATCCTGGTTGATTCTTCAGCCATCTCTACCTCTATCCTCTATTAAATATTGATAGCACCTTCATAAACGATACCGCTTACAGTATCCACAGTTACTTCCATATCGTCTTTAAGCAGGTTAAGCGCATTTTCAGCGCCAACAACTACAGGAATACTACAATTAATTGCTATGATGGCCACTGAAGATGTCAGTCCACCCTCTTCTGCAATAATAGCAGCTGCTTTAGACGCATAAGCTGCCGCTTCATCCGGCAATACTCCAACTACTAAAACATCACCAGGTTTAAACTTTTCTTTAAAATCTGTCAATGTAACAGCAGTGCATATTTTACCTGTAACCGAACGTTTACCTATACCAACACCGCTTACTAATTTATTTCCCACATTAACCACCTTAATCAAATTCGTTGAACCTGGTTTACCGACAGGAACTCCAGCTGTAATGACAACCGAGTCACCGTCTTTGACATAACCGTGTTCACGTGCACATTTCAATGATATCTCAATCATTTCATCAGTATTATCACTGGAAGGCCCCAAAAGCGGCCTTACTCCCCAGTAAAACTGCATCGCCCTTACCCTTGCAGGTATCCGTGAAACGCCTACAACATAACACTTAGGCCTGTATTTAGCAATCATTCGAGCCGTAAAACCAGATTCAGTAACCGTAACAATAGCGTCTGCATCCAGTTCCTGTGCAATCTGCACTGTAGCATGACTTATAGCCTCAGTAGAATGTATTTTATCACTAATACCTTTTCCTTTAAAAATAGCTGCATAATCCAATGCCTCTTCTGTTCGCAATGCTATCTTGGCCATCGTCTGAACTGCTTCCAGCGGATACGAACCTGAAGCAGTTTCACCGCTCAGCATAATAACATCAGTTCCATCAAAAATAGCATTAGCGATGTCACTGGCCTCTGCACGGGTTGCACGATAACTGTTGACCATGCTTTCCAGCATCTGCGTAGCTGTAATCACAGGCTTACCAGCCTTATTACAGCGCCTGATAATTTCTTTCTGCACCAAAGGAACATATTCAGCGGGAATCTCTACTCCCAAATCACCACGCGCAACCATCACGCCATCAGAAACTTCTATGATTTCATCAATATGCGTAAAACCTGCCTGATTCTCAATTTTGGAAATAATCCCCATCCCCGATCCTGCGGCTTCTAAAACCTTACGAATCGCAAGAACATCCTCTGCCTTTTGTACAAAAGACGCTGCAATATAATCCATATCATGTTCTATTGCAAAAGTAATATCTTTTATATCCTGCTCAGACAAAAAAGGCAGTTTTAATTCCACACCCGGACAGGCAACTCTTTTACGTGAGCCCAGCTGTCCACCATGCACTACTTTCGTATAGATTTCAGTTCCGTTGATGCGTTCTACCTCTAAAGAAAGTAATCCATCAGCCAATAAAATAGCATCGCCTACTTTTAATTCATCAGGTAAACCTGAATAATTAACTGAAGAAATCTGTTCATTACCGATCTGCTCCTTCGTTGTCAGACAAAAAGACTCGCCCTCCTGCAACGTAATTTTATCATGTTCAAAAATACCCAGGCGCATCTCAGGCCCCCGGGTATCGGCAATCATAGCGATCGGTTTATTGACTTGTTCAGCCGCCCCTCTGACAAGCCCCAATCTTTGGGCATGTTCAGAATGGCTTCCATGTGAAAAATTAAAGCGGGCCATATCCATTCCCGCTTTCAGCATAGAAACTAAAAGCGGGATATTATCAGTACTGGGACCAACGGTGCAAATGATTTTTGTTTTCTTCATTGCCCGGCCTCCTTAGAATTACAACTGAAACTTGTTTTCGCAAATGACCTCATACGCATCTTCAGCTTCGGAAAGCGGCACACTGATTTCATATACGCCACCGTGCTTGGAATTCGTAGTTTTAGTCTGCGTCAAAAAACCGTTCGCGGCTAATACTTCTTTGATCCTGGCAGCCGCTTCAGCGGTCTGCGCAATGTATACTACCTTCCACACAGGTTTTTCCTCCAAGTTTAAAGCTTAAGCCTCTTTAACAGCTTTGATTTTAGCGATCAGCTTGGGCAAAATTTCACGTGCATCGCCTACGATACCATATTGAGCAACCTTGAAAATTGGTGCATTGGCATCTTTATTAATAGCAATAACAATATCAGAAGCAGACATACCAGCTAAATGCTGTATAGCACCGGAAATACCAAACGCAAAATAAATTTTAGGCGTTACAGTTTTGCCAGATTGACCAACCTGATGTGCATGATCTACCCAACCTTCATCGACAACAGCGCGAGACCCCCCAACACTGCCATGTTCAAATAAAGCAGCCAATTCTTCGAGCATTTTGAAATTATCACAGCTGCCTAATCCACGACCGCCTGAACAAATAATCTCCGCATCTTCTATTTTAATAGCGCCACTGGCTCCCAAAATCTCTTTGCGAACTAACTCTACCTTAGATGTAACAGCATTTTTTACAGTATAATTTACAATTTCGCCGCTTCTAGATGCATCGACATCCTTTGCCTTAAAGACCTTAGGACGTACAGTGCCCATCTGCGGACGATGCTCATCACAGATTATCGTAGCCAGAATATTACCGCCCAAAGCAGGACGTGTCCATTCTACCAGTTCTCCATTGATATCCAATGCCGTACAATCAGCACAAAGACCTGTACCTAAACGTGCGGCGATACGAGGAGCAAGGTCTCGGCCATCTACAGTAGCTCCGCATAAAACAGCATTTGGTTTATAGGTTTCAACCAATTCACAAAAAGCATTAGTATAAATATCAGTATTATACTCTGCATACTCAGGTCCGCTTACAACATAAACAATATCAGCACCGGCTGCAAATAGTTTATGCGGCAAGCTGCCAGCTTCTTTACAAATCAAAACAGCGCAGCATTTCTGATCTGCTTTAGCCGCCAATTCGGCGCCGACACCAAGCAATTCATAAACAACACCAACAGGCTCTCCGTCTTCTAATTCAACATTGACCCATAAATCTTTACCTTCTTTATTCTTTACCTCACGGACAATCTCTTCACGTTCAATTGCCTCAACAGGGCATTCCCCTATGCAGGCACCACAGGCGATACAGGTGTCCTGATCGATATTAGCCTTACCGTCAACCATATTGAGCGCGCCAACCGGGCATACTGCTATACAGGATTCACAGCCGATACATTTTTCTCTATCTACACAAATAGCCATCTTCATTCACCTCAATGAGTAATAATTTTCGCTTGTACCAATTTTTCGATCAGCATATCAACAGCTTTGTCTGTATCTTCTTCATTGATTATTTCGCTTTCGATCTGTGGTACGGACGGGGTGAAGATTTTCAAAACTTTAGTCGGAGAACCTGATAACCCTATCACTTTCGGATCAATCTCCAACTCAGCCGCACCCATTACGGGAATCTCTGCTTTTCTTGCTTTCATTTTTCCTTTGATACTGGCAAAACGAGGTTCTTTTTCAGATTTAGTAACAGTAACTACAGCCGGCAATGTAACAGCCAAAGTCTGGCAGCTGCTTTCATTCTCTCGTTCAACAAGCAGTCTTCCATCTGCTCCCAACGCTACTTTTAAAGCCCCGGTAACCTGTGGAATGCCAAGATGTTCGGCCATTTCAGGTCCAACTTGAGCAGTATCACCATCAATTGCCTGTTTACCGCATAAAACCAAATCGCACTCTCCTACCTTACGTACAGCAGCTGCTAAAGCAACACTTGTAGCCAGAGTATCAGAACCAGCCAAAGCCCTGTCACTGATTAAAACAGCGTCGTCAGCTCCCATCGCAATGGCCTCTTTCAAAATATCCGTCGCCTGCGGCGGTCCCATCGAAACGACGGTGACCTTCGCTCCGCTGGTGTCCTTAAGGATCAAGGCAGTTTCCAATGCCTGACGGTCAAAAGGATTCATAATATTTTCAACACCATCGCGAATAAGTGTGTTGGTTTCAGGATTAATTTTGACCTCTGCCGTATCAGGAACTTGTTTGATACATACTACGATATTCATGTGAGCCCTCCTCTATATTTATGCCAAAGGTTTTAACTACATATTTATTATTGTAACATTCTTTACTTGACTGTGGCAAGCAAAACCCTGTTTTTCAACAAGGTTTCACCCCTTTAAATACCAATTTTCTCCCAATAAATCATCTAAAGCCTGGTAAACACCGGCATTCTTCCCATCCACCCAAAAACAGCGCTCTACCTTGATCATCTTTCCTGAATCTATCAGATGCAGATAGACAGGTGTATCGCCCGAAAAACTTTCAAAAATCTGTTTTAAGCCTTTTTGGACAATACCATTTTCATCCTTTTTCATGATCTTTATATGTAAATCAGGAGGCACTTCCTGCAGAGGTTTAATCTTTAACGCCTGAATTTTTCGTTCACGTTCATCGATACTGAGTTTTCCTTCCACGCTGATTGCATTCTCCTGATAAAGCAGCCTGGCAGCGTCACGGTAAACTTTTGGAAAAACCACAATCTCCATCTTTCCGTTAAAATCTTCTAATGTTAAAATCGCCATACTGTCACCCTGACGCGTATTTCTTATCCGGCAATCCGAAATTATGCCAGCAACACTGAAATATTTACCGTCAAGCACTTCACTGGCATCTGATATTTTACGCAATGGAGTGTAATAATACAAGGAACCGACATAAGCGTCTAAAGGATTACCGGTTACATAAAAACCAATCAGTTCCTTCTCATATTGCAAAATCGTGCGTTTGGGGATTTCTTCCAATTCAGGTATTCTTAGCTCATTAACATCAGCAAAACTGTCATCACCAAATAGTCCCATCTGTCCGCTCTGATAATCTTTTTGATAATTACTGCCCATGTCCATAGCCTGTTCTGCAACGGCTAACAACTCGGAACGTTTATAACCAAAGGAATCCATCGCGCCACATTTTATTAAATTTTCCAACATTCGTTTATTAACAGCTCTATTATCCACCCGTTTACAGAAATCCATCAAAGATTTAAAAGGTCCCTCTTTACGTGCCTGTAAAATGCTGCCGATCGCATTTTCACCTACATTTTTCACACCTGCTAAACCAAAACGGATAACCCTGTCTTTATTTACAGAAAAGCTTCGGCCACTTTCATTAACATCCGGCGGTAAAATCTTCAGCCCCATACTGCGGCACACACTTATATACCAGCTCAGCTTTTCGCTGTCACTGATGACACTGGTCAAAAAAGCTGCCATAAATTCTGCAGGCCAGTGTGCTTTAAGATAAGCAGTCTGATAAGCAACTAATGCGTACGCGGCAGAGTGCGATTTATTGAACCCATAACCGGCAAAATGCTGTAGGAGAGCAAAAATTTCACTGCTCAGCTGCGGGCTGATACCATGTTTTTGTTGAGCTCCATCAATAAAGGCTTCACGCATAGAATCCAGTTCCTTAGCCTTTTTCTTGCCCATAGCCCGCCGCAGAATATCTGCCTGCCCGAGGCTGAAGCCTGCCAGAACGGAAGTGATCTGCATAACCTGTTCCTGATAAAGAATAACGCCAAAAGTATCTTTTAAAACCGGTTCCAATAAAGGATGCAGCATCTCTGCAGTTTTTTCACCATGACGTCCTGCAATAAAATCTTCTACCATTCCCGTTCCTAATGGTCCAGGACGATACAATGCAACTAAAGGAATAAGATCTTCAAAACTTTCCGGTCCCAAATCCATAACCAGTTTCGTCATTCCGCCTGATTCAAGCTGAAATACCCCTTGAGTATCGCCCTTTCTCAGCATGCTGCACGTTGCTTCATCATCAAGAGGAATTTTATCAATATCAAGTTTATCACCAGTAGTTTCATAAATAAACTTGATTGCATCACCAATTACTGTCAAAGTACGCAGCCCTAAAAGATCCATCTTTAAAAGTCCGAGACTTTCAATCTTATCTTTATCATATTCAGTTGTAATAAAATTTTCATTCGACAACTGCAGCGGCACATACTTTTTCAAATCATCCGGGGCAATAACAACTCCCGCCGCATGAGTACCTGAATTACGCGGCATGCCTTCCACGCTTTGAGCAAGATCAATCAGGCGTTTGATGTTCGCATCGTTTTCATATAAACTTCTCAGCTCATTACTGGCCTCCAGCGCTCTCTCTAATGTAATACCCAAATCACGCGGAATAAGTTTTGCTACATTATCCACCATGCTGTAAGGCATTTCCAACGCTCTGCCAACATCACGAACCGCCGCGCGAGCCTGTAAGGTACCAAAAGTTATGATCTGGGCAACCTTCTCCTGTCCATAACGATTAATAATGTAATCCAGAACCTGCTGCCTTTTTTCATAACAGAAATCTGTATCTATATCAGGCATACTTACACGTTCAGGATTTAAGAAACGTTCAAACAGCAAATCATATTTCAGCGGATCAATATTAGTAATCCCTAAAAGATAAGCGACAATACTGCCTGCCGCACTTCCGCGGCCAGGTCCTACAGGTATATCATTTCTGCGGCTGTAACTTATAAAATCCCAAACAATCAGAAAGTAACAGTCATAGCCCATTTTATTGATAATACCTAATTCATATTCCAGCCTATCTAAAACCTGCTGCGTCGGCTCAGGATACCTCCCCGGCATCCCATCTAAACACAGCTTACGCAAATATTCCTCTGCCGATAATCCATTTGGAATAGGGAATTCCGGCAGCAATAAATGACCAAAACTCAATTCCACGTTGCAGCGCTCTGCTATCTTCGCTGTATTTTCTAAAGCTTCAGGACAATCACCGAACTTTTCGCGCATCTCAGCTTCACTTTTTAAATAAAATTGATCATTAGGAAATTTCATTCTTTTAGGATCATCTACAGTACTTGTTGTCTGAATACACAGCAATACATCCTGTGCATCTGCATCTTCGCGCTTCACATAATGAGAATCATTAGTAGCCACTAAACCAAGATCATATTTTTTTGCCAGGCGTTTCAGTTCAGTATTAACAGTATGTTCTTCTTCAAGGTCATGATCCTGAATTTCCAGAAAAAAATTGTCTTTCCCGAAAATGTCCAGATAATCCTTTAAACTGTTTTCAGCTCCTTCTAAATTGCCTCGCAGTATTTGCACAGGAATCTCACCGGCAATGCATGCGCTCATGCAGATAATACCTTTACTGTATTGTCTTAGAATATCTTTATCAATTCTAGGTTTATAGTAAAACCCTTCTAAATGTCCAAGTGAAACCAGCTTCATCAGATTGTGATAACCTTCGTCATTCTCTGCCAGTAAAATCAAATGGTACATCCCATCACGGTTAGTTTTTTCAAATCGTGATCCATTTGTCAAATATACTTCACAGCCTATAACAGGCTTGATTCCCTGCTTCATTGCCTCCTGATAAAAATCAACGACACCATACATTACACCATGATCTGTTATCGCCAGGCTCTTCATTCCGATTTCTTTAGCATAAGCAACCAGATCACTTATTTTTGCGGCACCGTCAAGCAGGCTGTATTGAGTATGGACATGCAGATGTGTAAAATTTACGCTCACAACAGTCCTCCTTCCGAAAAAGCATCGATTTTTTTATTAATTTTATACCATATATTATACCACAACAGATATAGGCAAACACCAGTTGCTTTAAGGATGCACTGCTACTCAAGCAAAAGCATCACCTGCCAATAGCGGCAAAGTGATGCTGAACATCAAACTCTCCTATCTTTATTTTTATATAAACTCCATAATACTCCCGGTACTAAAAACAACAAATTAAAAGCCAAGCTTGGGAATAAGGCATTTGCCGAATCCGGGAAAATAAACGGCCAAAGGCAGGCTACCATTATACCAGCAATCATTGCGGCAAAGCCAGCCTCTTTTGGCACTAAGCCTTTAAAAAACACAATAAATGTCAATGGTAAAAATATTCCTGCCCCCCGCAATGCCATTGACAGATAATTCCAATGCAAAACCAATGAATCAAGATAATGAAAAACGAATATTACTGCGCCAAATGTAACTGCCAGCACTGAAAATCTACTAATCCACAATAATCTTTTTACATCACGAAGACCGAATAAATCATTAAAAATATCTCGTGAAATCATCGTCCCAATTCCTAATGCAAGACCAGAAATAGAACCAAGCGAAGACAGCAGCAATGCTGCAATACCAATGCCCCCCAGCCATTCAGGCAAATATATACATAGATAAAACGGCAGTGCATCAATAGCGTTAATCTCCGGATGCATCGCATGCATATACATACCTATCATCACTGACGGTAACCCGACAGGAATAACAATCAATGCAGCTGTGACACAGCCTGCTGCTGCCGTTGCACTATCCTTGGCCGAAAACAGAGCCTGTACATAGGTCTGTGTAGAAATAACCCCAATCACCATAGAAAATAAACTAAAAAGACTGTCTTCAATGCCCTTACCAAAAAGGCTGAGCCATGGAAACGCAGGAAAACTTTCACGAATTCCCGTCAATCCTCCCAAATCATTATAAGAAAGAATGCCTCCTACAAAAACAGTTGCAAAAACCAGTAATATTTTAAAAATACCAGCCATTCCAGAACTGTTGATACCGCCAAAAAAAATCCAGTGCCGCAACAATAACAATTATTATTGACGCAGCAGCCACCAGGCTTACATGAAAAAGGCCCACTATTAAATGTATTGACGTAAGCATGCTTGCAACAATACTGAAAAATATACCTGCCGTAGCCGATAAACTCGCTATCGGACCAGCTTTCTTCCCGAAGTTTACAACTAAAAACTCAGAAATCGTCATCAGACCGCTATTACGCAGCGGACGGGCATAAAACAGTCCCATGATGATAAACCCAATGCCAGATCCTAAAGTAAACCACCAAGCGGTTAGTCCCAGCTGAAAGCCTAACTGTGCTGTGCCTATGGTAGCAGCACCGCCAACAATAGTTCCTATAATACTGCCTGCGACCATACCAATCCCGGCACTGCGTCCGCCTAAGGCATAGTCATCAGCAGATTTTATTTTACGACCGGCATATATACCTGGCAAAATCGTTAAAACCAGTGTTATAACTATACTCACAAGTTGTACTGTTGTTAACTGCATACCTTCCACACCCTTGTTAAAATATTGCTTTCATCTTTGAATATATATTGTTTTATAAATCTTAATTCGCTGTTAAATATTTAAATCCTGCCGTAAATCTGGTAATTCATTATACTATTCTGATATGGAAACTATACCTTTGTTTACACTTTTCTTCATTTTTTATACTTTATCAACTTTTTCTTGCTTTTTGCTTTTTTGCAAAGTACAATTATCTCATCGAATAGTATCAAGGTACTTTTATCGTACTGTTTTCCAGTACTGCAGCTTCGAGAAGTCAAAGCTTTTAATTCGACTTTTTCTCTCCAGTACAATACCTTGTTGTTCTTCGTAATTATTAATTTATTTATGAGGGGGATTTATCATGAAATTTACTAAGAAAAAACTGGCTCTGGCCATAGGCGGTGCCCTTATAACCATGTCAGTTTTAGTCAGCGGCTGCAGTACAGGCAGCGACAAGAAAGCAGACACTATTAAAATAGGCGTTGTTGCTGAGCTGACAGGTAATAACGCTACTTATGGAACATCCATTACAAATGGAATCAAACTTGCCGTACAGCAGCTAAATGATACCGGTGGTCTGCTTGGCAAAAAAATTGAACTGGTCGTTGCCGATAATAAATCTGAACCTGCAGAAGCTGCTAATGCAATGAGTAAACTGGTCAATCAGGATAAAGCTCCCGTTGTTATGGGATTATTTGCCAGTTCCAGTGCCATAGCTGCCTCTAACGTAAGTGAAGCCGCTAAGGTTCCTTTTCTTGCAGTTGGAGCCACTAATCCAAAAGTAACCTTAGATGAAAAAACAGGTAATGTAAAACCAAATACCTTCAGAGTTTGCTTCATCGATCCGTTTCAGGGTACTGTCGGTGCTAATTTTATTTTAAATGAACTGAAGCTCCAAAAAGCTGCTGTTTACATTGATAACAGCAGTGACTATGCCAAAGGTCTGGCTGAATTTTTCAAAAAAGCTTATACAGAAAAAGGCGGTACAGTTGTCATTGAAGAATCATATCTGCAAAAAGATTCGGACTTTAAAGCTGTTTTGACAAAAATATCTGCGGCAAAGCCTGAAGTAATTTATGTACCTGGTTATTATGAAGAAGTAGGTAAAATATGCAAGCAAGCCCGTGAACTAGGTATTACAGTTCCTATTATCGGCGGTGACGGCTGGGATAGTCCTAAATTAGTCGAAATAGCAGGTGCATCATCTCTTAACAATACCTATTTCACAAACCATTACAGCCCGGATTCTACCAATGAAGCTTCCAAAGCTTTCGTAGATACTTATGCTAAAACTTATAAGCAAAAACCTGACGCGCCCGCAGTGCTTGGCTATGATGGAGCCATGCTTTTAGCCGACAGCATCAAACGCGCAGGTGTCTATGAATCAGCAAAAGTAGCAGAAGCATTAGCTGCTACCAAAGATTTTCAGGCAGTAACAGGCAAAACCTCTTTAGACGCTTCCCACGATGCAGTAAAAAGTGCTGTTATAGTTGGATTTAAAGATGGCAAACAGGTTTACCGCGCAACAGTTAATCCTTAAACATTGTTTTATAACCTCCTAAAAACAGACTCTTACGAGTCTGTTTTTTTATTTGTTCATACTTTCCTTTGCCATCCCTGCAGGCTTAGAGTATAATATATAAATCAATAAATCTACTTTCAAAAGGAGTATCTTATGCCGGAACGCAATCAAATAATTGACGACCTGCGCGGTATCTGTATGCTTGGAGTCATCGGTATCCACGTTGGTTCTTTTGTCCTAGAAGCACCTTATCCCAATAGTTTCTTATATATGCTGCTGGAAATACTTTCACGCTATAGTGTTCCCGCGTTCTTTTTTATCTCCGGTTATGGTTTATTCTGCCAATACCGACCAGAAACTACTATAGCTTATCTGCCTTTTTTAAAAAAACGGCTGCAAAGTGTCGGACTTCCCTATGTTATCTGGTCACTGTTTTATCTGCTTTACTTTTCTGCTGTTATGCCAGGATGTATAAACTGGCAGCCAGCAAATACCCTTTTTCTTCTCTTTTATGGTTTATCCTGCTACCACTTATATTTTATGGTCATACTGCTATGGTTTTTATTTTACTTTTCCCCATTTATGGGCATAAAATTTATTTTTCTTTTTTTCCAAAATCAGCAGTCTTAAAATTTGGTTTTTAATTGTCTGCTGTTCTTTACTGCAGATCGTCTTTCAACTACTGGACCTGTCATCCCAATC
>ENA-OQHL01001202-OQHL01001202.1-human-gut-metagenome-genome-assembly--contig:-NODE-1202-length-13984-cov-3.287292_pt1 | contig 13984 bp, 14 predicted proteins | sample MGYA00242565_ERZ504723 | MGnify/ENA primary metagenome ERZ504723 (study PRJEB26092, sample SAMD00036211) | human gut metagenome | host: Homo sapiens | study: EMG produced TPA metagenomics assembly of... | reverse complement strand
ACAGTATCGATGACATATCCGTTTTCAGATATGTTTGAGTACCATACGTTTTTACATCATTCTCAAACGAAAGCGGTTACGGCTCTACTGACCTGGCCGTTTGAGTACCATACGTTTTTACATCATTCTCAAACATGCTTTACAAAGATGAGCGTTTGTGTTATGTTTGAGTACCATACGTTTTTACATCATTCTCAAACCTGAAAAAAGTTCGTCCAGCTCTTTTTCATGTTTGAGTACCATACGTTTTTACATCATTCTCAAACCGGATATGCGGATCATTAAAGGCATCCATGGTTTGAGTACCATACGTTTTTACATCATTCTCAAACCTCAAAGTTCAAAAATGCAGTGCCTCATCCGCACCGGGCATGGTACTCAAACGTTTTTTAGCTAATACAACATTCGTCACAATCAATTATACAGTAATTTCGCTTTTTTGAAAAGTCGCGCTGTACATTTTCAATCAGCAGCAATGCAACTTCGCTGTACATGCATAGTTCTGCTATCTGATCTATCTGATCGCTGGTCAGGTAGCTTCTGCTGTTTACCAGAATCACGAGTTTCTTTTTCAGCAGTTCTGCCATAATCTTAATATAAATCGCTATCCGCTCAAACAGTGTTTCTTCATTTCCACCATCCAATTGAATGCCAACTGCCTTAAAAATAGCTGGCAGATCAATTTCATCCGCTATTTCAAGATCATATCCGCTTGCATATTCAAGATCAATAAAATATTTCTGAATCTGAGATTTTAATTCCTGCGTCTGCAGATAAAATTCACTGCCGACTGCAAGCTTCTGTAATTCTACATATAATTTTTTCTGTATCTGACGGTTATGAAAATCAAGCAAAAAGGGATCTATAATCAATTCTGCATACTTTTGAAAATCAATGATTTCATCTTCATCTGAAAGCGTAAATTTCCCCTCGTTGTCCTGCATGATTTCATACAAATCCCTGACATATTTTGAAAAGCTGGCAGGTGATTCTATGATCCATTCCACAGCTTTACCAGTTTCAAACACAAGCTGTTTTTCTAATTCCGTATGTGTCAGCTTCATAAGACCACCAGCCTTTCATCGCTGTCAAGAATCTCGCTTTTGATTTCTCCGACGATCAGATCCATTTTAGAATATTGCTTTTCCGTTACCGTAAGCAACTGCACCAGACCTTGTTCCGGCTTATTTTTTCGCACCCGTTCTGTAATTGCATTGGCTGCAGTTCCATTTAATGCCAGCTTACAGTACACAGATTCCTGAAGCATTAAAAATCCATCTTTGATCAAAAATTTGCGGAATTTTGTATAAGCACGCCGTTCCTCTCCGGTTGTTACCGGAAGATCAAAAAATACCAGTATTCTCATAAACCTATAGCTCAAACTTATAAAAGCGAATCAATGAACTGTCATTCTCATTCAAAGCATCAAATACACTTTTACAATAAATTTTCACCGCATTATTCACATATTGAACTTTTCCGTCAATAACCACTTCATGATTCAGGATGTTCACCAGTCTTCGTTTTCGTCTACTTCAAACTCCTCAAATTTCATTTCAAGAACTTCTTTATCAACCAAAACACGAAACGGTTCCATCAAATCCGAAGCCAGATTAAATTGATTGAACATATTATCATGAAACAGTCCAAGTTGGGTAATATAACCATTTGCGGTAATCTCTCTTGTAAATGCAGACAGAATAATGCTGTAACCATAATTCAGTGCAGAGTTAACCGAACAATCTGTCGTTCTCGTAAAATCCAAACCAAAAAGAGCATTAAAATAAACTTTTGCAGCATGCCCTTCCCGATTTGTCTCGTCGTTCCATTTGATCTCCTGCAAATAAGAATCAAGCAGTTTTGACTCTTCCTTTCCCTGATATTCCAACAGTTTCTTTTGCTTTCTTATTTTTTCAGTCACAATTTCTGTCCATACAGTATCTTTACTGTTTCTGCTCCATTGAATCTGATTTCGAACCTTACTGCTGGTATCATGACTTCCATAATATCCAACCAGTTCCGATGACGGGTTTCTTTTTTCATCACAGAATATCACCTTGATTTTCTTCTTTGTCAGTTCTGCAAGAAGACTTGTAGTAATGGAAACTGCCGTAGATTCAATCAGAAGCGTAGAAATTTCTCCCAGGTGAATCTTCGTTACACTCTCATTTCGCACCACCAGATATCCTAACTGATAATCCAGTTTCGCCCGCTTTGAAATCACTACTACGCGCCAGCTCATAATGCTTTCAGATCCACGATCTGCTCATGAATTCCAGCCGGTGACTGATTTATAATGCAAATATCCTGACACTTTGTGATGTCACTGTTTAATACCAGAATTCCGGCACTTCCTGGTCCTCCGATCAGTTTCAGATTTGCGGAACCACTCTGACACTGGAACAGATGCAAAATCTCATTCAAAACAATGCATTTATCTTCTTTCCCAAGAGCCAGGAAATCTTTTTTCTTTTCAGAGAGTGTTTTTTCCTGTGTTCCTAATCGTTTTGCATAGACCGTAGTTCGCAATTTTTCTAAAAATGTGTCATACAAATGGCTCAGATTTTCTTCTGAAAGCCCATCAGTATCATAAATCTGAACTGATTTATCCTGTTTTCTTCTGGTTATAAATTTCTGAATTTTCTTCAATACTGCACTGTCTTCCTGAGATAAGATCAACTGATTGGCTCCTTTGAAAATAAGCTGGTTTCCAGTTCTTCCAGAAAGCCACATATAAAAACCATCAACTCTGAATAAGGTATCAATTTTAATTTTTTTCAATAGAATTTTAGGATTTTTTAATCCTCTCTGTTCCAGATAAGAACAAAGCTTTTTCTCATCTCCCAGTTCCTTCTTCAATCGAACAGGAACGTACTCTATGGTACGGATACGGGTATCCTTTTTCCCATCCGACTCTGCCAATACAAAATACGCGCCTGTCTCTTTATTGTATCCTCCATATTTTGCAATATCCTGAAGACGTACATCCCCTGTCTTAATCGGAATCTGTCCTTTGCCCTTTTTCATCAGCATCTGATCATAAAATCCACCGGTTACCTCATAAGGACGCCTCGTCACAATGATATTATTTTGGGCCATAAAGCGGCGCACCGTGCCAATTGTTCCGCAGTCTCCGGATATCCATGCTGTTTCTCCATTCCGCTCTACCTTGCCTGAAAGAAACATCTTCTTCAAGTTATAGGTTCTTCCTGGATTTTTCCGTACAAACCAGCCCGCGTCTTTCGTAAATTTCACAAAATAAGTATTACCGACTACAATATTCAGATAAGCATCTTTTGCATGATGCAGATCATTCATCTCACGAACTTTTATAAACTTGAAATCCTGACGGAACCGGGATACCACCGGAGCTTTCACATAAACGATATCCGTATCCGGAAATACCTGTTTTAAAATGCTGGCTGCTGCCTTTGTTCCCTGCCTGGTTTCGACAAGCTGTCTGGCTATAAAGCCAGTTAATTCTGCCTCTTCAAATTCCGTTGTTCTGGTCAGGCGTTTATATTTTTCTCTGCTGATAAATCCTTTATCCAACAATGATTTCCAGAATCCGTGTCTTGCATCACGTATGGACTTTTCAATCGGATACCGGTCCTCTTTTTCTCCATTATAAACACGCTTCACAAGCACCCGGTTATCCAGACTGTCATCCATCACTTTCGACTGCGGATAAATGTGATCAATATCATATTTCGTGTTGTCCCACAAATCCTTCAGTTCAATAGGATCTCCCGAATACATACAACGTCCATTTTGCGTATAGTAAAGATATAAGCGATCGCTTCTCAAACGTGAATCCTCTGTCTGCTCCAGTTCATTGATCCAGTCTCGCTCTTCAGATTTGCATTTTTTATATAAATCGATCAGCATTTTCTTTCTGGAACGTGTCTTCCGGAATCTGCTTTTTCTCTTGCCATCTCTATAAAAATCCGTTTTGGCGGCGCTCCCTGAACCTTGCATAATTCCTTCAGAACAAGAAGCATCTGCCAGATCTGACGTCTGACAGCCGGTGAAACCATCAGATTTTCTATCAGCCGATAAGAAATCTCCTTTTTTTCGTCCGCATCATTTTCCCGTTCGATTGCCTCTGCAAATTGATATTTACTGCTGAGAACCTGCATCAGATTATCATTTGTTTCCCACATGGTGCGAATGATCGTCCACACTTCTCCTGTCTCCGGATCCGGCGCTGTAATGCCTTCCAGGAATTTTCCGGACAGCCGTCCCCATCCTTTGTACGATAAATTGCTGACTGCAATACGCTGTTTCTCTGTCATATCCGGGAATAACTTTTTCAGTCTTTTCTGCAGCAGCTTTTTATCTTCTCCAAACAATGTAATATTTAAAATAATCGTTTCTTTTTCCGATGGAGACAGCTCTATTCCAGATAATTTTTCCTTAAAATCATGATATGCAGTAAGGCTGCTCTTAAAATCACCATCAATTCCCGTAATATCTGTTTCTCTCCCTGCAATTCCTTCCCGAATCAGATAAGCAAGCAGCTTCTTCTGTGTTACCTTACGATAACGCTTAAATACATCCTGATAAATGGCCTGTTTTAACTCAACGGAAATCGGTTCCCCATTCAGACGAAGATTATTCAATTCATCCAGCACCATGAATTTTCCATATAACAATGAATTTTTTGGAAGAACATCCTCAGCCGGAAGATAGGTACATTTATTTGTCATCCGGCGGATAAACCGTTCTGCGCTGGCCTCTGTATCAATAATCTCCGAAAAGTTCCAGGGATAAATTTTTCCATCCTGCCTCCGACAAACCCAGTTTGTTTCCTTTCCATCTTTGCGAACTCCATTCAGCGGTCCTACGTAATACGGAATACGGAATGCAAAAATCTGCCTGATATGCTCTCCCTCCTGTTTCAAAAGAGGAATTCTATCCTGTAAATTCTCCAGAATGCGGTTCAGCTCATACAGATGAATCTGATATGGAATGACGCTGTTTTCTTTTGATACCAACTTTGGAAGAAATGTTCCATGTTCCATTTCATCCCGCAGATATTGTGCTGCGTTTTCATCTGCGATCTGATCGATCACGCTTTTTTTCAGATATACGTACAGCTCACCCTGACTGCACTGTTTTCCCTGAATCGGTACTTTCCTTCCGTTCTTTTTGGTCATTCCGATATATGCTGGATAATTGGAAACTTTTTCACTCGACCGTACAAAAATTTCCTTGTATGCCTCTGCGGATAAATGCTTTTTCACCAGTTTTTTCAGGTACCGCAGATCTTTCTTATGTTTCTCATATAAAGCTGTTTTCGCTTCCGAAATAGAACGATAAGAGCCAAGCACATCGGCCAAAATGGCCCAATCATACACGGCCTTGGCACTTTCAATGATCACATACTGTTCTCCCAGAATATCCTGCAGTTCTCCCGCATATTCATCATAAGAAATATCTGAAAAAGAAAATTTTGGTCGTGCACAGGCATCCAGTTCTCCATCTGCAAAAATACTGCTTAATTTCACAGTACAGCCGGAAATCGCCCCAATCAGTTCCTTTTCTGCAGCAGTTCCGGCATCAAGACATTTTACCAGATGGCTTTTCTTCATGGAACGCGTAAGATGCTCATCCTTCAGGATTCTTTCTGTCTCCTGATAACAATTTTCATCGAAAGTTCTCTCGAATCCCAGTTCCTCACCGCGTACCAGATCTAAAAACGCGTCAAACGCCGTATGAAATTCCCGAATTTCATCGATGCTTCCGGAAAACAGGAAATGCCCCCGATGCTTTACCAGATGATGCATCGCCAGATAGACCAGTCGAATATCGGGAGTATCTGACGTTTCCATAAGCCATTTTCGCAAATGATAAATCGTCGGAAACTGCTTATGATAATTCTTGTCTGTATAATCATGATCTGCAAATATAGCATATGGAAGCTCCGGGCAATTTCCATCTGTACCTCTTTTGTTCTCTGGCAGATAACGGCTTTCTTTCATGCGCAGAAAAAATCCATCATCGACCTGATTGATTTTTTCTGCAAAAATTTCCTGTAAAAGTTCCAGTCTCCAGTTTCTGCGATCCAGCCTTCTTCTGTTTGTTCGAAATCCACGGCGTTCTTCTGCTGTCTCCGCTGCATCAAACAGTCTGACTCCCCATAATGCTTTGCCGTGAGAACGCTGAATTTCATACGTTTCATTCGTGACAGACCATCCGAGAGATCCAGTTCCCGAGTCAAGCCCTACATAGTAATCTTTTCCCATACATTCTGCCACTCAAAATGTGTGTAAATATACGCACATCGAGATAATATAGGTTCTCACGAACTCTACTTACTGCTTCATCGTGTATGCTTTTGATTGACCGAAATCATATCTACTTGCAGGTTCTTGTACACTCCACAGTCGTTAATTCCCGAATAAGCCTTCGGTACATACTTACGTTTGCGTTTGACTATGCAACTTCGTAAGTTATAGCATCTCTCAAATTAAGTGCAGCATTAAAGTCTCTGTCTTCAACATAACCGCATTCGCATCTGTAAATTCTATCCGAAAGTTTTAAATCTCTCTTGATGCAACCACATCGGTGACACATTTTTGAAGATGGATACCATCTGGCTACTACTCTTAACTCAATACCGTTTTCATTACATTTAGATTGAAGTTTTGCTCTAAACTCATAAAACTTCTGTGATGCAACGGCTTTTGAAAGATGTCGGTTCTTCATCATTCCTTTTACATTTAAGTTCTCAATCGTTATATAAGATGGTTTGGTTTTTACTATCTCAGCGATTGTCTTGTTAATGTAATCCGTACGGACATTATCTATCTTATGATGAAGTTTTTGTACCTTGCGCTTTTGTTTCTGTATATTTGCTCTTTGAGTGACTTCTCCTTTCTTTAAATTTTCATCATACTTTTCGAGAGAGACACCTTTGTTCTCGAATAAGTTGCTTTTCAAGTTTCTTTAATCTTGCAGATTTGTTAATGTTCTTATACGTTTTACCATTGGAAACAATAGCGAAATCCTTTAAACCAAGATCAATACCAATTCCATCGTTAGAGTTATTAGCAATCTGGCCATCAGGAATTTCCACAAGAACGGAAACATAAAATTTGTCAACTTTGATTGAAACTGAACCACTTTTGATTATATATCCATCTTTGGTTGTTGGAATGTATCCTTTTTCTTTGATACGTACCCAACCTAAAGTTGGAATGTTGATACGATGCCTTTCGCAAATACAGTCCTTTGGATTATTCTTAACGAAGTACATCTTCACATCAGATTTACCTTTCTTTTTGTAATTAGGGAAAGCACTCTGATGTTTGAAAAATCTTGTAAAAGCAGTACACCCACATTCGATTGAATGCTTTACAGATTTTGAACTTACTTCCTTAACCCAAGAATATTCTGGATGGTTTGGAAGATACTCGTTGTTAAGCCAGACACTAAACGATTTACCACTCATAAACTTTTTGCCATTATCATAAAGTTCTTTATTATGAGTAAGATAGAAGTTATAGATGTACCTACAAGTTCCTATCGTCTTGCGTATCTTGATTTTCTGCTCTTCTGTTGGATTTATTTCCGTCTTGAAGCTCTTTCGCAATTTCCTCATCCCTTTCTATTTGTTTTTTATATTTACGAAGTCCATATAACCTACAAGAGAATACATGGAGTATTGAAACAATATCCTGCACGAGTTCTTCTTGAGGCGATAGTTCTTCATTGTTTACTACCACTATGGTTGTATTGAACTTCATACAGAATTTTGCAAACCAATCATAGCCAAATCGGATAAATCTATCCTTATGAGTTACGATAATGGTTTTGATTTTCTGTTCCATTACTTCATCTAATAATTCGTTCCATTTCTTGCGATTGTAATTAAGGCCGCTCCCATAATCTTCAATACATTGGTCTACGATAATACCTTTAGCATTACAAAACTGTCGTAGAAATGTGACTTGTTTTTGTAAATCATCTTTTTGATTTCTTGTAGAGACTCTGGCATAAATGACAACTTGACGCGTATCATCTTCTGTATTTATGCCTTTGAATTGAAGATATTGGTCGTAAGTGTACTAACGCCTATCAGTTGGAGTACGATTTGCTTTTAGAGTTCCTTCTCTATCCCAACGCTGTAACGTTTTGACAGAAACACCTAGCAATTCAGCAAAATCTTTTGGCTTGTAATTTGTGATATTTGATGTATTCATAGTATACCTCCATGAGTATATTTAAACACATATTATCACATCTGACAACTTATTCAGTTACTTAAAGTTTCCTCCTTTATATCTTTTACCAATAGCAAATTTTATTTTCCCACATTCTTCATCTCTGTTTATATTTATGTAAAAAGAAACTGCCACTCTGATTCCGAATAGCAGTTACTTTTTCACACACTGTGAGCCGCACACGCGGCGTTTACGATAAATCGTTATTTGAACTTATGATGTAATTTTGTATGGTACAAAACTAATTATAATATACCCCTTTGAATAACCAACGTCAACTATTATTTTTCAAACTCAGCCCTTTTCCTTCACCCACCCCGGCAGATAATAAATCTGCATCTTCCGGGTGGCTTCATTTTTTGTCACCTGTGCTTCGATTCCGAAATATTTCCGGATATTTTCTTTCGTCAGCACCTCTTCCGGTGTGCCGCGGTCTACAATCTTTCCCTGGTACAGAAAAATGATCCTGTCACAGTAAAGCGCGGCCAGATTCAGGTCATGGATGGAGGAGAATACCGTGACATCCTGGTTTCGTAAAATATCCATGATCTGATACTGATAGCTGACATCCAGGTGGTTGGTCGGTTCATCCAAAACAATGTAGCGGCTTTCCTGCATCAGTACCCGGGCCAGGAGGACACGCTGTTTTTCTCCGCCGGAAGACTTAAATAGGAGCGTGTTTCATAGCCGCTCAGTCCTACTTCCGAAGGCATTTTTCACAAAGCTCCCGGTCCTTTGCCGTATCTCCCTCCAGAAATTTCTTGTGGGCGTAACGTCCGAACATAACCATATCCCGAACGGTAAAATCAAATTCCAGCTGATTTTCCTGCGCCATGACCGCCAGTTCTCCCGCCAGTTTTTTAGCTGAAAGGTCCATGATATCTTTCCCATCCAGAAAGACGGTCTGCCCCTTAGGCTTATAGGTCCGATAGATATGCTTCAGCAGTGTGGACTTGCCGCAGCCATTCGGTCCAACCAGGCCCACAAATTCTCCCTCTTTGATTTCGAGGGAAATCTGATTCAGGATCCGCTCATTTCCGATTTCATAATCCAGATTTTTTACAGCTAAACTCATCGGCCCACACTTCCTTTCCGAATCAGATACAGGAAAAACGGAGCTCCGAAAAATGCCGCAATGACACCGATTGGAAGTTCTTCCGGCGCAATGATGATGCGGGAGATCAGATCCGCGATCATGGCAAAGAGACCACCGCCCAGAATAGACATTGGGATCAGCTGCTTATGGCCGGAGCCCACGAAGCCTCGCATCACATGAGGCACCACAAGTCCTGCAAAGCCAATGACACCGCTGACCGAAACAACCACACCGGTCAGTACGGTGGAGGCCAGAATGATCAGCAGCTTGATGCGTCTGGTATCTGCTCCCAGCGTCTCTGCCACATCATCTCCCAAAAGAAGAATGTCCAGCTCCCGCGCAAATAACAGAATCACTGCCATCATAACAACAGACACGATGAACACATATTTTACCCGGCTCCAGGTAGCTCCGCTTAAGGAGCCTACCATCCAGTAAAGCGCCATCTTGGTCTTATCGGAACCATTGTTAAACCCGTAAACGATCAGATTCGTCAGTGCGGAGAACAAGGCGGAAGTGGCAATTCCGGCCAGCACCAGCTGGGTAGAGGTAATCCTCCCTTTTACAGACGCAATACTCAGAGAAAGACTGATGGCCACAGCCGCACCCAGCGTCGCACCAAAAATCACGGAATAACCGCCCATAAAGCTGAACAGGCCGAGAATGATGACGCTGACTGCTCCGGCAGAGGCACCGGAAGAAATTCCCAGCACATAGGGATCTGCCAGTGGATTTTTTGTGAGTGCCTGCATCAGCACACCGCAAAGAGACAGGCCTGCTCCCACAATAAATGCCATGATAACCCTCGGAAAACGGATGTTCCAGATGATATTTTCTGTTTTCTGCTCCCAGGACACCGCAAAAATATCCTTTCCGGATGTCTTATTTGCCAGGATCTTTACGATCTCATCCGGTGACACATGGATAGCGCCCAGGGTCACGGAGATGGTCGTTACTGCCGCGATCAGAAGCAGAACCATCAGAAGGGTACCTATAAAACGTCCAGTTTCCCGGTCACTTTTTTTACTGATTTCTGATTTCATGTTTTCTCCAAAAACAGGGACTTCCCATGCAGGAAATTCCTCATGTTCCAACAGTTTCTGATTAGAACTTATCCGGATACAGCTGCTTTGCGATCTCTCTGACTGCCTCTGCGGAACCTGCAGAACCCTGCATATCACTGCAGCATGCGGAATAGATTTTTCCCTCTTTCACTGCTCTTAAATCTTTGGTAAACTCGTTGGTCTCCAGGAAATTTTTCTTCTCAGAAATGTCACCGGTATAGTCCAGGATCAGAATTACATCCGGGTCACGCTCTACCACTTCCTCCCAGGACGGAGTAGCCCATCCAGCCTCAATGTCATCGAAAATAGAGATACCGCCAGCCCGCTTGATGATATCACCCGGCATACCCTGACATGCGGTAAACGGGGCATCCTCACCGGAATCGTATGCAAAAACAGTCACCGGATTCTGGTAAACATCATCCCCCAGCGTGTCTTTTACTTCCTGAAGCGTATCCTTCATAGCCTGGATCTTCTCAGATGCCACATCCTCTACTTTAAAGATTTTCCCAAGTGTCTCATAGTCTTTGTACAGCTCCTCAAAGGTTGCCTTATCCGAGCATACATAGGGGAAATACATTGCGATTCCGTTGGCATCACAGAACTCTTTTCCAAAGTTTTTATCGGAGAATACAGAATCCCAGCCCATCAGGAAATCGCATCCGGTTGCCACCAGCTCCTCTTTGGAAAGATTGGAAATGCCCTTTCCTGCCTCTAACAGCTGCGGCACCTTATCTCTTGCCGGATACTGGGAAACGGTACTCCAGCAGCTTCCCTTTGTGTAACCGGCCATCTGGTCTTCCAGACCGAGATCAAAGAAGAAATCTGCCATCTGATCACCGGAAGCAACCACTGCGGACGGCTTCTCGGTGAAGGTATATTCTACGTTCTCACCCAGACCGGAACGCTCCAGGTTTAAGGTAATGGTAACCGGCTCATATGCCTCATCTGCGGTGGAATCGCCAGCTGCTTCCGTCACCTCCGCGCTGCTCTCCGCAGGCTCTGCTGCGGTGCTCTCTGCTGCCGCTGCAGCTGTTGTTGCGATATCTGCGCTCTTTGCGCCGCATCCGGCTGCCAGACCTGCAGTTATGCAGGCAGCCATAGTTAAGATTACCAGTTTCTTGTTTCTCATAATTGTTTTCCTCCTGATGTTGAATTTTTTTCGTATCACCCATGCAGGAACGCGATGCAAAAATGTGTCCTGCGACACATATTGGCAAAATAAAAGCACCATCCGGCTTATCAAAAGTAAACCGGATGATGCACCGTATTTTTGCATCCAGGGCAGACTCCGCCCTTGTTTCCCTTGCCTTGTCATGGACCGTGACAGCAAAAGCGGAAAAAGCAGGTCTTCTGGCTTGCGCGGCAATATTGTCTGGTTTCTTCCCATTTTTCATATAAAACAGTGAAATCCAGACTGCCCTTCATGCGCTTACAGCGGCGGCACCGCACGGGACTCACACCCGTTTCCCTTTTCACCGGCCCCGAACGGCCGACACTTATTCCGTGGATAGTTTACGGCATGAGGGAAAAACTGTCAACTGAATTTCGTTTTACCGTTCTGATATTATAATGACTTAATCCTTTTTTCCCAGTATAATCAAATCAGAATCGAACGATAAGGAGCCATACAAATGGAACGCAATTTGACTACCGGCAGTATCCCAAAACCATTTTCTCTTTCTCACTGCCATACTTTCTTTCCTATTTTTTTACAGACCCTGTACGGCACCGCAGATCTGCTCATCATCGGACAGTTTAACTCTGTAGACAGCACCACCGCTGTCTCTATCGGCAGTCAGGTCATGCACATGCTTACCGTCATGATCGTAGGGCTGGCTATGGGCACCACGGTTATGACCGGACGTGCAGTGGCGCGCAGGACCGCAGGCAGGTGAACCTGGCCGTCGGCAACACGGCATCTTTGTTCATGCTGCTGTCCGTTGCTCTGACCGCAATCCTGCTCTGTTTTGTAAAACCCATTGTGGCTGTCATGTCCACCCCGGAGGAAGCTGTCAGCAGTACCATCAGATACCTGACCATCTGTTTTCTCGGTATCCCGTTTATCACAGCCTACAACATCATCAGCTCCATTTTCCGCGGCATGGGCGACTCGAAGAGTCCTATGTTTTTCATTGCGATTGCCTGTGCTTTTAATATTGCCCTGGATTATCTGTTCATCGGCATGCTGAAGCTTGGTCCCACAGGCGCGGCGCTTGGCACCACCCTGTCCCAGACCATCAGCGTGCTGATTTCCCTGACCATGATCTGTCACAAACGCATGATCCCGGAATTTCATTTTGCAGATTTAAAACCGGTCCGAAGCATGATGGGCGGTCTCTTAAAAATCGGATTTCCGATCGCCATGCAGGACGGATTTATCCAGATTGCCTTCATTGTCATCACCATTATTGCCAACCGGCGCGGCTTAAATGACGCTGCTGCAGTTGGCATTGTGGAAAAAATGATCAGCCTGTTTTTTCTGGTTCCGTCCTCTATGCTGTCTACCGTTTCAGCCCTGTGCGCACAGAATATTGGTGCCGGAAAGCACGATCGGGCAAGCCAGACACTGGCCTGTGCCACCACCATTGCGGTGTCCTATGGTATTGTGATTTCCATTCTCATACAGTTTACCGGACACCATATTGTCAGCCTTTTTTCAGGTAATGCCGATGTCATCCGTCTGGGCAGCCAGTACCTGCACAGTTATATCTGGGACTGCGTTTTTGCCGGAATCCACTTCTGTTTCAGCGGATATTTCTGTGCTTACGGAGTTTCCGGAATCTCCTTTTTACACAACATTCTTTCCGTTGTCTGTGCCCGTATTCCGCTGGCTTATCTGGCATCAAAATACTATCCGGACAACCTGTTTCCCATGGGCTGTGCTGCTCCGGCAGGATCCCTGCTTTCTGTATTGATCTGCGCCATTGCCTTTGTGTGGATGAAAAAACAGCCCGGACAGAAGGCATCCTGAGCATGCAAACGGACAGAACGGCGCTGATATCAGACTTTAGAATATGATGTTATATTTCTCTGTCAGCCACCTTAGGATATCCTCAAATACCTCTTTCCGGTTCACCTCATTGAGCACTTCATGGCGCGCACCGGGATACAGCTTCATTGTGATATCCTGCACGCCTACCTTTCGATACAGGGCGGCAAGCTTTTTCACGCCTTTCCCATTCTCTCCCACCGGATCCTTGTCTCCGGACAGGATCAGATACGGAATGACTGTTGGCATATAGCCCACCATTTCTGCCTTCTCGGCCGCATGGATCTCATGGAAGAAATCGCGGTAAGCACCAACAGTAAAAATAAAATCACAGCGCGGATTATTCAAAAAGCGGTCCACATACCGCTCATCTCTGGTAAGCCAGTCATAGTCCGTGCGCACCGGCTGGAATTTCCGGTTATAGTTTCCGATGGAAAGCTCATAGAGCAGACGGCTCCGGTAATGCTTTCCCTTCCGATTGTCCAGTTCAATGCGGCGTCCTTCTTTTAATCCATCGTATGCTTTGGAAGTCCAGCCTGGAAATACTTTGATGGAATTCATAGCCATATCTGCAGATGAGCTTTCGAAAGCATGGATTAGTCCG
>ENA-OQHL01001201-OQHL01001201.1-human-gut-metagenome-genome-assembly--contig:-NODE-1201-length-13985-cov-3.395006_pt1 | contig 13985 bp, 10 predicted proteins | sample MGYA00242565_ERZ504723 | MGnify/ENA primary metagenome ERZ504723 (study PRJEB26092, sample SAMD00036211) | human gut metagenome | host: Homo sapiens | study: EMG produced TPA metagenomics assembly of... | reverse complement strand
TTCATAACATAGGCATAAACCGGCTTTTTCTTATGTAACCACTGAAGGAAATATCCCGGTGCATCTGGCATATTGCCACTTTCAAGATACTTCTTAATCATAGGTACAGTTTCCTTTGTATACATATATGTAGCAAAAGCAGCCTTGTTGCTCTTTGGATTCTGAGGTTTTTCCTCAAGGTCAATAACCTTGTTATTTTCATCTAAAAGAGCTACGCCAAGTTGTTTAATCATTTCCATATCATCAAACTGCTTTACGCAAACACAGTCAGCATTTTTCATTTTATAGAAATCATAATATTCCTTCAAAGCATATGTAAACAAGTTATCTCCGGCAATAATAACAACATCATCATCAATATTGCCCTGTTCTATTGTGTACTGAATATCACCAATAGCACCACGTCTTGTATCTTCAGTTGATGTACCATCATCAATTACAGTAATAGGCTTAACATTGTCAATTGCTTTAGCCCAATCCTCAAAATTCTTAGCAAATTTATGGTTACTTACTACGAATATTTCATCTACAGCATCAAGTGTATTAATTTCTTCAACTATATAATCAATAATAGCCTTTCCACCAACCTTGAGAAGTGGCTTAGGTGTATTTTTTGTAAGTGGATAAAGACGAGTAGCATATCCAGCAACAAGAATTATAGCTTTCATTATAAAAATTCCCTTCTTAAATACTTTGTATTAATAATATCACTTTTTCTTAACAATTACAATAGTATTTATTTACAATTAAGCTTTTAGTCTCTAAAGAATTTGTAAATATTATTGAATGTTACACTCATTCCACCTATAACTTCCTTGCCATTTAAGTAGGCTAAAGCACCTGTATTTTTTCTGAAAACAAGTTTGTAACTATGCAAAAATTGATTTCTTAATTTAAATTTATCTCTAAAAAATCTATTAGCCTCAATATTTCCATATTTATTATCACCTACAACGTAATAACCTAAAGACTGTAAACACACTCTGATTTGATGAGATTTTCCTGTTTCCAACTTTACTTCTAAAAGTGTATAGCCGTCTTTTACAGCAATAGGTCTATACTTTGTAGAAACATATGTGCTATTGGGAACTTCTCTCTTAGAAAATGATGCAATATTGTCATTAGTCTTTGTATGGTAGCCCTCTATAGACCCTGCTTCCTTTACAACACCCTTTACAGCTGTTAAATAATATTTATCAATTTCCCTGTTACGGAACATTTCATTAAGTTCTTGGACAGCCTCAAGATTTTTACCCATTACAACCAAACCACTTGTATTTCTGTCCAATCTGTTACAAATTGAAGGTGTAAAAACTGATTCTGTTGAGGGAGAATATTCACCTTTTTTATTTAAGTAATACAAAAGCTGGTCATTTAAAGTACCTGTTCTATTTTCCTTATCCGGATGAACAAGTAAACCTACCGGCTTACTTACCACAAGCACATTTTCGTCTTCATAAGCCACCAAAAAAGTCTGTTCTGCCTTTTCAACAACCTTTGCCTCCATAAATTTTTCAAGAGTATCTTCTGACAAGAAAAGCTGTACCTTATCTCCATCAGAAAGCATTTCGTTTCCCTCTGCCTTTTTAGAGTTAAGCTTTATATTCTTTTTTCTAAGCATTTTGTAGACAAAAGATTTAGGTGCTTTATTCATATATTTCATTAAGAATTTATCTAATCTTTGACCCTTTGTTCCCTTGTCTATTGTTAGTTCTCTCATAAAAAATCTCCATACATAATTTAAGCTGAACAGTTATCCGTTCAGCTCAAATTTATAACATTATTCCTCAGTTGTATCAAGTTCATTAATCCACTTTAAGTAAGCATTAATAAACATATCAATTCCACCGTCCATAACAGCCTGAACATTACCTGTTTCAGCACTTGTTCTATGGTCTTTTACCATATTGTAAGGGTGGAAAACATAACTTCTTATCTGACTACCCCAAGCATTGTCTTTAACTTCGCCACGAATACCTTCAAGAAGTTCGCCTCTCTCTTTAAGTTTTAATTCATAGAGTTTAGCCTTTAACATTTTCATACACATATCTTTATTCTGGAACTGACTTCTTTCATTCTGACAAGAAACAACAATACCTGTAGGAATATGTGTTAAACGTACAGCAGAAGATGTTTTATTAATATGCTGACCACCAGCACCACTAGCTCTGAAAACATCCATTTTAATATCATCTGGATTAATGTCAACTTCAATAGTATCATCAAGTTCAGGCATAACTTCGCAACTAGCGAAAGAAGTATGTCTTCTACCACTTGAGTCAAAAGGTGAAATTCTAACAAGACGGTGTACGCCCTTTTCACTCTTTAAATAACCAAAAGCATTTTCACCCTTTACCATAAATGTAACAGACTTAATACCGGCTTCATCACCATCAAGGTAATCTAAAAGTTCAAAACCATAGCCCTGCTTTTCTACCCAACGACTATACATTCTGTAGAGCATAGAAACCCAGTCACAGGCTTCTGTACCACCAGCACCAGGGTGAAGTGTAACAATGGCATTGTTTTTGTCATAAGGACCAGTAAGAAGTGTAGAAATTCTAAGTTCTTCAAATCTTTCTAAAAAGTTCTTCTTAACTTCTTCTGCCTCTGCTACCATACTGGCATCGTCTTCTTCATTACCCATTTCAATAATAGTCATTAAATCTTCATACTGACTTACAAGGGAATTATAGCCCTCAATTTTATCTTTTAATTGTTTAGTTTGCTGAAGAATACCTTGAGCCTTTTCCATATCATTCCAAAACTCTGGGTCTCCGGCAATTTCCTCTAACTCTGCAACCCTTTCAATAGAATTAGGGATGTCAAAGTGAGTTCCCCATTTCCTCTAAATTTTTATGATAGCCTGCCATTTCTGTTGCCATCTGGTCAAGTTCAAATATCATAAATTTTTTCACATCCTTTTTTTATAAACATTTATGCCCTGTGACACAAAGCCACAGGGTATATTTTAATAATTTATATTATTTATCCTTACCACAGCAGTTCTTATACTTCAAGCCACTGCCACATGGACAAAGGTCATTTCTGCCAATCTTTTCTTCTTTTCTTACCTTTGGCTTGCTTACAGAAGAATCGTCCATATTAGTTGAAGTTGGCTGTGCAACCTGTTCTCTTTCAGGAGCAGTCATAACTCTAACGTGGAACATACCACGAACAATATCAGTCTGAATATTTCTTCTTAATTCATCAAACATATCGTAGCTGATGAACTGATATTCAACTAATGGGTCTCTCTGACCGTAAGAACGGAGGGCGATACCCTGACGCATTCTATCCATATCGTCAATGTGATCCATCCACTTGCTATCTACAACTCTAAGAGTGATAACTCTTTCAAGTTCTCTGATAATTTCAGAACCAAATTCTTCTTCTCTAGCGTCATACTTAGCCTTTGCAGCTTCAAAAATTCTATCAACAAGCTTTTCCTTTGTAATAAGCTGAATATCTTCCTTAGATAATTCAAACTGTTCAGTAAAATCAAATTCTGGCTTTAACTGAGCATTTAACTCATCCATATTCCAAGTTGTTGGGTCTTCATCTGTACCACAGCAAGCATCAACAATACGAGTAATAACTTCCTTAGTCATACTCATAATTTCTTCCTTGAGGTTTTCGCCAGTAAGAACTTCCTTTCTCTGAGCATAGATAAGCTCTCTCTGTTCATTCATTACCTGGTCATAGTCAAGCAATCTCTTTCTAGCTGAGAAGTTGTTACCTTCAACCTTCTTCTGAGCATTTTCAATAGCCTTAGTAAGGATACCTGCTTCAATAGGTTCATCTTCTGGAAGACCAAGTTTCTTAATCATAGCAGCAGTCTTTTCAGAACCGAATAATCTCATAAGGTCATCTTCCATAGAAAGATAGAAACGAGATTCACCTGGGTCACCCTGACGACCTGCACGACCTCTTAACTGGTTATCAATACGTCTTGATTCGTGTCTTTCTGTACCAACAATCTTAAGACCACCAAGTTCAATAACGCCTTCGCCGAGCTTAATATCTGTACCTCTACCTGCCATATTAGTTGCAATAGTTACTGCACCCTTTTCGCCGGCAAGAGCAACGATTTCAGCTTCCTTTTCGTGGTACTTAGCATTTAATACCTGATGCTTAATACCTTCCATTTTGAACATCTTACTAAGTCTTTCAGATACTTCAATATTTACTGTACCAACAAGTACAGGCTGACCTACTTCGTAAGCCTTCTTAACATCTGCTACAACAGCTCTGAACTTAGCATCTTCTGTCTGATAAACAATATCTGGAAGGTCTTTTCTCTGAACAGGTCTGTTAGTTGGAATACAAACAACGTCCATACCGTAGATTGAACGGAATTCCTGTTCTTCTGTCTGAGCAGTACCAGTCATACCACTTTTCTTAGCATACTTGTTGAAGAAGTTCTGGAATGTAATTGTAGCAAGAGTTTTACTTTCTCTCTGTACTTCAACGTGTTCCTTAGCTTCAATAGCCTGATGAAGACCATCTGAATATCTTCTACCTGGCATCATACGACCTGTAAATGTATCAACGATAACGATTTCGCCGTCTTTTACAACGTAATCCTTATCAAGTGCCATAGTGTTATTTGCCTTTAAGGCATTGTTAATATGGTGCTGAATTTCCATATTCTGTGGGTCAGAAAGGTTTTCAATAGCGAAAAATCTTTCAGCCTTTTCAACACCCTGCTGAGTAAGAGTACAAGTCTTTAACTTTTCATCAACAACGAAGTCGCCTTCTTCCTTTAATTCTTCACGAATTAATGGGTTAAGTGCTTCATCTTCATTTAAAAGTCTACCCTTTTTAAGGCTCTTTACAAAACCATCTGCAAGTTCATATAACTTTGTAGACTTGTCTGACTGACCAGAAATAATAAGTGGAGTTCTTGCTTCATCAATAAGAACAGAGTCTACTTCATCGATGATTGCAAAGTTAAGACCACGCTGAACCATATCCTTTTCGTAAACTACCATGTTATCTCTAAGGTAGTCGAAACCAAGTTCATTATTTGTAGCATAAGTAATATCGCAGGCATATGCTTCCTGTCTAGCTGGCTTTTCCATATCGTTGAGAATAACGCCAACCTTTAAGCCTAAGAATTCATGAACTTTACCCATCCATTCAGCATCACGCTTTGCAAGGTAATCATTAACAGTAACGATATGAACACCGTTGCCTGTAAGGGCATTTAAGTAAGCCGGACAAGTAGAAACTAAAGTTTTACCTTCACCTGTTCTCATTTCAGCAATACGACCCTGATGAAGAACAACACCACCGATTAACTGAACATCGAAATGACGCATACCTAAAACTCTCTTAGCTGCTTCACGAACAACAGCAAATGCTTCCGGTAAAAGGTCATCAAGTGTTTCGCCATTAGCAAGTCTTTCCTTAAACTCTGGAGTCTTTGCCTTAAGTTCCTCATCTGTTAATGGAGAAATGCTTGGCTCTAAGTCATTAATCTTTTTGATTATCGGCATTATCTTCTTTATTTCTTTATCGCTGTAATTGCCGAATATTTTTTCTAATAAACCCATTTGATTACACCTCTGTTATCTTTTAAAATTACAAGTAAACAATATACTTCGTATATAATAACAGATTTACAAGGTATATTGCAAGTTTTATTTGTAAATTTACTTATTCTTAATAGTCTTTTTTTTGTCAATTTTCCATTTTAATCAGTATATATGCACTTTTGACAAGGTTTTATAAAAACACAAAATTTTTCAACCTTAATATTTAAAAATGCCTTGGAAACCCTTTAATATAGGTAGTTTGTTATGTATTTTATAAATCCATTCCTATTTTGTAAAAATATTGTCGAATTTTCTGAATACATTCCAAATCAGCACAATATAATTTGATTTTTACATATGCTCTATTATTTTCCCACAAAATAAATAATAAACACATTTTAGGCACAAAAAAAGGAGCTGATAAACAGCTCCTTAAAAATCATTTTATTCTTCTGGCTCAATTAAAGCATAATTGCCATCTTTTCTCTTGTATACAACACTAAAGTCTTCTGTATTGGCATTAATGAATACAAAGAAATTGTGACCAAGCATTTCCATTTCCATAACGGCTTCTTCTGGGTCCATAGGCTTTACCGGAATGTGCTTAGTACGAACGATTGAAGATTTAACTTCTTCGTCATCATAATTATCATCAGCAAGGGCAATAGCATGAAGCTCGTCAGCAAAGCTTGCACTTCTCTTAGCCTTGTCATTAAGTCTGCTCTTATATCTAACCATCTGTCTTTCGAGGATATCAACAACCTCGTCCATAGCAGCCATAACATCGTCCTTAATAACTTCTGCCTTTAATACACGTTTATTCGGAAGTGTTACAGTAACTTCTGCTTTCTTATCTAACTTAATGTCAGAAAGAGAAACTGTAGCCTCTGCATTTTCAGGGAAAAGCTTTTCTATTCTACCAAGTTTCTTAGTAAGTTTGTCCTGAAAATTATCAGTGATGTCGATGTTTTTACCAATGAATGAATAACGCATACTACCAACTCCTTTATTATGTAGAGCTTTCACTATTATGTATGTAATAGCTTGTCTACTTTTTATGTAATTAATATTCTATGGCTTTTTGTAAAATCCTTTTTTATTTTAATTTTTTTGAAAAAACTTTTTTCGACAAAAAATTGCACAAAATCTCAAAACCCTTATATTTACTAAGGTCTTACAAACTTTTTACATAAGTCACTTTTATTGTGGATAACTCTAGGTTTTCCACAATATGTGCATTTATTTTTTGTGGATAAAGTGGAAAAGTCTGTGAATAACCCTTAAATAGGGTTTTTGCTGATGTGTAAAAGCTGTTAGTATATAGGTATATTTTTCCACAACAGTTTTAAACAATAATACTTATTATTTGACACAATTTTCTTTTTTATATAATTTGCACAACGTAATTTAATGTTATTTTTTGTAGAATTCAAACTTATCCACATTAAAAAGACCTCTATTATTTAATTTTATATGTGGAATTACTAAAAGTGACACAAAGGCAAGTACCATAAGTAAAGTACTACTTCCATTTTCACAAATCTTTTTAGCACCTTCTACAATTTCACTTTGTTCCTTGGCAACAGTTTCATAATCCAAGTCTGACATTAATCCACCAATAGGAAGTGGCATATTTGCAATAACTTTTTTATCCTGTACTACAACTATGCCTCCCTCTTTTCCAAGAGCATTTACAGCTGTTGCCATATTTTCTCCGTCACTACCTATTACACTAATATTGTGAGAATCATGACCTATAGTCTGAGCAATAGCACCATTTTCTACTGTAAAGCCTTTCAAAAAACACTTACCCATTGAGCTTTTACCTGAATATCTTTCAATATTTGCACAAAGACTAAGCCCATCAATACTTTCTACATAAACAGCATTTGTAATAAGTGAACCTGTTTCAATTTCAATTACTGGTTCATTCTTATCAAAATCCTTTTTGAAATCTTCAGCTGTCATTTCCTTTATATTTACAGTATTTGTTACATCTTTGCTATCGGCTGATACTCTTTCAAAATTAACTTTGCCGTCACTGGCTATAAGCTGACCATTTTTGAAAACATACTTTATATTCTGTGCTGAAATATCCTCTGTAACAACAATATCAGCTATTTTATTTGGAGCAATAGCACCTCTGTCGTACAATCTGTTCATCATAGCACCGTTGTAAGATGCCATTGTATAGGCTGAAATTGGGTCAAAACCTTTTTCTATTGCCAATCTTATGCAATTTGATATTGTACCCTCTTTCATAATTTCCTCTGTATGCTTATCATCTGTACAAAAAGCAAAATGTGGTAAATTATAAGGAGTTACTGCACTAATAAGAGCATCTAAATTTTTAGCACCTGTACCCTGCCTAATATAAATATTTAAGCCAGCTGAAACCTTTTCCAATGCCTCTTTTTCATTTGAACATTCGTGGTCATTACTTATGCCACCACATACATAGGCATTAAGTGCTTTACCCTCTAACATTGGAGCGTGTCCGTCTTTTATACAGTCACAATCCAACTTCTTCATTATATCCTCATCGCAGTTGACAACACCAACTGAATTCATCATTTCCCCTAAGCCCTTGAAATCATACTTACTTAAAAGCTCTTTTGTAAGGTCGCCATCAATTACTGCTCCACTATCATCAAAAGGTGTAGCCGGTACACAAGAAGGAAGCATAAATTCAATATCAACAGGAGAATTTTTGCTATCTTCAAGCATAAACTTCAAACCCTTTTCACCAGCCACATTCGCTATTTCGTGAGGGTCTGCAATTACAGTAGTAACACCCCATGGAGCTACAAGGCGAGAAAATTCACTTGGTGTAACCATTGTAGACTCAATATGAATATGGCAATCTACAAAACCGGGAGCAATATATGCACCCTTCACATCTATTTCCTTTTCTCCCTCATAATTTCCTATACCTAAAATAATGCCGTCTTTAATACCGACACTGCCTTCAACTATTCTATGACCTAATACATCTATAATCTTACCGTTCTTTAATACAATATCTGCTTTTTCTCTGCCTGCTGCAGAAGAAATAATATTTTTCATACTAAAATCACCTCTCTTTGTATTATATCAAATTTTTAAATCTAAATAAACAAAAAAGAGTTGGAAAACACTCCAACTCTCAAAAATTATTCTGCCACCAAAATTTTCTGTATTGTCTAATTTGTTATTTAACTTTTTCTTTTCTATAAAAATACTTAAAACATAAAGAACAATACCAACAGGTAACCAGAAAACCATATATTTAACACCATTCATTATATCCGGCATAAGAATACTAAAGCCTACACCCTTTAAATTAAGTGCCTTAAATGCCATAGAAAGATTTGCCATTGGTATAATAATGTGTGACATTTTACTAAGCCAATCAGGCATCATATAAAATGGATATGCTGCTCCGGAGAAGAATGTAATAGTTGTAGAAAGCATATAGTAAATCCATCTGATTATTGTACCGGATTTAGCAAAAGCACTTATTGCTATAGATATTCCTAAGCAATCAAGCATAAACAATATCATAAGCACAATATAGACAAATATATTTCCTCTCAAAGGCAAGCCTCTCATTTTACCTACAATAAGTAATGCACCAAAACTTATTATAATACAGCTTACAAAAACAACAGCAATTCTTACCAATATATCTTTTATATTTTCAATATTTTCCTTTTTTACTTCCTCGAATAAAATATTTTTTTCTTTCTGTAAAAAGAGGCATAACAAAATTTATCAACATTATTTGCTGAACAAGCATAATCATAAGGGCATACATCATTCTAGGTGTATATCCACCTGTTGGCTCATACACAGCTCTGTCAACAGCTGTAAAAGAACCTAGTGAAGTTTGTGCCGATGTAGGATTCATACCACTGCCCTCTAATATTTTTAATTCAGTACCGGCACTTAATGTACTTAACACCGTTGCACAGCCGTTTAAAGCATTACCACCTACCATAACATTACTGCCGTCAACAACAACAAGACAATCCGGTGTTTTCTTTAATGCTACATCTTTGCTAAAGTCTTTGGGAATAATTAAGCCCCCGTAAACCTTGCCTTTTTTAATTGCCTTTTCCAAGTCATCTTCTGAACTAGGATAGTAATTTACATCTACATAATTATTTGTTTTTACCAATTCTGTTATTTTTCTGGAAAGTGCTGAATTATCCTCATCAAGCACAGCAAATGAAACGTGTTCTATGTAAGGACTTTTCCATACATAAGGCATAACTAATGCTATAAAAAGCAATGTAAAAATTATGCTTATTATAAGAGGTTTTTCCTGTCTTAAAATTTTTCTTAAATTCAATTACTGTTCACCTGCCATTTCTATAGGAGTTTCAGCCTTGCTTTTTAAAGCCTTTTTCGCCTTTTTCTTTTGTTCTAATACAGGTTTTAAATAAAATTTATAACACATAAACAAGAACATAAGACATACAAAGGCAATCAGCCATATAATATCGCCTTTAATATCATTTAAGTTACAACCTAACAAACCTATACTTCTCAAAGGTATTATAATATGTCTGTTAGGCATCCAGTATTCCAAATATGAAAAGAATTTAGGCATAGCAAAAACAGGGAAAGTATAGCCTGAAAGCAGCATAGTAAAGCTGACAAGACTAACTTTACTTACAACATCGTCTACACCATGTTTTGCTCCTATTCTTATAGCCATACCCAAAAAGCTAAATCCTAAAGACGCAAGAGCAATTAACAACACACCGGCTAATACAGAACCATTATAAGGTGTGTTAAACGTTCTGGTCTGCACAATTACTGTAATACAAGCACTTATAAATCCCCAAAAAGCACAAACAAGGACCTTAGCCAAAATGTTCTTAAATCTTTTCTTTTCTCTAATAAATGCAGTCTGTCCCATAAAAAGCATTTGGCACATTGTAAGCAAAACACCTTCAACCATCATATTTGCAATATTTGACGTTGGATTACCCAGTATTCTGGTTTTGTAACCAAAAGGAGATACCACATATTTTGCTGTCTGAGGTGCCATATTGAAAGTACCTTCAGCAATTTTTATCATATACCCTGCCTTTATTGTACCTAAGGTTTCGGATATTTTAGACCTTACCGTGCTACCGGAGCTAGATAATGCACCGTCATTAAATACCATTATCTTAGCTTCTTTTCCATGCGTAATATTGTAAGAAAAATCTTCGGGAATAATGATACCGGCAGCAGCCTTTCCCTCTTTTATATACTTTTCAACATCACTGTTTTCTGTACTTTCCTTTATTACGTTAAAGGTTTCATTTTCCTTTATCATTTTCACAAGAGCAACAGCAGTAGCTGACTCATCGTGATTTACTATTATAGTGTCTGCATTTTTGAAAGGATAATTACTGTATTCATAACCAATAAGTATACCAACTAAATTTGGAAGTATGAGAACTATAAGCATAGGTATAATCATATGCCTATGTTTAACTATCTTGTTTTTTAACCACCTAAAAATGTTCATAGGTTATCACATCACTTTCCAAAATCTACAAATGAAGTCATACCGGCACGAAGAACTGGCTGAACACTTTGGTTATCATCAAACACTACCTTTATACCATATGTAAGAATATCAAAATCTCCATTTACCTGAGATGCCTTCTTTGTAGCAAAATCAGCCTGTTTATTTATTGTTGTTACTGTTCCTTCATATGTTTTATCACCTGTAGCAGAAAGTTTAATTTTTACTTTTTGCTGTGGCTGAATATCTCCAATTTTATCCTCATCTATATTACAAGTAATATAAGGATTGTAAGTATCTGTTACTACAACTGTAGGAAGACCTGTAGTAACCATATCACCCTTTTTAACATTTACAGTTGTTACAACACCGTCAACTGGAGCTTTTAATGTACATTTTTCAATATTCTTTTCAATATCACTTAAAGAAATTTTAAGCTGTTTAATAGATGCCTGAGCCTGTTCAATAGCTGTGTCTGCTGCTGCTATTGAAGTATCTGCCTGTGTAACTCCGGCTTCAGCCTGTGATACACTTGCCTGTGCTTGTGCTACACCGGCTTGTGCCTGTGCCACACTTGCCTGTGCCTGGTCAACGCCAGCCTTAGCCTGATTTTTATTTTCCTGTGTTGCACCGTTTTCAGTATCTTTTAATTTATTTTTGGTAATTTCCAAATTCTGATTTGCATTGTCTAAATTGTTCTTAGCAGTTGTATATGCTGTCTGTGACTTGTCATAATCTACTTTTGACATACCACCGGCATCATAAAGTGCTTTAGACCTATTTAACTGTGTTTCTGCATCATTGAAAGCTGTCTGTGAAGTTTCAACATTTGTCTGTGCAATCTTTACTGCTGACCTTAACTGTTCAAGCTGTTCCTCATTAGCACCATTTAAAACAGACTGATAAGACGCCTGTGCTGATTTTACAGCAGCCTCTGCTTGACTTTTTCCAGCTTCAGCCTGACTTTTGCCTGCCTCTGTCTGTTCTACTGCTGCCTGTGCTTTCGCCTTGCCAGCAACAGCCTGTGCTTTTGTAACCTGTTGTTGCTTTAAGGCAGCCTCAGCTTTTTCAATATTCGCCTTTGTTTGGTCTCTTTGTGCATTAAGACTATCACTATTTAAAAGCACAAGTGGGTCACCCTTTTTAACCACATCGCCCTCTTTAACATATACAGTTTCTATCTGACCGGAAGATAAGGCATTTACATTACTTTCATCCATTGTAACTGTACTTTGAATATTCATATCCTTTTTATCCTTACCCAAAATACCGTCACCTGTAAAACTGCAACCAGTAAGACAACAACTAACAGCTGTTGCCAATGCCACCAACTTCATAAATTTCATTTTAATTTCTCTCCTATCCCAATAAATTACTCTAAATTTTTAATCATTTTGTCCAGTAGTCCCATAAATGTACTTATTTCATCTTTGTTAAAATCCTTAAAGCAAAGCTCTTTCCATTCCTCAGACCACTTATTAAACTTTTCATATATTTCTTTGCCGTCTTCACTTAAAGCAACTAATTTTTCTCTTTTATTTTCAGGATTAGCTTTTCTTACTATTAAACCATATTACGGGTGTAGGAGGAGGACTTCTGAGAGATATGATGGCAGGAGTTCCACCTTATATCTTTGTCAAGCATATTTATGCCTGCGCTTCGATTGTGGGAGCAGTAGTATGTGTGTATATGTACAGAAGCTTCGGGACGGTGGCAGCCATGGTAGGGGCTTCTGCGGTGGTATTTCTGATCCGTTATCTGGCGGCTCATTACAGATGGAATCTTCCAAGGCTGAAAAGAGAGGACTAGGCCTGTCGGAAAACGGGAGCATAAGCAGAATCAGGCGAAAAAGACCGGAGTTTTTTTGTATACAATGCATATTTGTGATGAAAAATATATAATTAAAATGGAAAAATATGGCTAATGTGTGTTATACTAAAGTGTACTAACTGCAAAGCTGAGTGATCTGCCTGTTATTTTTCTAAATGCAGAGGGAAAAAATAGCGAAACAGAGAAGCAGAAAGCTTGTATATCAATTTGACAAGGAAGGTGAGCAATTGGAAAACTACACCAAGTATAAGTTAAAAAGTAACGATGAACTGGCAGAATTATTGGCCGATAAGGATCATTTGTTCGTTGTTGCCTGTAACAAGTGTTTCAAGGAATTTGAAACCATTGAAGAACCGGAATGTGGTGAGTTTGAGAAATTTGCTGCTGAACAGGGAAAAACAGTTACGGGCAGTGTAAAGGTTGATTTCCTGTGCAACAAAACTCAGACTGAGAAAAAATTACAGGATATCATTCCGGAGGGAACAGAAAATGTTATTGTGATCTCCTGCGGACTGGGTATTCAGACAGTTGCAGACCTTGCAGGCAAGCCTGTATATGCTGCCAGCAACTCTCTGAACTATACCGGACATCACGGAATGGCTCTGACCAAAAAGAGCTGTGATGCCTGTGCACAGTGCTATCTGAATCTTACAGGAGGAATCTGTCCTATCGTTGACTGTTCCAAGAGTCTTGTCAACGGACAGTGCGGCGGTGCAAAGGACGGTAAATGTGAGGTAGACGGAAACAAAGACTGCGCATGGGAAAAAATTTACAGAAGACTTGAAAAACAGGGTCGTCTTGAGGAATTTTTAAACCAGCCGGTGCAGCTTCGTGATTATTCCAAAACCAATTTCAAGGTGATCAATGATTATGTAAAAGCTGTCCGCGAAGAACGATTCGCAGGCTACTATGGCGGTGTTCATCCATCAGAGCGTAAAGAATTCAGTGAGCATCTTTCTCTAAGAGATTTCCGGAGCCGAAGACAGTTGTTATTTCCATGTCACAGCATCTTGGCGCTCCTGCAAATCCGATTGTGCAGGTGGGCGATACCGTTAAGGTAGGTCAGAAGATCGGTGAAGCATCAGCCTTTATCAGTGCGCCTGTACATT
>ENA-OQHL01001200-OQHL01001200.1-human-gut-metagenome-genome-assembly--contig:-NODE-1200-length-14004-cov-3.971968_pt1 | contig 14004 bp, 9 predicted proteins | sample MGYA00242565_ERZ504723 | MGnify/ENA primary metagenome ERZ504723 (study PRJEB26092, sample SAMD00036211) | human gut metagenome | host: Homo sapiens | study: EMG produced TPA metagenomics assembly of... | reverse complement strand
TGCTGTCGCTGTGCTTCAGGGTGCAGATTTGAAACACATTCGGGTTATCCCACGCCTCCGCAGGCAGAGTGGGAGAAGATGAACCGGGGTCGGCTTCTTCAAAGGACAGCAGACGTTCCTTATTTTTCAGGATCAGGTCATAGGCAGAAATGTCATCCGACATATCTGAGCCACGCTTGACCGAACTGTTGACGCTGTGACCTTTCTTGTCGATGCTAAAATAGCCCTTGTGGACATCATGCACATCGGTTGAATCCAGATAGGCTGTATAAGCAGGGTCGAACAGGGTGCGATGCTCATTCAGAACCGAAAGATACTCCTGTTCAAAAATCTTGCCGTACTCGCCCAGCAGCTCGTTTCCGTCTTCATCGTACTGGCGGTATTTTGCCACTTCGTCGATGAAGAACAGCGAAAGTGTCTTGATGCCCAGTTTGAAAAGTTCCTGCTCTTTTTCAAAGTGCGAAAGGATTGTTTCATGAATCTGTACCCGGCGCATATCGTTTTCGGAAACGTCGCCGGTAACATCACCTTTGCGGATGGTGTCTCCGTTCGTAAAGGTCACAACGCCCGTGATCGGGTCGATTTCCGACACTACGAAGCCCTTGTACTGCTCCATTTCCCCGGATTTATAATAGAGATTATCGCCCACATCCAGCATATGGAACTCTCGCTTCGTGCCGTTCTGGTAGCTGACCTCCATCTCCACTTTTGCCCGTGGCGGATTCTTCGGGGAGATGATGATGCTTTCCAGATACAGATACTTGTCCGTACCACGCAGATTTTTGACCTCAAAGCCTTTGACTTCGATTTTCTTGACCAGTCGCTTATTGTAAGCGTCCAGCGCATCCAGAACGTAAATCAGATTATGCTGCTTGGCGTGGGTAGCAGAGTAATTCAGTGTGAAAAGTGGATTGAACTTTTTCAGGGCTTTCTGAGTGGCAGAGTCCTCTTTGCCCATCTTCTGCGGTTCGTCCAGAATCAGGATCGGGCGGTTGGCGGCAATCACATCAATCGGGCGGCGGGAACCGAACTCGTCCCGCTTGGTGTAGATAATACGCGCCGCAGCATCTCCCTTGCGGCCTTCCACGTTCTTGTCCTCGTTCATGGAGGCGGCAAACGCCTGCGTGTTGATGATCATGACATTGATGCCGGAATTGCTGGAAAAGGAATCCAACTGATTCAGATTGCTTGCTGTTGTAGATAAAGAACCGTGCTTTTTTGCCGTAGCACTCCATAAAGTGATCGGCAGTGATCTCAAAGGACTTCTTTACGCCTTCACGGATGGCGATACTCGGCACAACAACGATAAATTTGCTCCAACCATACCGCTTGTTCAGCTCGAACATGGTCTTGATGTAAACATAGGTCTTGCCTGTGCCGGTTTCCATCTCAATATCCAGAGAACACCTGCCCAGCGGTGCCACCAACTTGTCCGACTGATGGATGTTTGCTTCTGCCTGCAATGTGCGGATATTCTGAAGCAGCTCCTGGTCGGTCAGTTGGAGTGCTTCGTTCTTAAAGCCGGAATCGTTGATTAAATCCTGCAATTCCACCTGTGTTGCATCGTCCCCACTGGAAACAAGGCTCAACTGCTGCGGCTGTGCAGACAGGTTTCCCATATCCCGCAGGTACGACACGCCTGCATTGTAGGGCTGACCCTGAAAGACCCGTGCCACCGCATCCACAGCATCGGTCTGGTACTGCTGAATCTTAAAACTAAACTTCATCTTTGTGGTTTACCTCCTGCTCCAGCATCAGGAACCGGTCAAAATCGCTCTCATACAGGCGATCCTGAATGACACGATACTTTTCGTATTCGGTTTCTGCGTGGAGTTTGGCCTGTTCTGCGCTGATTTTACCGGGGCCTGTCAGCAGTTCATTGCCGTTGAACTCCAGAAAACCGTCCAGCCGCTTTGCCCAGTCCTCCATGCTCATGGGGATCTTGCGCTCGGCCTGCAGCTCGGCATAATCCAGATAGAGCGACACGATGCGTTCCAGATAATTCATTTCCTCTTTGCTCAGGTAGTTCTTGGCCACCGTCACATCTGCTTTCAGGATTTTCCCATCCGGCGCATTTTCCCATGTGGTAAGCCCCATGTGCTCCTTGTTGGCATCGGCACGCTCCACAATCAGTTCTGCCGCCGTGTGGCGATGCACAGCATAGTGCATCTTATTCTGAACCGTCTGGAAGAACAGGCGGGTCGTCTTGGCGTCCTTGTCGTAATCAAACGCTGTTGCGTATAAATCCGTCACTTTCTGATAGAACTTGCGCTCCGACAGGCGAATTTCCCGAATCTGCTGCAACTGCCGCTCGAAATATTCATCCGTAAACATGTGACCTTTTTTCAGGCGGTCAACATCCATTGTCCAGCCCTGAATCGTATGGTCTTTCACGATCTGACCCGCCCATTTGCGGAACTGCACAGCACGCTGATTATTCACCTTAAAGCCGACTGCAATAATCATTTGAAGATTGTAATGATCCTGCTTGCGGCTGATCTGCCGGTCACCTTCGGTTTGAACTGTCAAGTATTTCTTGACAGTTGCCTCCGGAGCGAGTTCCCCATCCGCATAAATGCGTTTGATGTGCTGTGAGATCGTCTGTTTGGACACATCATATAAGGTTGCCATCATCTTTTGCGTCAGCCAGATGTTTTCATCCTCATAGCGCATTTCATAGCTGGTATCACTGTCTCCGGTAGAAGCCACGAAGGTCAAATATTCTGCCGCAGAGCTGTGAATTGCCTGTTCTTTATTCTTTTTTTCGGGCATTGTAGTCTGCCTTTCTTATCGTATTTTGATGCTCGACTGTTTAACGATATCCGGAGACATATTTTTAGATTTCAAGAGTTCCTGAAGTCCAATCTTGGTAAGTTCAGATGTAACAAACGGGCTGATCGTAATTTCTTCTATAACATCCGCAACGGGGAATTTTTTCAGTTCAAGCTGTGGGCGAATTGTATTTCCGACCAGCGTAAACTCTTTGGTGGCTTTTTCGCCCAAGTACTGATCTTCAAATGGAATGCCAAAGCGATATTCATGCTCAAAAGAAAAGTCCGGAGATTTAATGCTCAAGCAATATTGCAGGACATCATCATAAATCATTGGTTCGTTATGGTGTTCCAGCCAACTCTTTACAACTGCATCCATACTTTGCCCGGCATTATAGTTGACAGAGCCCTTTATTAAATTTGTAAAACCGTTTTTTAAATTATCACCACGGAGTGAATATAAAAACTCGTTCAATTTTTGACTATTAAATTTTATAGAGCAACCATCTTTGGCATACATCCGCCACATAGCAAGGTCATCGTAGTTTTGTGACAGGGAAAGAATATAGTAATTCAGGTCGCACATATTCCATTGCAGATACGGCAGATCTTCGCCAATCCCTTTGAGCCGTTCAACTTTTCCTTGCTCAATGTTTTCGATTGCAGTCAAAAGCTTTTGCACAAACTCATTTTCAGCCATGGGTTGAAGGAGTGCTTTCAACCAGTGTGTCGCATAAGAAAGCTCCTGCGTATCATTCAAAAATCGATAGTCTGTCAAACGAATTGTTTCATTCTGCAAAATAGCGAAAAGTGACGCCAGTGATGTATAGTGATAAAGGTCAATGTCCTCGTATTGAATTTTTGCTGTCATCTCACAACACCTTCCTTACCGTTTCCGGGCTATACGTTTCAAAAATCTGGTCAAAGTTTGTTGCAACGCTGTCGTTTGCCATGGAGCTGTCACGGAACACAGCATAGTAGGGCTTCATCTGGGCAATAGCTTTGACGGTCTCCTCCGTCACATCATGGTCAAAGCAGGCCAGTAAGAAGCCCTCTGCCACGTTGAACACCTTTTTGCCCGCAATCTCTTTCACCTCAATGGGACTGGACAGCAGCACACCCAAATCCAGCATGACCTGAAACAGCAGATCTTCCGGGGTGCGGTCAGATTTAACGTTGTCCACCAGAGAGAACAGATCCTGCTGCTGGGTCTCCTCCGGCGTGTAGTAAACCGGCTTCATGTTGCTTTCATCTAGACGCAGGCAGCGGAAACCAATATCCAAATCAGCCGGAGCGGTTAGCCCAGCATCTTCCTTAATTTTTCGACCCGCACGGCGGATACGCTCTTTGCCAATTTCGCAGATGTTCTTGTAGCCTGCCTTGTAGGCTTCGCTCTTTTCATCTGTTTTTTCGGGCAGCTGCACCATGATGAACTTGCGGTGTCCGTCATCTTCGGCGTTCAACTGCATTACAGCATGGGCAGTAGTAGAAGAACCAGAGAAAAAATCAAGGACATAATCATTTCCAGAGGTCAACATAGTTAACATCTGCTTCAACAATCTAACAGGCTTTTTCCCATTAGGAAATGGAACATCACCCTCTTTTGTAAGATTTTTTGTCTCACCAACAAAATCCCATAGTGTACCTTGCAAATCCTTTTTATATAGAATACCGTTGATTTCCTCAGCGACATCTTTCAGCCAAGCAAAAGACGGAAGTTTTCTCCTTTGTAAAACTGCTCATAAGTGTTTCCTTTATTTCTGCCAGTTTTCGGAACATATTCTATTGAATACAAATCGCTTTCAATGCCGATTTGTCTTACTTTTTCCATAACTCTCGGACGAATTGAACTCTGCGGCATTGCTGTTTGATAAATGCAATATGCGTATCTATCATATACTTCCTTTTCTGTTAAGTTTTCTTCTTTCATAATTTGCCCAACAGATTTTATTATAAATCCGATACGCTTATAAATCTTGATTTCTAATCCGTCACCATCAAAAGTCGACCCAACATAAATTTTCTCTCCGGGATTTACAAGTGCCGTTGTGTATTTCCAGCTTATGCCTGCATTTCGATATTCTTCTACCATTTTGGAGATTGGCGTATATTGATATACATTTTTGAATGGAACTAATTCTCGATAATTTTTTGCGTAAACAAGAATATATTCCATGTTTTTCTTTAATCTTTTGTCTTCACCACCACCAGATGCTCCAGCGATATTTTTTAATTTCAAGCATATTGTATTGATGTAATTGTCTGTACCAAAAATCTCATCACATAATTTTTTGAGATTTTCTACTTCACCATCGTCAATAGAAATAAATATAACACCATCATTAGTTAGATAACTTTTTGCCAATTTAAGCCGAGGATAAATCATATTGAGCCAATCCGTATGGAAGCGGCCGTTGCTTTCGGTGTTTGTCACCATGCGGTTGCCTTCTTCATCGTACTGGCCGCTGTTTCCCATGTAATCCTCGGTGCTCTGTGCAAAATCATCCTCATAGACAAAGTCATTGCCTGTATTATAGGGAGGGTCAATGTAGATCATCTTGACCTTACCCAGATAGGTTTCCTGCAAGAGCTTCAGCACTTCCAGATTATCGCCCTCGATATAGAGGTTTTCGCTGTCAAAACCGCCGGGTGTACCGTCCTTACCAACACTATCAGTCACCACCGGGCGCAGGGTTGCCGTGATGGGCGCATTGGCCGCCAACATCGCCTTTTTCTTATCCGGCCAAGTAAACTGATAGCGTTCCTCCCTGCCCTCTACAATGGAGTCGGAAAGCTCCTGCCGCAGAACGTCAAAATCAATGGCGTGTTCTACTTTGCCGTTGCGTTTCACCTCGGTAATTGCATTGGGGAATAGCTTGCCAATCAGCTCAATGTTACGCTGTACTCCGTCAAGGCTGTGCATTTTTAGAGTTTCCATTTTATTTTCCTGCCACTTTCTCTTTTAGTTCATCAATAGATTTTTGACGTTCAATATTGTCCAATAGCAAAAGCGCAAGCAACATCATTTGGTATAGTTCATCATACCAGTCTTCCAGATGCTGATTGTCTATCTCAGCAACATATTTCTTATATTTTGAAGGCTCATTTATATTTTGATTATTATGTCGAATATTCATGTTATTTAACATGAAAAAGATGTTCGATGTCAGGTCTTTATCTAACTCTTGCAGTTCTTTTCTTCTCGGTTCAAGTTCGCTTGCTAGTTTAAGCAAAATTGACTTTTTTGCATTTATGTTGCCCTTTAGCAATCTGTGATTATATCGAATAATATCGAGTGCAAGTGTCTCTGGAACAATCTCGGCAGTAGCCGTCACCTCTGGTTTATCTTCAATAACCAAGACACACTCATCATCTTCTGGAATATAAGCAGTATAGTTATACTGTCTCAAAATGTCATCCATCACATCTTGCAAATGAAAAAAGTTCCCACTCCATAACAAGCCATTCGTTCCTTTTTCTAAGTCGCCAAATGCAAGATTCCAAAAATTATAAATAATCTCAATCAATGTAAAGATATCTTCTGCATTGATTGTCGCTGACCGTTTCAAATTATTGTAATTTACGGTTCTAAGGAAATCGTCGACATCCAAACAGTGATTTCTATATTTCCACGTTTCAAAGCAGTAATCTTCGACATAATCTTTCAACGTATATGGTATGCCACGATTAACTCTGAGAATTTCTTCTTTAAGAAACATTGAATCCAATCGCAGTACATCATTTGCCAGATTGGTATTGTCTTTTACGATATCAAAAATGCTTTTTCTCACAATTAGGTCTCCTGCTTCTTGATTTTTTTAAGTTCTTGTACCAGTTCAAATTTCTTCTTCGGTTGCTTTTCCTTACGGATTTTAGCTTCCAGTGCCGCAATCTGTTTTTCCATCTGTTCTCGTTGCTTCTGCTGCTCTACGCTGTCTTTCAGCGATGTGCTTTCTCCTGTGCCAAGCACATCACCTGCGATCTGACGGACAAAGTTTTCGTATACAGCATCCAGCGTAAGCCCTTCCAGATGCACCGGCAGGTCGTCCTCGTCCAGCCAATCCGTAGAATAATAGCGGTCTACCTTAAAGGCCGTCTTGCCCGCCGCAGCCTCCTTGTAGCCGATGACAGCACGATACTTGCCCTCGTATTCCAGCAAAAAGAGGATGTGATACGGAATTTCCCGGTCGATTTGGCGCAGGACACTCTCATCCAGCTTCGGGGCAGACAGCCGTACCTCGAACACCTCGATCTCCGTCACCTGCTCGCCAGCAGCCAGATTCAGGGTGGTAGTCGCAATCTTATTGCGCCAGTAGATGATCTTGATCTGCTCGACAAAGGCTTTCTTCATAGCCGGGGTAACGGCAATGTTCTCATAGAACTTCTGCTTAGGGATGCGTTTATTAAACTCGGTAGATACAGGCAAGCCCAGCACGTTTTTTCACCTCTGTGCGTTCATTTTACAACAAGAAAGCAAATCAACTCAAAATCATCCAGCCCAGACACCTGACTGAGTAATGCTGTTGTTCCGCCCACAGAGAACAGGCTGTCGATATCGCTTTCTTCCTTAATATCAATGATTGAATCAATGGCTTCGCTCAGCAATTCGGACATTTCTGCCATGTCCTTTCCATCGTCTGTTTCCTGATTGAAGCGTTCGTATACCTCTTTGATCGGCTCAGTCTTTCCACGGCACAGCAGCCGGATATCGTCCAACATCTTTTTGGGGTTCAGGTAGTCGCAGATGATCTGCCCATCCATGCCGATGTAAACCATGTAGAACGGATGGATGCGGTTCCGATTGTCCACATTGACGCTGTTATTGATGTTTTTCAGCACGAAGATCACTCCCTCCGGCAGTTCATCCGTAGCCGGAACCACCGCATGAAGTCCACGGGGCTTCTTGTCCAGATCACCATTGTGTTTGATGTAATCCAGCAGGTCGAGCCGGAACTCGTTCAGGCCCAGATCCATAATGGAGATGCCGTCCGACATATCCTCAATGTCAACGACCTCTTCCTGCAAGCGTTTCAGCTGTGCCTTGCGGTACTCCAAATCGCCCTTTTCTTCGGGGTTAATAAGGTCATCATCGCCGGTGGAGGTCATAACGGTGATTTTCATGCGGGTCTCCACACGGGATTTCAGGTTGATGTAATCGTCCAGCGTCAGATCAGGCCAGAAATTCACAAGCTGGATGTACTGGTTTCTGCTGCCGATACGGTCGATTCGTCCAAAACGCTGGATAATGCGTACCGGGTTCCAGTGAATGTCATAGTTGATCAGATAATCGCAGTCCTGCAAGTTCTGACCTTCAGAAATGCAGTCTGTCGCAATCAGCACATCAATTTCCGTGGCACTACCGGGCATCAGAACATCCCGGTCTTTGGAAATGGGAGAGAAGCAGGTCAGCACGTTGTTGAGTGTTGCCTTGAAGCCTTTGATCGTGGTACGTCCGTCAATCGAGCCGGTAATTACAGCGGTATTCAGCCCATATTTCTGCTTTACAAACGCACTCACATTGTCAAAGAGGTACTCTGCCGTATCCGAAAATGCAGAGAAAATCAGCACTTTTCTGTTGCCGACATTGATCGGGTGCTCAATTTTTTCGGACAGCAGCTGGAACAGTTCTTGCAGCTTTGTGTCATGCTGCGGCGTGATATCTGCCACCATAAAGGTCAACAGCTCCAGAATTTCTGCATCTTTCCGAAGCTCCGTACGCCAGCTCTTCCAGTCCATATCTGCAAGGTCGATTTTGACTTTTTTGCCGACGGTGAAAAAGTCAGTGTTTTCATCGTCCATGTCAAAATCGTCTCCGGCCATGTCGTATATATCCAGATCAGCGTGGCCGGAGCGTTCAAACTGGTCAATGGACTGAATCGTACCATCAATCAGTTTCTTGATGCGCATCAGGGTCAGCTGGAACGAATGTACAGAGCTTTCCAGCCGTTTCAGCAGGTTGATACTCATCAACCGACAAATACCCTGCTCACGGCCTCTCTGGGTCAAATTCTCTCCCTTATTGTGCGTCAGCTCCTGATATTTCTGGATCTTACTTGCGAAGATGTAGTTGGAGGGCATATAGACGCACAAGCTCAGCTGAATCAGCTGCTCATAAATTTCGTTGTAGTTGATGGCATTATTCAGGTCCGTCAGGCATGGACGGACGGAAATCGGCTTCAACCGCTCCGGGAACTTTCCGATAGCGTTGGTGTTGTAGTACTTCTCGATATGCTTCCGAGAACGTGCGATGGTAACACTGTCCAGCAGCTCGAAGAAGTCGAAATCCAACGTCCGCAGCAGCGCATCCGTGGTTCTCTCTTCTGGTTTCAGCTTGCTCCATGCGTTAAAGGCTTTCTGCGCCTGCTTGAAGATGTCCTCAATGCTCTTTGAGGTGTTCAGCTTTTCATCCAGATACTCGGAGCTTCCCTCATAGGCAAGGGCCAGCTGATTTTTCAAGTCAACAAAGCGGTTGTTGACAGGCGTTGCCGAAAGCATCAGCACCTTGGTCTTGACTCCGGCACGGATTACCTTATCCATCAGCCGCTGGTAACGATTGTCCTGCGTCTTGCTATGAGTTCCGATTCCATTACGGAAATTGTGCGATTCATCAATGACGACCAGATCATAGTTGCCCCAGTTCAGGCGATCCAGGTCGAGGCCATTCGACTTTCCGCCGCTTCTGGACAGGTCTGTATGGAACAGAACATCATAATTCAGCCGATCCGATGCAATCGGGTTGTTCACATAGTTGTCCTTATAGGTATTCCAGTTTTCCGCCAGCTTTTTGGGACACAGCACCAGAACCGACTTGTTTCGATTCTCATAATACTTTACGACTGCCAGTGCGGTAAAGGTCTTGCCAAGGCCAACACTGTCCGCAAGGATGCAGCCGTTGTACTTTTCCAGCTTATTGATGATAGCAAGCACCGCATCCTTCTGGAAGTCGTACAGCAGACTCCAGATTTTGCTCTGCTTGAATCCGGTTGCCTCATTCGGCAGCTCGTCTTCTGAGATGTCGTCCAAAAACTCGCCGAACACATGATACAGCGTCATAAAGTAGATGAACTCCGGGGAATTTTCAGCATAAGCCGTGCTGATATTCTCCAGTACTACATCTGTGACATCCTGCATTTTGTCCCGGTCGTTCCACAGGGTATCGAACAACTTCATGTACTGCTGTGCGAACGGAGCCTCCATGCAGTTGACCATGTTGTAGCTGTTATTTCCGCGCTCACAGCCAATATCAACTGTCGTAAATCCGCCAATCGGCATATAGGCGATCTGTGCTGCGCCGGAATCCACAGTCATAAAGCCAGCCATATTTTCACCGGTGGTGTTCGATTTGAACGTAGCCTTCCTTCTGATCCAGTCTGCACACTCCTTTGCGATGGCTCTCTGGGTCATCTCATTGCGCAGTTTGATTTCAAACTCTGTACCGTAAAGGCTTGTTTCACGGGAAATGCGGGGAATGTAGAACTCCCGCTTCTGCTTTTCAGCCTTTTCTTTCACAAAAGTGGGCGATGTAAAGATAAATTTGAACTCGTCCACGGTTTCAAGCTGCTTTTTCAGCTCTTTGTACGCATACATTGAGAAGCAGGCTGCCGCAATAGATACTTTGCTGCCCTTTTTGATTTCTACCCGTAAATCATCTCGAACGGTATTGGTGATGTTATCCAGAATTTTCATATCATCCACCGGTTTTATGCTTATCCGCATTCTTTTATAGCCTTGACTATGAAGGCGCTCTTACAAAACTCTATTTCTATTATACCACCCGCTTTTTCCCCTGTAAACGAAAAAGCTGACGGTGTGTAGCGTGCAGCATCCATCAGCTTTTCGTGACACAAAAAATCGGCACCCGCTTTTCAGCGAGTGCCGATTTTGTTACCCTATAATGCGCTTTGATTTTTGGCGTAAGTGGCGTAAGTTTGGCGTAAATCCGCTTTTGCGTGCTCCAAAAATCAAGGATTCATGCGGTTTTTTGGCAGTTATTAGTACATGCCGCCCATACCGCCCATGTCACCGCCTGCAGCAGCGGGTGCAGCAGGGGGTTCCGGCAGATCAGCGACCAAGCTTTCGGTGGTCAGCACCATCTCAGCGACGGAGGCTGCGTTCTCCAGAGCGGAACGGGTGACCTTGGTGGGGTCAACGATGCCAGCAGCGATCATATCGTCCACAAAGACCTCGTTCTGAGCATCAAAGCCGTAGTTGGGCTTGTTAGCAGAGATGATCTTGTCGATGATGACACTGCCTTCCAGACCGGCATTCTTAGCGATCTGGCGCAGAGGAGCTTCCAGAGCCTTCAGAACGATCTTGGCACCGGTGCGCTCGTCGCCTTCCAGCGTGTCGCACAGCTCGCGCACAGCGGGGATCGCATTGATAGGAGCAGTGCCGCCGCCAGCAACAACACCTTCCTGAACAGCAGCCTTGGTTGCGTTCAGAGCATCCTCGATGCGCAGCTTCTTGTCCTTCATCTCAACTTCGGTAGCAGCGCCGACCTTGATGACGGCCACGCCGCCAGCCAGCTTTGCCAGACGCTCCTGCAGCTTTTCACGGTCGAAATCGCTGGTAGCGGCCTCGATCTGGCTGCGGATCTGAGCGATGCGGGCTGCGATGGCATCCTTATCGCCTGCACCGCCAACGATGGTGGTGTTCTCCTTGGAGACCTTCACCTGACGGGCATGGCCCAGCATCTGGACGGTAGCATCCTTCAGCTCATAGCCCAGATCGGAGGAGACCACGGTGCCGCCGGTCAGGGTTGCGATATCCTGCAGCATTTCCTTGCGGCGGTCGCCAAAGCCGGGAGCCTTGACAGCGCAGACGTTCAGGGTGCCGCGCAGGCGATTGACGATCAGAGTGGACAGAGCCTCGCCCTCGATGTCCTCAGCCACGATCAGCAGTTTCAGACCGTTCTGCATCACCTGCTCCAGCAGAGGGACCAGATCCTGAATCACGCTGATCTTCTTATCGGTGATCAGGATAGCGGCGTTGTCCAGATCAGCCACCATCTTGTCGGTATCGGTGACCATATACGGGGTGAGGTAGCCGCGGTCGAACTGCATGCCTTCCACGATCTCGTTGTAGGTCTCAGCGGTGGTCTTGTTCTCCTCAATGGTGATAACACCATCGGAGGTGACCTTCTCCATAGCCTCGGCGATCAGACGGCCGATCTCGGGGTCGCCTGCAGAAATAGTGCCGACGCGGGCGATATCGTTGCTGTCCTTCACCTTCTGGCTGTGAGCCTTGATGGTCTCAACAGCCTTGGCAACAGCCTTGCTCATGCCGCGGCGGATATCCATGGGGTTTGCACCGGCGGTGACATTCTTCATGCCCTCGGTGACCATGGCCTGTGCCAGAACGGTTGCGGTGGTGGTGCCGTCGCCTGCTGCGTCGTTGGTCTTGGTAGCGACTTCACGCACCAGCTGTGCGCCCATGTTCTCGAACTCGTCCTCAGCTCGATCTCCTTGGCAATGGTCACGCCATCGTTGGTGATGACCGGTGCACCGAACTTTTTGCTCAGCACCACATTGCGGCCCTTGGGGCCGAGGGTGATCTTAACAGTATCTGCCAGAGTGTCGATACCGGCACACAGTGCCTTGCGGGCATCCTCGCCCTGCTTGATCTGCTTAGCCATAATCAAATCGCTCCTTTAAAGCTCAATTTTCAAATATCAGAGGGGAAACTGCTCAGTCCTCAACGACTGCCAGGATATCGCCCTGACGGACGATGGTGCACTCTTCGCCGTCCACCTTGACCTCGGTGCCGGAGTACTTGCTGGTGAGCACCTTGTCGCCCACCTTGACAGTCATCTTGACTTCCTTGCCGTCCACGACACCGCCGGGGCCGACAGCGATGACCTCAGCCACCTGGGGCTTTTCCTTAGCACTGCCGGTCAGGATCAGACCGCCCTTGGTGGTCTCCTCAACCTCAACAGCCTTAATGACAACACGGTCTGCAAGAGGAATGATCTTCATAGTTCTTGCCCTCCTATAGTAAAAATATAATTTAAAACTTTGATGTGTCCAAAGGGCCTCATGTCGGCCCTTTGGCTCTTTAGCACTCCATTTCTCTGAGTGCTAAGTGTATTGTACTCATCTTGACCCAAAAAATCAAGACCTTTTTTGCTTCTTTTTGTTAAGAATTTATGACAGATGAAAAAATCAGCCGTACAGCGAAAAAGAGACAGCTTTCTTCTTGGACAAAAAAGCTGTCTCTTCTTCTGGTTTTTCATGTTCGGTCTGCACTCTGTGCCGTCCTCTGCGCTGCAAAGCGCTCAAAAGCAGGCTTTGGCAGAAGGATGCGCCCTGCCAGCGGCTGTACCTGTACAGTGATCTGCTCCTTGGGTGCGCATTCACCGTCTGCCGTGGCAACGATCGGCCCGCGGCCATCCGCAGCGCGCAGGCTCACCTGCTTTGCGCGGCGGTAAATGAAGTACGGCTCTGCAGCCCTGACGAGCTGACCGTTCTGGAAGTGCTTGCCGCTCTTGTACATTCCCAGCAGCTTTGCAATGGTCACGCGGCTCACCTTGCGGATGATATATACATCCAGCCAGCCGTCGTCGGGCTGTGCTTCCGGCGCTGCACAGAAACCGCCGCCATAGGTGCGGCCATTGCAGATGGCACACATCAGGCAGTCCACATCCAGCGTTTCACCATCGATGGTATACTCCACCCTGCGGCCGATGTGCCCGCACAGCTGTTCCACAATGGAAAGCACATAAGCCATCTCGCCGCCGCACAGCGGGATGCGCCGGAACTTCGGGATGCCGTAGGCAACCTGCGCATCCAGACCGGCAGCGCAGATGGTGGCCGAAAGGCCAAGGCTGGTCTGCATCAGATCGATGCTCACCGGCCCACCGGCCAGCTGGGCATCCAGATCCAGAAACTCTTCCTTTGTACCAAAGGTGCGCAGAAAATCGTTGCCGCTGCCAAAGGGCAGACAGCCCACGGCTGCATTTGCATAGCCATAGATCCCGGTGAGCGCTTCGTTGAAGGTGCCGTCGCCGCCGGCAGTGAAGACCCGCAGTTCTTCCCCGCTCTGCCGGGCCTGCTGCGCAGCGGCATTGGCCAGCTCCCGGGCATGACCGGCGTGATTTGTGACCTGAATGGTATACTCTTCCGGCGCAAGCCCTGCACGCACGGCGGCAACATTGATCTGCTGCGGCAGCGTACGGGTGCAATCGGCCTTACCGGCAGTTGGGTTCAAAAGAAACAATGTGCGCATGGACTTCCTC
>ENA-OQHL01001193-OQHL01001193.1-human-gut-metagenome-genome-assembly--contig:-NODE-1193-length-14084-cov-16.410833_pt1 | contig 14084 bp, 7 predicted proteins | sample MGYA00242565_ERZ504723 | MGnify/ENA primary metagenome ERZ504723 (study PRJEB26092, sample SAMD00036211) | human gut metagenome | host: Homo sapiens | study: EMG produced TPA metagenomics assembly of... | reverse complement strand
ATACTTTTCTGGGAAAAGGATATGTAGATGCAGTTGCTGCACATGAGGAATCCATTGTCCAGTACATGAAGGATTATGATGCAAGCTTCCGTATCCTGGAAGATCCGCTGATGGTGGTCGGGATAGGTGTTGCTTTTGCAAAAGAGGATGACAGAGGAATCTGTGAGCAGATGGATCAGACGCTGGAAGAAATGCGTCAGGATGGCACATCCCTGAAAATTCATTAAAAATTTATCTGGATGATCCCCAGAAGTATCTGGAGGTGGATGATCTTGGATATTAGGAGAAGAATAAAGTAAGCGATTCTGGATATTCGGCATTCTGCTTGGAATCTGTGTGACTGCAACTTCCCTGTATTACTTTTTTCAGGCAGAGAAAAAACGAAGCAGAGAACAGGATGGTGAAAACTGTAAACTATGTCAAAGTGCAGTGTTCCACCTATACCCATTATAATGAAGCTTCGGAATCTAAAAGTCTCCTCCGCGCCATTGAAAGTGCCAGACAGATGAGTACGAATATCGACATGGAAACAGAAAACGGCGGCCGGCTAAGCCAGGAGTTTCTGAAAGAAAATCTGCAGACCCTCTGGGTGGATGGTATCCTTGTGCTGGATGCAGAGGGAAAGACAGTCTGCAAATACAGCATGGATGAGGCTCTGACCAATGAGATCACAGATTATCTGCAAAAAGACATTATCATGGATTTTACCGGATATGAAGAAAGATCTTATTCGGAACGGATTTCCAGAGAAGACGGATCGCGAATCGATATTGCAGCCTGTGCCAGAAAAGATGGGACGGGTATGGTTGCAATCTATTATTATACATCTCCGGAATTTGTCAGAAATTATACCCTGACAATACAGAACCTTTTAAATGGCTATAGCACTCAGAAAGATGGAACGATTATTGTTGCAGACAAGGGAACCATCGTTGCCAGCAACGATGAAAGCCTGCTGGGACAGGATACTGCCGGCAACCAGGTTGTCCAGGCAATGAAAGAGCATACAGACAGTCAGCATATTTTTCATTTAAAAAATGAAGGAACCGGAGGTTACGGAATCATGCTGAAGCAGCGGGATTATTATATTTATGCCTATCTTCCGGATACGGAAGTATTCCATAACCTGCCACTAAGTGTAACAGCTGTCGTTTTTCTTTATTTACTCATATTCGGTATATTCTGCTTCTGGGGTTACAGAGCGGATCTGGCACACCGGAAACAGGAACAGGAAAAAGATGAAAAATATAAAACAGAGCTTCTAAGAGCAGCAAAAAAAGCAGAAGCAGCCAATGAGGCAAAAACCGAGTTTCTGCAGAGGATGAGCCATGATATCCGGACACCGATCAATGGAATCTGCGGCATGATCAATGTGGCAGACCATTATGCAGATAATATGGAGAAACAGACGGAATGCAGAGCAAAGATCAAAGAGGCATCCCATCTGCTGCTGGAACTGGTAAACGAAGTTCTGGACATGAGCAAGCTGGAGTCAGATGAAGTGGTTTTGGAAGAAATCCCATTTAATCTGAACAGTATTTCTGAGGAAATACTGGGTGTGATCGAACAGGTGGCTGCAGAGCAGAATATCCGGATCCTTTGGGAAGAGAAAGAAGTTACACACTGGAATCTTATTGGAAGTCCGGTGCATGTGAAACGGATTCTGATGAATATTTTGTCTAATGCGGTGAAATATAACAAAGAAAACGGATATGTCTATATCGGCTGTCGGGAAATCCCATCGAAACAGACAGCAATGACCACATTGGAATTTGTCTGCAGAGACACCGGAATTGGAATGACAGAGGCATTCCAGAAACGCATTTTTGAACCATTTGCACAGGAACATGCAGGAAGCCGCACAAAATTCGCCGGAACAGGACTGGGAATGCCAATTACAAAAAAACTGGTGGAGAAAATGGGCGGAACCATTTCCTTTGAAAGTAAAGAAGGTACAGGGACTACATTTGTGATCCGGATTCCATTCCAGATTGATGCAGATATGAAGGACAGGACTGAAACGGAAGAAAAAACAGAAACTTCTATCCAGGGGCTCCATGTTCTTCTGACAGAGGATAATGAGCTGAATATGGAGATTGCAGAATTTGTGCTTCAGAATGAAGGCGCTGTGGTGACAAAAGCATGGAATGGACAGAAGGCTGTTGACATATTCAGAAAAAGCAGACCTGGAGAATTTGATGCTATTCTTATGGATATTATGATGCCTGTCATGAATGGATATGAAGCAGCAAAGATGATCCGCTCTCTGGACAGAGAGGATGCAAAAGTGATACCGATCATTGCCATGACAGCAAACGCGTTCACTGAGGACAAAATGAGAGCAAAGGAAGCAGGAATGGATGAACATATTGCCAAGCCTGTTGATGGAAAGTTATTAGTAAAAGCGATCAATGAGTTAGTAAAACATAATCAGGAGAAGTTATAATGAAAAAGAAAAAATGGAATAAGATACTTGCTGTGCTTTTGGCGATGGTGACAGCCGTATCACTTCTGTCTGGCTGCGGCGGGAAAAGTGCGGAAAAAGAAGATGCAGAAACCATCACAGTGTATTTATGGAGCACAAAGCTGTATGAAAAATATGCGCCATACATCCAGGAACAGCTTCCGGATATCAACGTTGAATTTGTAGTAGGCAATAATGATCTGGATTTCTATCGTTTTCTGAATGAAAACGGCGGATTGCCGGATATTATAACCTGCTGCAGGTTTTCCCTCCATGATGCAAGCCCCCTGAAGGACAGTCTGATGGATCTTTCCACAACCAATGCTGCAGGTGCTGTCTATGATACCTACCTTAACAATTTCAAAAATCAGGATGGCAGTGTAAACTGGCTTCCTGTGTGTGCAGATGCCCATGGCTTTGTAGTGAACAAAGATCTTTTTGAAAAGTATGATATTCCTCTTCCAACGGATTATGAAAGCTTCGTTTCTGCCTGTCAGGCATTTGATGAGGTGGGTATCCGTGGGTTTACTGCAGACTATTACTATGATTATACCTGTATGGAAACACTGCAGGGTCTGTCTGCATCAGAGCTGTCTTCTGTGGATGGACGTAAGTGGCGTACCATCTACAGTGACCCGGACAATACAAAGAGAGAAGGTCTGGACAGTACTGTCTGGCCGGAGGCTTTTGAACGTATGGAGCAGTTTATTCAGGATACAGGGCTGAGCCAGGATGATCTGGATATGAATTATGATGATGTGGTTGAGATGTACAAAAGTGGTAAACTTGCCATGTATTTCGGCAGTTCTGCCGGTGTAAAAATGTTCCAGGATCAGGGCATTAACACAACATTCCTGCCATTCTTTCAGCAGAACGGCGAAAAGTGGCTGATGACTACACCATATTTCCAGATAGCTTTAAACCGTGACCTGACAAAGGATGAAACACGTCGGCAGAAAGCAATGAAGGTACTGAACACAATGCTTTCAGAGGATGCGCAGAACCGGATCATTTATGATGGGCAGGATCTGTTAAGCTATAGCCAGGATGTGGATTTCCGGCTTACGGAATATCTGAAGGATGTGAAACCTGTGATCGAAGAAAACCATATGTATATCCGTATTGCGTCAAATGACTTTTTTTCCATTTCCAGGGATGTGGTGTCTAAGATGATCTCAGGAGAATATAATGCAGAGCAGGCTTATCAGTCATTTAATTCCCAGCTTCTTGAAGAAAAATCCACTTCTGAGGATATTGTGTTGGATTCAAAGAAAACTTATTCCAATCGTTTCCATACCAGCGGAGGCAATGAAGCCTATTCTGTTATGGCAAACACTTTGCGCGGTATTTATGGGACGGATGTGCTGATTGCAACAGGAAACAGCTTTACGGGAAATGTACTGAAGGCCGGTTATACAGAAAAAATGGCGGGCGACATGATTATGCCAAACGAACTTTCCGCTTACAGCAGTGAGATGAGCGGGGCTGAACTGAAGGAAACTGTCAGAAACGTCGTAGAAGGCTACCAGGGAGGCTTTATCCCCTTTAACCGTGGCTCTCTGCCTGTGTTCAGTGGTATTTCTGTAGAAATCAGGGAAACGGATAATGGTTATACATTGAGTAAAGTTTCAAAGAATGGAAAACAGATTCAGGACAAGGATACTTTTACTGTGACCTGCCTTGCAGCACCACAATATATGGAAGCTTATCCGGCAGAGGAAAATATTGTATTTGATGGAGGGGATACCTCTGTGGAAGATACCTGGACAACATATGTTTCAGATGGTAATGCCATTCTTGCAGAGCCTGAAGACTACATTACTCTGAGGTGAGAAGAATGGATGTTAAGAATCATAATACAAACAGAAAGAAACGGGTTGTGAGAAAACGATGGAATGCAGCAGTTCTTATTGCCCTATTTGTTGGAATCCTTTTGACTGTTTTCCAATATTTGGGGTTTGTATCGAAGACTGTTTATGAGGAAAGTGTTTCTCACCTGACAGAAATTTTTCATCAGTCTGATAATATGCTAAGTGAGCTGACAAATAAGAATCTGACTTATCTCCATATATGGGGGGAATATTTGCAGAACACTTCCGATGAAAGTGAAATTCGTGAGTATATAGAGAAAGCACAGGAAGATGCAGGCTTTTTAGATTTTTATTTCCTGTCAGCGGACGGGAACTATAAGATGGCAACAGGTGAAACCGGGTATCTGGGATTGCAGGAAAATATTGAAGATGAGATCCGGCAGGGAAATGATGTTATAACCAATGCAACGGTTCCCGGAAAATCCCAGCTCCTTGTTTTTGCTACTCCCAGGCCTCATGGAAGTTATCAGGGCTTTGAATATGATGCCATTGCCATTGCCTATGAAAACTCTGATATCGTAAATGTGCTGAATATTTCTGCTTTCAATGGAAATGCCCAGAGTTATGTGGTTCATCCGGATGGCCGTGTTGTTGTGGATCATTCTTCTGAGTCATGGGGAGAGGTGTATAATTTCTTTGGGATTCTGAGAGAACATTCCAATATGTCTGAAAAAGAGATCCTTAAACTCTCAGAAGAGTTTAAGGAAGGACATACAGATGCAATGCTGATAAATCTGGATGGAGAGGATTACTATCTGGTCTATGAGAAATCCAAACCTCAGGACTGGATCTTTCTGGGACTTGTCCAGGCTGATATCGTCAATGCAAGTATGAATGTTCTGCAGCGTAGCACTGTGCTGCTTGTAAGTGCAGTAGCGGTGTGTATTGCCGGCCTTTTTATTGGAATTATTCTCCGGAAAAACAGGGTAAACCTGAAGAGAAAGGATACGGAGATCCTGTACAGGGACGAATTGTTTCAAAAGCTGTCAATGAATGTAGATGACGTTTTCCTGATGCTGGATGCAAAAACATATCAGGCAGATTACGTCAGTCCCAATGTGGAAAAACTGCTGGGAATTACAGTAGAACAGATTCGTAAAGATATTTGTGTCCTTGGGAAACTGCATCCCGGGGACGTTGAAGATCCGGAGAAGAAGTATCTGGAAGAAATCCAGGTTCATGAGCAGCAGGAATGGGATCTTGAATATGTTCATCAGAAAACAGGAGAACACCGCTGGTTTCATAACGTTGCAATGGGCAGCGAGGTAAACGGAAAAAAGAAATATATCCTGGTTCTGTCAGATCGTACCTCTGATAGAAAAATGAATCAGGCCCTTTCTGAGGCGGTCCGCGCTGCGGAGACTGCAAACAAGGCAAAGAGCACCTTCCTTTCCAATATGTCTCACGATATCCGTACACCAATGAATGCGATCATTGGTTTTACCACACTGGCTGTAAGCAACATTGATGATAAAGAAAGGGTTCGGGATTATCTGGGTAAGATTCTTTCCTCCAGTAATCATCTGCTCTCACTGATCAATGATATCCTGGATATGAGCCGTATTGAGAGCGGGAAAATCCATCTGGAAGAGACGGAAGTCAGTCTGTCAGAGGTTCTTCATGATCTGAAAACCATTATCAGCGGACAGATCCATGCGAAACAGTTAGAGCTTTACATGGATGTCATGGATGTTACCAATGAGGATGTTTATTGCGACAAGACCAGGCTGAATCAGGTGCTGCTGAATCTTTTGTCCAATGCGATCAAGTTTACTCCTGCAGGCGGAACCGTTTCTGTTCGGCTGAGAGAGTATCCGGGTACACAGAGAGGCTGTGAACTGTACGAAATCCGGGTAAAGGATAACGGAATCGGCATGAGTCAGAAATTTGTACAGAAGATCTTTTCTCCTTTTGAGAGAGAGCGGACTTCCACTGTAAGCAGGACTCAGGGTACAGGACTGGGCATGGCTATCACCAAGAACATCGTGGATATGATGGGCGGAACCATTGAGGTTCAGACAGAACAGGGAAAAGGTACTGAATTTATTATCCGTCTGCCATTGCGGATTCAGCCTGAGAACCACCGTATAGAGAAAATCGCAGAGCTGGAAGGGCTGAAAGCATTGGTAGTAGACGATGATTTCAATACCTGTGACAGTGTGACTAAGATGCTTGTGAAGGTTGGAATGCGTTCGGAATGGACACTTTCCGGTAAGGAGGCTGTTCTCCGTGCACGGCAGTCTGTGGAAATGGGAGATGCATTCCACGCTTATATCATTGACTGGCGTCTGCCTGATATGAACGGCATTGAAGTTACCCGTCAGATCCGCAGTCTTGGTGATGATACGCCGATCATTATCCTGACTGCTTACGACTGGTCAGATATTGAAGTGGAAGCCAGGGCAGCAGGGGTGACTGCATTCTGCTCCAAGCCTATGTTTATGTCAGATATCAGAGAGACTCTGATGGCTGCAATCGGCCAGAAGCAGGCTGAGGCAGATGATAATATCCTTCCGGCAGCAGATTCAGATTTCAGAGACAGGCGCATACTGCTTGTGGAAGATAATGAACTGAACAGAGAAATTGCAGTAGCACTCCTTAGTGAATATGGTTTTCAGGTTGATACAGCGGAAGATGGAGCAGAGGCTGTGGAGAAGGTTAAGAATTCAAGACCAGGTGATTATGATCTGGTGCTTATGGATGTGCAGATGCCTGTAATGAACGGATATGAGGCTACTGAGCAGATCCGTTCACTGGATGATCCGGCACTGGCGGGAATTACGATCCTTGCCATGACTGCCAATGCTTTTGATGAAGACAGAAAGAAAGCACTGGCATGTGGTATGGATGGATTTCTATCCAAACCAATTGTTATAGAGGAACTGATCAGTACATTACAAAACAGTCTGGGGTAAGTTTTCTGTTTGAACTGTGATAATGGGATATGAAAAGTGGTTTGATGAAAGCAAGGAGGAGCAACGAATGATTTGTGGAATGACGTATTTTCAGATATGTCTGTATTTTCTTATTTATTCTTTTGGCGGCTGGGTTGTTGAAGTTATTTTTCATGCAGTAGCGTTGGGAAAAGTTATAAACAGAGGTTTCCTGAATGGACCGGTCTGCCCGGTATATGGATTTGGGGTGCTTTCTGTTTTTGCTCTGCTCAATACAATTCAGGGCAGCGGGCGTCAGATGAGTGATGGAATGATTTTTGTGTTTGGAATTGTTCTGGCAACTGCGGTGGAGCTGGTTGCAGGCTGGCTGCTGGATGTGTGTTTCCACGCAAGATGGTGGGATTATTCAGATAAACCCTTTAATTTTCACGGCTACATTTGCCTGGAGTTTTCTCTGATCTGGGGACTGGCTATCGTTATGGTAGTAAAAGTTTTCCAGAAGTATGTAGAGGCACATGCGTTACATACACCTGCAACCTGGGAATGGATTGTGATAGCAGTTTTGTATGCTGTGTATCTGACAGATTTTATTGTGACGGTAGCAGTGATCCAGGGACTGAATAAAAAGCTTACCAGACTGGATAAGGTTCGCTCAGATCTGAGAATTGTAAGTGATAAACTGAGTGATACACTGGCTACGACTACGATTGGCACAGCACAGAAAGTGGGAGAAGGAAAGGTTCAGGCAACTCTTGCAGCAGCAGAACTGCGTGATGCAACTGCCGCACAGCGAGAAAAATCTATCGAAATGCTTCGTATAAAAAGAGCGGAGCTTCAGGCTCAGTTTGAGGAACTGTCCAGTTCTATTACCAATCATACCGTTGTCGGTCAGGGGCGTATCATCAAGGCATTTCCGAAGATGCAGCACAGAGACTATTCCGAACTGATTCAGGAGCTGAAAAAGAGATTAAAATAGATTAAAATGCAGAGGGAGGCTTCAGGTGAACAGACAGGCAGTACAAACCTTAAAGACTTATTTTGGATATGATACCTTCAGAGAAGGACAGGAGAGTGTTGTGGAGTCCATTCTGGAACACCGGGATGTGCTTGCAATCATGCCGACAGGAGCCGGAAAATCCATCTGTTATCAGGTACCGGCACTGATGCTGTCAGGAATTACGATTGTAATTTCTCCTCTGATCTCACTGATGCAGGATCAGGTAAAGGCTTTGAATGAAGCGGGAATACATGCCGCATTTATCAATTCTTCACTGTCGGAAAGTCAGATTAGCAAGGCGTTGTACCTGGCAGCAGGAGGAAGATACAAAATTATTTATGTTGCACCGGAACGTCTGGAAAATTATGAGTTTCTGGAATTTGCCAGACAGGTGGAGATTTCCATGGTGACGGTGGATGAGGCACATTGTATTTCACAGTGGGGACAGGATTTCAGACCAAGCTATGTCAAAATCGTAGACTTTGTAAAAAATCTTCCCGGTCGTCCGATCGTCAGTGCTTTTACCGCAACTGCAACAGAGGAAGTAAAGAACGACATTCTCTGTACTTTAAAGCTGGAAGATCCGAAAGTAGTAATCACCGGGTTTGACAGAAAGAATTTATATTACAGCGTGGAAAATATCCGGCGAAAAGACGATTTTGTGATGGATTACATAGACAGACATCCAACAGAGAGCGGGATTATTTACTGCTCTACAAGAAAAAATGTGGACAATCTTTTTGAACTGCTTTTCCAAAAAGGAGTTGCTGTTACAAGATATCATGCAGGACTGAATAATGAAACCAGAAAAAAGAATCAGGATGATTTCATTTACGACAGAACCCCCGTTATTATTGCAACAAATGCATTTGGAATGGGGATTGATAAATCCAATGTGAGATATGTGATCCATTACAATATGCCGCAGAGTATGGAGAATTATTATCAGGAGGCAGGACGTGCAGGGCGTGACGGAGAGAATTCACAGTGCGTTCTATTGTTTTCTGCACAGGATGTTATAATCGACCGAATGCTTCTGGATAACAAAGATTTTTCCGATGTGGATGAAGAGGATGAATTTCTCATTCGTCAGCGGGATATACGAAGGCTTCAGATCATGGAAGGATATTGTAAAACAACAGGATGTCTGCGAAATTATATTCTGGAGTATTTCGGTGAAAAGACCTTCGGTCCCTGTGATAATTGTGGAAATTGTCACAGAGAATACCATGAGACAGATATGACCAGAGAGGCGAAGTGGGTAGTGAACTGTGTGGCTGAGACGAGAGGAAGGTATGGACTGACAATTGTGCTTGGTACTCTGCTGGGGGCTAAGAGAGCCCGGTTGAGGGAGCTTGGAGCAGATAAGTATAAATCTTATGGAGCATTGAATGATCACAGTGAGGCAGAACTCAGGGCACTGATCAGCCAGATGACTGAGATGGGATATCTCTATCAGACACAGGAACGTTACAGTGTGCTGAAACTGGGCGATATTTCTCCGCTAAGAGATGAAAATACTCACGTGATCATGCGTACTTACGAGGAAAAAGAACCGGATAAAAAGAAAAAGCCCCAGAAATCTGTCAGAAAACGCAGTACAGATGCGCTTACGGCAGCAGGTTACGATTTATTCGAAGCCCTGCGGAAACTTCGTCTGGAAATTGCAAAAGAGGAAGCCATGCCTCCATATATCGTGTTCAGTGATAAGACGCTGATAGATATGTGCATCAAATGTCCATCAAATGAAGAAGAAATGCTGGAGGTTTCCGGTGTGGGCGAGAATAAGCTAAAGAAATACGGTCAGAGATTTCTGGAAGAGATACAGAAGTTCTGCCTGGAACGTCCGAATGCGGTTTTGAGTATGTCGGAAGATGAAAATGGTAATCCCTGAGAACAAAGGTTGGAAAACAGATGAATATAGAAAAATATACGGAAGAATTAATCACATTGAGACATTACTTTCATCAATATCCGGAGCTGGCACTTCAGGAAGTGGAGACGTCTGCATATATCCGGAAATATCTGGAGAAACTGGGATATGAGATTGTGCCGATAGAACCTACAGGATTGATCGCGGAACTTCCATCTCTGAGAAACAGGGAGAAACTGGTTGTACTCAGGGCGGAGATGGATGCATTGCCCATACAAGAGCAGACAAATCTACCATATGCATCAGTAAATCAGGGATGTATGCATGCCTGCGGTCACGATATGATCCTGGCAGCAGCACTGATCCTTGCAAAAATTGTGGCAGAAGAGCAAAGAATGCAGGAAAGTTTTCCGGTCAGGCTCCGGTTCCTTTTTGAACCTGCAGAGGAGATTGGTGAAGGTGCAAAAAGAATGCTTCAGGCCGGAGCATTAGAGAATCCGAAAGCAGATGCATTTCTGATGTTTCATTACGCAGCGGACATGACATTTGGAATGGCAGTGCATCAGGGACAGGCATCTTCCATGATCAACAGTATGCAGATTCATGTTCATGGAAAATCCAGTCACTGGTGTGAAGCGGATAAGGGGATTGATGCAATTTATGCAGCTGCTCAAGTGATAAGTGCCATTCATGATCTGAATGAAAGTTTTGGAAAACAGCATCCGGATGCAGGAAAATATATTGTGGGTACGGGTACGATCCATGGCGGTGAATATACGAATATTATTGCAGACCATGTGGTATTAAACGGAAATATACGCGCAGTTCATGAAGAAACTTACATGGCACTTGAGCACGAGCTGGAGAGAAATCTGCAGGAAATTGAAAAGCAGACTGGCACACAGATCCGTATGGAATTTCCAAAAGATCCGGTATATGCGTTTGCCAATGATGAGGAACTTACAGAGACAGCAAAGGTAGTGGGTGCAGAAGTATTCGGAGATAAATTTGTTCTGGAAGGAGAAGATGAGTTGTTTCTTTCCGGTGACAACGCATACAGATATTTTAGAGAAACCAGAGGACTTTTCACAGTATTTCTTGCGGGAATACCAGGAGAGAATCATCCTCTGCATCATCCGAAATTTCAATTGGATGAGAGAATACTGCCGTACAGCGTGGAGACATTGTATAAGATTATAACTACATTATGAGTATTGCAATTTTGGGAAATAATGAAAAAAATTACCAAAAGGACTTGAAAATTGGATTAAAATAGTATAATATAAAAACATAAACAAATTAAGAATGCATAGCAACTATAACTTATTAATGTTGAGTGACAGCAGATTGCTGAATAGTAACGGACAGACGATATACTATAAAGAAAGAATTGAGGGCAGAAATATGAAGATTACAGATACCATTAAATATGTTGGAGTTAATGACCATCAGGTAGATTTGTTTGAGGGACAGTATGCAGTGCCAAACGGAATGGCATATAATTCCTATGTGATTCTGGATGACAAGGTTGCAGTTATGGATACTGTAGATGCCAATTTCAAACATGAATGGCTGGATAATCTTGAACAGGCACTGGGCGGACGTAAGCCGGACTATCTGATCGTTCAGCATATGGAGCCTGACCATGCAGCAAATGTAGCGAACTTTCTGGAAGTATATCCCGGCACTACAGTAGTAGCCAATGCGAAGACATTTGTAATGATCAAGAATTTCTTCGGACTGGATCTGGAAGGGCAGAAACTGGAAGTAGAGAATGGTTCTACACTGAGTCTGGGAAATCACAATCTTACTTTTGTATTTGCGCCAATGGTACATTGGCCGGAGGTTATGGTGACTTATGACAGTACAGATAAAGTTCTTTTTTCAGCAGATGGATTTGGTAAGTTCGGTGCTCTGGATGTGGAAGAAAACTGGGATGATGAAGCAAGAAGATACTTTATCGGTATTGTTGGTAAATATGGCGCACAGGTACAGAGACTTCTGAAAGTAGCAGCTACTCTGGATATTCAGATCATCTGTCCGTTACATGGTCCGGTACTTACAGAAAATCTGGGACATTATATCAGCCTCTATGATACCTGGTCCTCTTACACACCGGAGGAAGAAGGAATCGTAGTTGCATATACTTCTGTATACGGACATACCAAAGAAGCAGTCAATCAGTTTGTGGAGAAATTAAAGAGCAAGGGATGTCCGAAAGTAGTTGTTTATGATCTGGCAAGAGATGATATGTCTCAGGCACTCAGCGATGCATTCCGCTACAGTAAGCTGGTACTGGCAACAACTACTTATAATGCAGGAATCTATCCGTTTATGAATGACTTTATTACTCGTCTGGCAGAGCATAATTTCCAGAACCGTACAGTAGGTCTTATTGAAAACGGTTCCTGGGCACCTCTGGCAGCAAAAGTAATGAAAAATATGCTTTCTGAATGTAAGAAGATCAACTGGCTGGACACCACAGTGAAGATCATGTCCGCAGTAAATCAGGAAAACAGAGATCAGATGGAAGCGATGGCTTCCGAGCTTTGTAAGGAATATATTGCAAAGAATGATGAACTGGCAAATAAAAATGATATGACAGCATTATTCCGTATCGGTTATGGTCTCTATGTAGTGACATCAAATGATGGTAAAAAGGATAACGGACTGATCGTCAATACAGTTACCCAGCTGACAGACTCTCCGTTCCGCGTTGCAGTTAATATCAATAAGACAAATTATTCTCACCATGTTATCAAGCAGACAGGGGTGATGAATGTAAACTGTCTCTCTGTAGAAGCTCCGTTCTCTGTATTTGAACAGTTTGGTTTCCAGAGTGGAAGAAGCGTGGATAAATTTGCAGGACAGAAGGTGAATCGTTCTGATAACGGACTGATATTCCTGGACAAATATATCAACGCATTTATGTCCCTGAAAGTAGAGCAGTATGTAGATCTGGGAACTCACGGAATGTTCATCTGCAGTGTGACAGAAGCCCGCGTGGTAAGTGACCAGGAGACTATGAGCTACACCTACTATCAGAAAAATGTAAAACCGAAACCTGAAACAGAAGGTAAGAAAGGATTTGTATGTAAAGTCTGCGGATATATCTACGAAGGCGATGAACTTCCGGAAGATTATATCTGCCCACTGTGTAAACATGGAGCTGTAGACTTCGAGCCGATTGGATGAAAGATTTCTCTTGTTAAACTGCTAAAGAGTGACATTCTGTTATATGAATAATTGTTGAGATTTCAGAGTGATCTGATTGATAAAATAAAAAATAGAGATTGTCAGTGGTTAAATTGCTGGCAATCTCTATTTTGCTCCAATATGGTACTATTATTAAATGCAGAAAATAGTACAATTACAGTTGTATTGTAAGGATGAATAGACGATGGGATATTAATAGAAACATTATGGGATGTAAAGAAATTTTGATAGACGAATTCAATAGCAATATGTTACACTTTATAAAAGTTAGAGTTTAACAACCGTAGCAAGAATTCCCTCACCTCTATAGGAAGGCCACTGAAAAAGTCCTTTTTTCGTATAAATCAACACAAAATAAAGTACATCAGTCAATATTAAGACACTATATATAGTATGCAAAAACAGTTTTTCAGTGGCGTCCTATAGGTGATGGGATGAATTGCACATTCGAGCATGTCTGCTCAAATTCATAAAAAATCACAAAAACACTTGTTCTGATACAATAAATATATTATAATAGGATAAAGAACAATATGCTCTTGGAATTTAGACGGTCGAAATAAGCAATAAGCAATAAGCAATAAGCAATAAGCAATAAGTGAGTGTACATAATGAGTTTAGATAATAATTCTCATTCAGTGTTTTTTGTTTGATTCTGGTTATGAAATATAGCAGAAAGATGCTGGACGATAAGATGTCAGAGAGAACAAAAGAAATCTTTGAAATATAGCACCTGTTGAAACAATCCATCAGTATATAGAGAGTCAGG